>PPYF01462834.1_pt1 | contig 12247 bp, 4 predicted proteins | sample 1559871 | NCBI WGS metagenome assembly PPYF01 (sample SAMN08240021, study PRJNA423297) | Human gut metagenome, whole genome shotgun sequencing project. | reverse complement strand
AAACAGAGTGCAAATAGAAAAACGAGAAATCACTTTAATTCCTGTTTTTGTTCCTTATTTGTTTCTCTATTAAAATCGTGCACCTTATAACATATTGATTATAAAATATTTAAGTATGTATTTTTAAAAGAGTTGGGAATATTTCCAAAAAGTAGAGGGTGCACCATTTACGCTACTATAGCGAATATTCGGGTATTTTGCATTTCTGTTTTGTGCTACTGTAACTATATTATTAGCGTCATAAATATCCTCATATACAAACATATCTTTCCACATTGCCGACACATTACTATATTCAGAGTAACTTTCTTTACGCATAGTTGTAGGAACTAAGGAATATGCTCCCCAACTTGCACCAAACTGCGCACTAATAGAAAAATCTTTATAAGAGAAACCGAAATTTAAAGTTCCACCGTAAGGATTACTAGCACGGTGAGAAATTTTTATATAATCTTGTTCATCAACAATACCATCTGCCGGACCAAAAGTTCCAGTTGATTCATCATATTGTCCACGTACATCCTTATAAATCAGCATACCAGGATGTACATTTTCTTTTGTATTTCCTAAATATTTAGTAATACTATATTTATCAAAGTACTCATTAATTTCCTGATAACTACGGAACATACCTATACATTCATAACCCCATAGTCCTCTATCAGAACGTTCATTTCTCACTAATTTATCAAAATCATATGCAGCCTTCCAACCTGTCTCTCTGATTTTATTATCATTGTATCCTGTTGTAAGTTTTACCCAATATGACATGTCTTTTCCAATTTTATCCTTCCATCCTAATGACAATTCAACACCATATGTATCTACCTCACCAAAGTTTTCTGGAGCAGGTTGTATTCCTACCGTATTCGGATAATAAGAAGTTCCTTGATGTGAAGCAAACATTTCACGGCCCATATCATAATAGAAGTCCAAATTAGCGCTCATTCGATTCTTCAAAAAGGCCATATCAATACCAAAATTAGTTTTATAAGTCTTATCCCAATGTACATCAGGATTTACTCCTTGTTTCGGCATACGAATCGTAGCACTTGTATTTGTACTAGAATTAGTTCCAAAGATCGGTCCTTTGTCTGGATTACGGGTGTAAAGCTGAGTCCAAAGCCAAGCATTCACATTATCTTTACCAAGAATACCAAACGAACCACGTATCTTCAAAAAGTCGATTTTTGTCTTGTCTTTATCAAACCATTTTTCATCTGAAATAACCCAGCCGGCAGACCATGAAGGGAACATTCCCCAATAATTCTGAGGAGCAAATTTGGCAGAGGCATCAGAACGGAGCATAAACTCAAACAAATATTTATCATCATATGAATAATTCACACGACCAACATAAGAAAGCATACCAGACTCACTGCGGTTAAACGTCACAGTTTGAGCAAAACCTTCTGCATTGGAATCCACAGAACTAGATTGGCCATCTGTAAAAGGTAATGGGTCTGTAAGACTACCATTCAAATCTTCCCATTCTGATTCTGCTTTTTCAATAGAGAACAAACCACTGACATAATGCTTACCAAACTGACGTGCATAGCTTACTGTTAAGTTCATTTGATAACTATCTGAGCGATTCATACTACGCCCCAAAGAGTTGCCATTATTCAACTCATACAATCCCAATGTATTAGCATTGTATTCAATCTCGTCACCAACATAAAGGTGACCACCACTGCCACCACGGGATATAAGGCGATATACATCGATTTTTGTACCGATAGTATTTGTTTTCCCTGTACTTATATTTTTTGAATAAGAAGCTTTTACCTTCAAACCACGTAAGTATTTACTCCAACCAAAATCATACTCTAATGAACCGTTAAGAGAAAAATTCTGATTCTGATTCTCAACATTATCTGACGCATTCTGTACTGCTGCAAAATTATACTTCTGCTGATCACTTGGATTAGTTATATTTTCCATACCTGAATGAAAAATATAATATCCATTTACTTGATCAGGCACATAAGGTACATGTAACATTAAAGATTCAAAATCACCATCAGAGCCACCACCTTTTACATTTTTAGGTTTATTTGTCTCTCCATAATTACCAGATACCTGCAAAGAAGCTTTCATCCATTTTGAAATATTAGCATTTACACCAGCACGATAGTTCCAACGATTATAGTCCAAGCGCCCTATATTACCTTCTTGCTGATAATACGAAACACCACCGAAATAAGTTGCTTTTTCTGTTCCCCCGCTAATGTTGACACTATGACGCTGCGTCAAAGCCGCACTCCATTCTTTATCTAATAAATTATAATTCATACCCTTCATTGCCTCCAATTCATCAGATTGAAAAAGTTGTACCCTCAAGTCATCGGATTCTTGATCCTTAGTAGCAGTATTAGCAGCACGAGCAGCATTGTATATACGACCGTAATCATAGGCATTTAGCATCTTAGGTAACATCAATGCATCTGTATAACCAAACTGTCCTGAATAAGAAATTTTGGGAGCACCGACTTTTCCTTGTTTAGTCTTAACCAGCACAACACCATACGCAGCACGTGCTCCATATACAGCCGCTGCAGCATCCTTTAAAACAGTCACATTTTCTACTTCATTTATATCTAAATTATTGAAAGCACCTTCATCTGCAATAAAGCCATCAATAACATATAGTGGAGTAGGGCTTGCATTACCTCCTAAATCAGAACTTGGAGTAATGGTAGTATTCACTGAACTTTGACGAATCTGTAAGCTTGGTGTACTACCTGGGCGCCCACCACTAAGTGATACATGTAAACCATTTATTTTACCAGCTAACGCGTCACCCAAACTACCCACTGACAAATCTTTCAATTCTTCGGTGGAAATCGTTTCAATGGCACCTGTTGCATTACGTAATTTCTGAGAACCATAATCACCAAGTACTACAACTTCATCTAATTTCAGTTGATCTTCTAAAAGTACAATCCTAGGATTTTTTAAATCAGATATAATTTGTGAAGTATATCCAACAAAGGAAACTTTCAATTTGCTTTTTGGAGCAACCTTAATATTAAATTTCCCATCAATATCTGTCACTGTACCTACTGTCCCATTTACCACCATGACAGTAGCACCTATTATCGGTTCACCACTTACATCTACAACAAGTCCAGTTACTGTCTGATTCTGGGCACACAATGGCATAACAAAAGTCAACAGTGTACCGATGAATAAACTGAGAATAATATTTTTCTTATTCATTGCATTTAATTTTTATTATCATACTACTTTACTTACTCTTCAACAAGTGGAAGCCACCGTGGATCACCAGTTCTCTTTTCAAGCTGGCTTGCTCCAGTTACAGTAAAATCACCATTCGCAGCATTAATGAAGCCAGGATCTGTATCAAGAGTATTTGTATCATATTTATCATTACTTTGACTACCATTATACCAATAAGTATTATATTCAAAATTTCTAGACATATTTGCATTACCCATTATTTTATTCGTCATATCTCCTTTACCACAATCTACAAAAATAGTTCTGGAGAAATTTAGTGTTAAGCATGCTTGTCCTCTATAGCTATTCCAATTAGTAAAGTCTTTGCTATAAGCAAGATTGTATACTGTACAATTATAAAAATTAAAAGTTCCATTTGAATATCCAGTAATCTTGTTAGGTCTGTTACCATTTACCTGTGCAAAATAACTTCCATTCTGTACAGTACTGCAAAGAGTACTCTCTTTAAATGTTATATTAATAAAACTACCTTTATTAAAATACACAATCGTATTAGACTGATTACATCTAATAAAAGAAGCTTTTACTGTAAAGTTTTCCACACAATATTTTTTCCCTGAATCATATAATAAATGCCTATTAAGGTCATATACATTACAAAACTGAATAACGATGGGATCTTTAATAACGTATTCTCCAGAAGATACTTTTAATTGTTCATTTGGAGTCTTACTTAATCCAATTAATGAAGCATCAGAAGAACCTTTCTCCATTGCATTACAATAGAAATCCATAAACTTTATCTTCAAACCATTCTGTGTTAATATTCTACCACTTTGACCAAATGTAATTTTCGAATGATTAATTTTATTTCCACGAATTGTAACTTTACGTGCTCCAAAATCTATTGGACCTGATATAGTATATTCACCGTTAGCCTCTAATTCATATGCCAACTCTTTTAAAGTGCCATCTTCATTAGGTTCCATATCAGTCTCTGGAAGCGGATTATCAATAAACCATTGAGTCAAATCTACTCCACTAGGAATGGATGCATATGTTTCAAGTAAAGTTGAAAAACTTATTTCACAGGCTTTTTCTGCATCTTTGTTATTAAACTGTTTATTTCCAATGGTTTTAATTAAGAATTTATATTTTGTATCTTCTTCTACTTCCAATTCAACGCTACAACCATCGATAAACTCTCCTTCAACTACAGCTATCGGATTTTCAGGATCATCAACTACATACCAAGAAAACTCATAACCTTCTGCTCCATGCACTACAGGCCATTCAATAGTTGCATTTTCTCCTGTGGCATCAAGTTCCACTTTTACATTCTCCAATTGGGGAGATTCCAGTGTAGCATTTTTCACATCCGACTCAAAAGATTCGTCTTCGTGATACCCTATGGTACAGCTACTTAAAAGAAATAATAACGTAGCGAATAACAGTCCACGTGTTCTTCTTCGTAAAAATAAACGATTACTTTTCATACATTAAATTTAAATTAAACAATACGTTCTTATGTTATCAATATTTAAGTTGAATATTATATACAATAGTCCGTTAAACATTTCATTCACATTTATGCAGTAATGGCTGCAAAACTAATGGCTTCTTTCTACAGTCTTCGATTTATTTCTTTGTTCGGTTTGATTCCTATTATTCAGTTCCCTACTTTGACAGTCAGTTAATCTTGTGAATTGCTTTCCATCTCAATAAAAATTATAAGAAGCTTCCCATGAACTCTTGAATGAAGACATGTTAGTAAACTACTTAAATAATCATAAAATACATATACCACTCTTCTTTTTCTTCATACATAAAAAGGACGTATGATTTAAAGATATGTAATCACATAAAAAGAACAAAAATGAAGTTAATTGGAAATTATATGCAAAAAAAGGCCTCAAGACACTTTTCCTATTAAAAGGAAAGTGCCTTGAGGCCACCTTTTTATATTAAATTACTTTTTTCCGGGAATCAGAAAAATCTTTTATTCTGCCAATGGGTCGAAAGTACCCATACCACCGTGAGCATAATCTTCCCAACCAATGGTCTGATACAATGTCGCATTAGTTTGCTGTGCACTTTGACGCAATCCAAAGAAATAATATCTGGGTTGGAAATAAGGATTAATGTCCAGCACATTACCATCAAGACTGATATCTTTACGTGAGAAATAGGTATCATAGAATGTACATATACTTGACACAGCCGGATCAAGAATCGTTTCTCCGTCTGCTTCCGTAGCAATCTTCTCATTCAATGTCAGTGCTGCTGGTCGCTCTACGTTTTTAATCGGATCACTGTCATTATTTGCAGACCCGGTACCTTCAACATTGATTTCTATGCGATATCTCTTACCACGTTCATTCATCGGAGTCACACCCAAATAAGTACAAGTATTACCTCCAAAGCCACTCAATGCCCAACTTGCATTCAAAGCACCTTGTCCTACACCTCCGTCAAATAGCATCCAACGACGCATATCATACGCACGTTTACCTTCAAAAGCCAACTCTACCTGACGTTCATACAATATAGCTTCAAACAATTTAGCACGGTCAGTTTCAATCGCCGCATCCAGGCCATAATTATTTGCACTCGTATAGCCTACTCTGCCACGTACGGCTTTCAGCGCCTTGACCCCTTCCGCATGATAAGTGCCGCCCGCACCACAAGCTGATTCTGCCAGATTCAGCAATACTTCCGCATACCGTATCTCCATGTAAGGAGCTGCCGATCGTCTGAATCCCTGCTGATCACCACTGCTGTTATCAGTAAACACATAAAGACTAGTGCCCAAATCAAAATCATCCGAACGTTTACGAACATAGACTCCTCTATTCTTAGTGCCCAGCATATCGGCTGCAAAACCGCTTCTACTCGGATTATTACGCTCATCAGCCGTAGTATACCAACAATAATTCCAAAGTTCATAGTTCGCACCACTGGTATAACGGGTTGGGCATAAACCAGACATCGTTGCTCCTGAAAAATCGACATTGCCACTGTTGAATTTCCACTCTACCCCCGGAAATGCAAATGTACGGTAGAAACGCGGGTCACGATTTAGAAAGAACTTTTTAGGGTCATAATGAACTCCTGATTCCATCGGTTTCTTACCGTCAATCATCGGGAAGATGTCTATTATTTCCGCTGTAGGAGTCTTTCCTCCGCCTCCGTTTATATTTCCTGGTCGGATTCCCTGCTCCCACAAGTTGTATCGGTTGATGTTTTGTGAAGCAATAGGAGACACATTATTATATAAAGTAACAAATACGGCTTCGCTTCCACCTGTATAAGTGGCGAACATTCTGGCCCAATTCTTGGCATTGTCTTCTCCGCCATTGCCTTCATAAGCAAGTCCGAAGTTACCTTCATTCAGTTTAGTGATGGCAGCAAAATTGGCGTCGTAAGCATCTTTCCAACGAGATGCGTCATCGGCACGGTTAAAAAGTGGACTAGCATAAAGCAACAATGTACGACCTTTTAGAGCAAGTGCTGCACCGGCGGTTATGCGTCCGTAATCCTGCCCTTCATTCTGCCAACGTGCAGGAAGATAGCTGGCTGCCAGTTCCAAGTCATCGCATATAAAGTCTATACAAGCCTTAGTCGAGGAACGAGGAATGACCAGATTCTCACCATTACCATCACCTATCACCGGATTCTGGACGTGGTCTACAATGGGAACACCACCATACATTTTCACCAACAGATAATAACGCCATGCACGAAAAAAGTAAGCTTGTCCGAGTAATTGTTCTTTCTCTGTCTGCGAAAGAGTCGCACTTCCCGTCACACCTTCAATCACATTATTACATTCGCGGATACGTCCCCAAGGACTTCTTTCACTGTTGATTACATAAAAATAATCGGGAACAGTCTGAATAGTAAGAGATGCCGTAGGATCATTGAAAATAGAGTAGTCTCCATATTCCTCCGTACATTTGGAAAAATCGTCATCAATACCCGCACTGATTATATCGGTCAAAGCATTGGAACCTCCGGTAGAACTAGGCAATAAAGACTGATATAAAAAGTCCACACGACTTTTGGCTGTTTCATAATTTTCGTACACAACCGAAGCGTCATAGCTTCCATATACTTTCTTGTCTTTCAGAAAATCATCGCTGCATCCAGTAAAACAGATTAGTCCTGTCACCATCGATGCTGTCAAACATATTTTATTTATCTTTTCTTTCATAATCTTCTTTGATATTAGAATGAGACATTAACACCTAAAGTTACTTTACGCAAATTAGGATATCTTCCATAAGTGCCTCCCCATGTACTCCAAACACCATCAGGATAAGGATTGTAAAAGTTTAAAAGGTTCTGAGCAGTCAAATTCAGACGGCAACTGCTGATGCCGATCCGATTTGTCCATTCCTTCGGAAGGCTATAAGCAACTGTCAAATTACGTAATCGAACGCTGGCTGCGCTAACTTTCCAAAATGTAGAAGCCTGACCGTTTATGGCACTATATCTTAAGTTTGGATATTTAGCACTCCGGTTCATTGGCGCCACTACATTACCACCGGCATCCAATACATCTTCATACACATACATATCTTTCCACATGGCAGATACATTTTTATATTCCAGATCATCGTATTTTTCCTGACGTAAGTCTGTCTGTACAAGAGCATAAGTACCCCAGCTTGCACCAAATTGAGCACTGAATGAGAAGTTCTTATACGAAGCACCAAAATTAAAAGTCAATCCATAAGGATTATTGGCACGATTGGAAATCTTCACATAGTCATTCTGATCAATCACGCCATCTGCTTCACCATAAGTACCATCGGCATTACGCTGACCACGTACATCACGATAGATCAACATACCCGGATGAATGTTATCTTTCGTATTCCCAAGATAAGAAGTGATCTTATTCACTGCGAAATACTCTTCGATATCCTGATAGGTGCGGAACATGCCAATACATTCGTATCCCCACACACCACGGTCGGAACGTTCACCCCGAACAATGTCATCAAAACCGGGAGTAGCCTGGAATCCGGCTTCTTTAATCTTGTTATCACTGTAACCGGTAGTCATTTTTACCCAATAAGAAAAATCTTTACCGATTTTATCTTTCCAATTCAAAGTAAGTTCTAAACCATACGTATCAACTTCTCCAAAGTTCTCAGGAGTAGCCTGCGTACCTACAGTAGTCGGATAGAAAGAAGTACCCGTGAAAGTTGTGAACAACTCACGTCCCATATCATAGTAAGCATCTAATGTAATACCCAGTCTACTATCCAGCATCCTGACATCGATACCTAAATTGGTCTTGTAGGTTTTATCCCAATGTACATCTGCGTTGACCCCTCTTTGCGGCATTTGGAATGTTGCACCACTATAGGTATTGGTGGCTGTACCAAATATAGGACCTCCATCTGCATTTCGGCTATAAAGTTGTGTCCACAACCAAGGTTGTATATTATCTCTTCCCAAAATACCGAATGAACCACGAATTTTCAAGAAATCAATACCTAGTTTTTCTTTATTAAACCAGCTTTCTTCCGAGATAACCCAACCTGCTGACCATGAAGGGAACATTCCCCAGTAGTTACTAGGAGCAAATTTGGTAGATGCATCCGAACGAAGCAGGAACTCAAACAAATACTTGTCTGCATACGAGTAGTTCAGACGACCGATATAAGAGAGCATACCCGATTCCGTACGACCGAACGTAGTCGTTTGATCCGCACCGGTAGCTGTCGAATTAGATTGTCCATCGGTAAAGCTGAAAGGATCAGTTACAGTACCGGTCAGATATTCATATTCCGATTCTGCCTTTTCAATAGAAAACAATCCATTCACATTATGCAAACCAAACTGACGTGCGTAGCTGACTGTCAAGTTCATCTGGTAGTTATCCGTTTTATTCATCGCACGGCTCAATAAATTACCATTATCCAAAGTAAAAGTACCAAAATTGCTATCATCTATATTTATATCATCGCCAGTATAAAGGTGATTTCCACTGCCACCACGTTCCAGCAGCCTGTAGACATTCATTTTAGTACCGATATTATTACTCTTATTATTGATAATGCTCCTCGAATAAGAACCTTTCACTTTTAGCCCCTTCAACCATTTGCTCCAACCAAAATCATATTCCAATGAACCGTTTATGGACATATTATTTGTCTGATTTTGAGTATTGTCAGGAGAATCCTGAACTGCTCCAAAATGGAATAGTCGTACAGCACTTAAGCCCGAAGACACATTTTCCATACCTGTATATACAACAGGACGTCCACCTACATATCCGGGCACAAAAGGCAAATGTGTCATTAGAGAATTAAAATCAGCATCTGTCCCACCACTGGTTATACCATTACGTGAGTTATTCTGTTCACCCATGTCACCTGAGAACTGTAAGGAGGCTTTAATCCACTTACCGATATTAGCATTAACACCCGCACGGAAGTTCCAACGATCATAATCTAAACGTCCCATATTACCTTCTTGATTATAGTAAGATGCACCCGCAAAATAAGTAGCCTTCTCTGTACCGCCATTAATACTGAAACTGTGGCGTTGCGTCCAAGCCGCACTCCACTCATCATCCAGCAAATCGTAGTTCAGTCCTCTCATTGCTTCCAATTCGTCAGCCTGGAAATATTGCGTTCTTCTATTATCCGATTCCGATTCACCGGTAGAAGTTCCAGCTCCACGTGCGGCATTATAAATACGTCCATAATCATAAGCACTTAGCATCTTAGGTTTTTTCAAAGCATCAGTAAAACCGAATTGCCCTGTATAAGATATGGAAGGTGTACCTACCTTACCGCGCTTGGTTTTCACCAATATGACACCGTAAGCCGCACGTGCCCCATATACAGCTGCCGAAGCATCTTTCAAAACCGTAATACTTTCTACTTCACTCACATCCAAATTATTAAATGCATCCTCTGTAGAAATAAAATCGTCAATTACATATAATGGGCTAGGATCTGCATCACCTCCACGCGTTGAATTGGGAGTAATGCTGGTATTGATATTACTTTGGCGTATTTGTAGACTTGGGGTACTACCCGGACGACCACCACCCGAATTTACATGCAAACCACTCATCATTCCGCTCAATGCATCACCTAAGTTACCCACCGAAAGATCTTTAATCTCATCCGGAGTAATGGTTTCAATCGCCCCCGTTATGTTTTTCATTTTTTGTGTACCATAACCTACAATAACCACCTCATCCAGATTAGCTACATCTTCTTTCAATACAATCTTTGGATTATTCAAATTCGTTATTGTTTGAGAAACGTATCCTACAAATGAAACAGCCAATCTTCCCCCTTCCGGGACGGGAAGGCTAAATTTACCATCAATATCACTTATCGTGCCTACCGTAGAATCTACAATCTTAATTGCAGCCCCAATAATTGGGTCACCAAATTCGTCCACAACAACCCCGGTCACCGTACGTGCATTTTGGGCATAGACGATTTGCGCAAAGGCTTGTATAAAAAGCATACATAAGCCTAAAATGAAATATCTTTTACTCATAGTATTCTGTTATTGTTTATACATTGTATTCATTCTGTTGTCGGAAGCCAACGTGGATCTCCACAACGATTCGCAATATGCTCCGAGCTACTCAAAGTAAAATCACCGTTAGCAGCATTCACAAACTTTGGCTCTACCTTAATAGCTGTTCCCGAATGGTCTCGTCCATTCTCATCACTAGTATCATAATCAAGGAATCCTCCCGGAACAGCACTATAATAATAAGTATTATATCCAAGTGTATAATTTACATTACCATAATTTCCCGCATTACAGATCCGTCTGAAAACACCTTCAGTTCCTGTGGCCGAACTTACGACACAGTCTGCAAAAATAGTATTCTGCATTTCCAAAAAGAACACAGCACTATTACTGTTTATTACATTATTAAAGAAACGATTGTTAGTGCCAATTTGATAGAACGTACAATTACTCATTTTCCGAAGCGATGTACTCCAGCCAGATCCGCTAAAGTTTGACGGAGTACGTCCTCGCATCTGAACAAAATAGGCAGATCCGGGAACCGTATAATAAATAGTACTGTTTGAAAAGCTCAAATCTTTGATCCAACCTTGACCGTTGAATGCTATAAATATAGTACTTGCTGTATTAATGCTAACCAAGCAATCAGTAATAGACAATGACGACAAAGCATAACCATTATTACAGTAATATAATGGTACGGGAAGATCTTTTATAGTACAAGATTGGAAAACATAAGGCTGCTGCACTATACCGGCTTCTGTGCTATTGAACATAACGACACCTCTACTATTAGAAGCACTGTAAGTATCAGCATCAAAATCAAAATCTATAAACTTAATTTTTAGACCAGCTCCGCGATTTATAAAAGAAGCATTTCTTTTCATTGTCAGTTTGGCATGATTTACTTTGTCGCCACGAATAGTCAATGTAGTCGTTCCTAAATCAATATTACCATCCATTTCATATACACCACCTGCCACTAATTCATAAGCTATTTCTTCTTCTCCTTCTGCAAGAGGCTCAATCGGATTTGCCGTAAAATATTCGGTCAGATTAGTTCCTGTTGGTATTGTTTCACGTACTCGAACCAATGTATTATAAGTCATTTCCGTAGCTGCAACAGCATCAGCGTTATTATACTTCTGATTTCCTAATGCTCTGACTGCAACCTTATACTTTGTATCTTCAGTAATATCACGCGTAATCGTACATTTATCTACGACTTCATTCTCTTCGCCTATAACAACTGGATTGTCAGGATCATCAATATTATAAAATGTCACTTGGTACCCACCGGCTCCTAGCACTACCGGCCATTTAATTTCCAGAGACGTAATATCTACGTTTCTGGTAAAAGTCCAACCTTCAGTCGACGGTGATTCCAAGGTTACCCCCTGAACTTCCGATGAGAAGGTCCAATCATCCTTGTATCCATCGACACAAGAACTAAAAAGAAGTATAGCTGCCGCAAATGCCAAACTATCCCTTTTTACTCGCAAGAATAAATGTTTACTCTTCATAG
>PPYF01268806.1_pt1 | contig 12247 bp, 11 predicted proteins | sample 1559871 | NCBI WGS metagenome assembly PPYF01 (sample SAMN08240021, study PRJNA423297) | Human gut metagenome, whole genome shotgun sequencing project. | reverse complement strand
CTATGAGGGGGCGCAGAAGCAGACGGAGAAGACCAGCGCCCAGGCCAGCGCCCAGCGGGGGTCTGTTGCGGCGGCGGAAAGCGCCTTCCGGGAGAAGAGCGCCGCCCTGTTTGGAGAGATGCCCTTGGAACAGGTGCCCGCCGCCGGAGAGGCGGAGGCGGAGCAGCTGAACGGCCAGCTGCAGACTCTGGCGGGGCAGATGGCCCGGTTGGAGGAACAGGCAGCCAGAAAAATTCAGCTGGACCGGCTCCTCCCCGACCGGGAGAAGGCCCTGAGCGATGGGGACGGGGCTCTGGCCCAGGCGCAGAGCCAGCTCGCCGCCCTCACCGCCGCCGCCCGGGAGCTGGCCGATCAGGTGGCCGCCATGGAGGAGAAGCTGGTCTATCCCGACAAGGGGACCTTGAACCGAGAGATCCAGGCCCGCAGACAGCGGTTGGAGGAGCTGAAAAGCGCCCTGACCCGGGCGGAGACGGCCTATAACGCCGGGAAAGAGCAGCTGGCGGCGGTGCGCTCGGCCATAGCGCAGCTGAAAGAACAGCTGGCGGAGACCCAGGAGACGGACGTGGAGAGGCTGACCCGGCAGAGAGAGGAGCTGCTCCGGCGGCGGGCCGATCTGTCTGCCCGGTCCAAGACGGTCCACGCCCGCCTGACGGCCAACGCCGCCGCCCGGGAGGGCATCGCAAAGAAGGAGCAGGCCCTGTCGGCCCTGGATGCCCAGTATGCCTGGATGAAAGCCCTGTCCGACACGGCCAACGGCACCCTGTCCGGCAAGGACAAGGTCATGCTGGAGACCTATATTCAGGCGGCCTATTTCGACCGCATTTTAGACCGGGCCAATCTGCGCCTGCGGAAGATGTCCGGCGGGCAGTATGATCTGGAGCGGCGGAAAAACGCCAGCGACCAGCGTAGCCAGAGCGGCCTGGAGCTGGACATCGTGGATCACATCAACACCACCCGCCGCAGCGTGAACACCCTCTCCGGCGGCGAGGCCTTTCTGGCATCGCTGGCCCTGGCATTGGGGCTGTCGGACGAGGTGCAGATGTCCACCGGCATCCACCTGGACACCCTGTTCGTGGACGAGGGCTTCGGCTCTCTGGACTCGGAGGCCCTGAACAAGGCCTATCTCACGCTGGCCGGCCTGACCCAGGGCAACCGTCTGGTGGGCGTCATCTCCCATGTGGCCGAGCTGAAGGAGAAGATCGACCGCCAGATCGTGGTGAAGAAGGACCGGACCGGCCAGAGCCGGGCCAATATCGTGGCGGGATAAGTGCAAAAATAGCTGCTGGGGCGGATGGGAGATGAGCGTATGGCGCTGCATGGCGGCCAGAAGAAGTTCGACAAGAATGAGGACGGAAAACTGAGCGCAGGGGAGTGGCAGTCCTGGTATTTCGCCACCTACGGCGTGGACATGGAGCGGGAGGAGCAGCGGAAGAAGGCCCAGGAGACGGCCCTGTGGAACGACCGGCTGGGGCAGATGATGGATGCGGCCCGAAGCTCGGCGGAGAGAGTGGTCCGTGCGGCCCAAAGGCTGCTGCCAGACCGGGCGGATGCCAAAGAGCTGGCCTGGAAGGCCATGCTCTGCCAGATCACCGCCGCCCTGAAGGAGGGGGAGGAGTGGAAGATCGCCTGGAGGACCCATGTGGGTCAGATGGTGCACAACTCCGTGGTCTACCCCGTCCAGGCGGTGGCCCGGGACCTGATGGAGGTCAGCGGCCTGTTTGCCCCCAAGGAGGCGGCGCGCATGGCCCTGCCCTGCAGGGTACTGTTTCAGGAGGTGGGGGAGCTGGTCCAGGCGCGGCCCTGCGGGACGTTCTGGCGGGAGATCATCCTCCGGCTGCCCCCCTATGACAAGGAGTATCCGCCGGAGTTTGAAGACGGCTCCCTCTACCTGACCCTGCCGTGGGACGAGCAGGGGGAGAACGATGCCGCAGAGGATGCCCTGACCGACCTGCTGCAGGAGATGATCCGCTTAACGGTGTTCTTCGGGGATGCGGAGTCCGCCGACCACGACCTGCGGGGGAACCGGATGCTGAACTGCTTCTGCGGACATTGGCAGCAGATACGGGGAACCTATATAAATTTCTCTGACAGCAGCGTGAAGCGCATGGCGGAGCAGAACCCGGCCCTCTATGACGAGTTTGAGGCGGAGGAGCTGGCGGATATGTACAGCGGCGAGGTGCTGGAGCAGCTGTATTCCAGGCGGCCGGAGCTGGTCATTGCCATCTGGCGCTCCATGGCCGGGACGGACGAGCCCATAGACGACCCAGAGCAGGCCAGGCGCTTTCTGGACGAGATGGAGTGGCTGTGGCAGTCGGAGTATGAATACGGCGACGCAGAGCGGCTGCGGCCCCTGCTGGACGAGCTTGAGCGGGACGACGGCTTTGCCCGGCAGATCTGCCAGAGCGCCTATGTCAGCTGGGAGCAGCAGAGCTTGATCATGGCGGCGGCGGACTGCGGGAAATTTGCCCTGGCGGAGCACCTGTTCTCCCTGCTGATGGAAAATCCCCTGCCCGGAGACCAGTGGGACCTGGACGTTGAGGAGCTTGAGGAGCTGGCAGAGAAGCTGGGCCTGACGGCGGAGGAGGAGCCCGAGGGTGAACTTCCCCGGGATGACACGGAATATGTCTATTGCAAGGTGCATATCCCCGGGGTCCGCCGGGACTATTCCTACCTCGCCGGGGAGCTTCCGCTGAGCGTGGGGGACTGGGTGAAGGTGCCCTTCGGCATGGAGAATGTGGTCAAGCGGGGCAAAGTGACCTCCGTGACCCGGTGTACCCGCCGGACGGCCCCCTGGCCGCCGGAGGAGACAAAGACCGTCCTGTGCATGACGGAACAGCCCACAGAGTTCGAGATGCAGTGAACGATAGAGCAGCTCAGACGAAAAAACACCCTGGGAGACCGGCGGAAATGCCGGGCTTCCAGGGTGTTTGCTGATTCAGAACAACAGCTCGAACAGACAGCCCCACACATGGTCCAGTTCTTCAAAGGCGATGTGGGGGGTGAGCTGGAAGAGAAGGGCGTCCCCATCCAGGCGGGTGCGGATGCCGAAGCGTTCTTCCAGCTGCCGCCGGATATCATCGGCACTGTGGCCGGGGAAGCGGGCCCGAACCTGGCCGGTCGTTTGGTCGGCGGAGAGAAGCTCCGGGCCGCCGGGGCCGAAGTCCCGGAGCCGGGCGGCCAGATGGCGGACCCGCCGGGCCAGCTGCTCCGGGTCATAGCCTTGGGGGAGAGAGATTGTAAAGTCGATGTACTTCATAGGCGTGTCTCCATAGGAATACGGATGAGATAGTGGTTGTTCTTCATCTGCCGCAGCAGGGTGGGCAGTACCCGGACGGCTCCGGGGTCTGCGTCCATGGTGAGATAGACGGTCTGCCGGTTCAGCCGGTTCAGCCGGCGCAGGGTGTTGGCGGCGAAGGTGTTCACCCCGGAGGACAGGGTTGGGGAGAGGGCCAGGGTCTGCTGCCAGCACACCCAGCCCTGGGCGGAGAGGGCGGTGCGCTGTTCGTCCGGCACCATGGCCAGGGTGGTGCGGCTGTGGGCCGTGCCTGCCAGCAGCTCGTTCCCCCGCTCCAGCAGCAGCCGGGTCTGATCGGCGGTGTCCCCCTGGGCCAGCAGTCCGACGCTGTGGCCCTGGCCCAGGGTCCGGCGGACCAGGTCGCCGTGCTTCTCCAGCACCTGGGGGGTGAGGAAGAAGACGGCGCGGGCCGACTTGGCGTCCAAGGCATCCAGCAGGTCGGACAGGCTGTCCCCGTCGGTACAGCGGAAGGCCAGATAGACGGATACGTCGCTGGCGGTGACGGACTCCTCCTCCGCCGGGGCGGTGCTGGGCGCGGATGGAGTGGCGGTGCCGGGGGTGGAGGGCGTGTCGCTGCCGGGGTTCAGACTGCGGTTATACTCCCGCAGGCGCATGTTCAGCAGATTCTCTGCCGCCTCGATAAACTTGGAGTCGGACAGGACCACCGCCTCGTTTTTGATGCGCAGCAGATAGCCCTGGCGGATGGAGTTATAGGACCGGCTGAGCCCGAAGAAGGTACACACGGTGTTCAGCGGTACATAGGGCCGCCCGTTGCGCATGACGGCCCGCACGTTGTAATAGGTGTCGGTGGACGGGTCCCGGCAGGTGCCGGCGTTCAGGTCAAAGGCCAGGATCTGCCGCAAGTTATAGATGTTCACCATGGCGGAAGAGGGGTCGTAGGTGCTGTTCAGCCCCAGGTCCACGCCGGTGGAGCCGCTGTCGAATACGGTATACGGGACATAGATGAGGCTTTTATACCAGATGGGCATGGTGTCCGCCGTGAGGGGCAGCACATTGTCGTTGACGGCGGTGAAGCACACCTCCGCCGCGGCGGCAGGGGGCGGGATCAGCAGACCGAAACAGACCAGCAGGATCGCCAGCCGCCCCAAGAGCCGGGAATGGCGTTTGTTCAAATGATCTCCTCCCCGGAGAAGGGGCAAAGAAGCCCCCGGGATGGTTCCATTTTACCACAGGAATCCGCCGGGGGCAATGAAAAAAGCGCATCCGGCGGTCAAGTGTGCCGGATGCGCTGTGCTGCTTACATGGGGATCAGGTCCAGAGGGCGCTCCCCCCGGTACATGGCCAGGGCGTTCTCCACCGCCCGGCGGCGCAGGTCCAGCACCGACTCCTCCGAGGCGTAGGACACATGGGGGGTGATGAGAATGCCGGGGACGGACAGCAGGGGGTCGTCCATGGCGATGGGCTCGTGACAGACTACATCCAGCACCGCACCCCGGATGACCCCCGTCTTCACCGCTTCGATCAGATCGGGTTCCTTTACCAGGGCGCCCCGGGCCACGTTGATGAGCACGGCGGAGGGCTTCATCTTTTTCATCAGCTCCAGATCGACAAGGCCGGTGGTCTCGGGCATCAGGCGTACATGGACGGAGACGAAGTCCGCCCGGGCCAGGCCCTCGTCCAGCTCCACCTTCTCTGCGCCGAATTCCCGGGCGGCCTCGTCTGTGACGAAGGGGTCATAGGCCAGGACCGTCATGCCCAAAGCGTGGGCCCGCTGGGCGGTGATCTTGCCGATGTAGCCAAAGCCCATAAGCAGCAAGGTCTGCCGGCTCAGCCGGTGGACAGGCTGGCTGAGGGCGGTGACCCCCCACACGCCGTTTTTCAGCTGGCCATACAGGGCCTCGATGGGCTTGTAGAAGTGGAACATGGCGGCCAGCACATAGTCGGCGATGTCCTCGGTGCAATAGCCGTTTACGTTGGTCACGGGGATGCCGGCGGCCTTGGCGGCCTGCACGTCCACGTTGTTATAGCCGCTGCCAAAGACGGCGATGCCCTTGCAGCGGGGGAGCTTGGCGATGACCTGGGCGGTGATATCGGCGGACACCTGGGCAAAGACCACGTCCACCTGATCGCCGAAGTCCTCCAGATCCTTCTGGAAGGGGATGCCGGAATAGCGGATGTCGCAGTCGGGATAGGCGGCCTTCAGTGCGGCCTCCTCCACGGAGTAGTCGGGCCACTCGTCGTCAATGATCCAGAACAGGGGCTTTTCCACGAAGATCTCCTCCTAAAAATGAGTGTATGCGCATCAGATACGCAGAAAGTTTTCCGACCAATCCAGGTGGGTTTTCAGGACTTCGGTGAGCTTGTCCAGGTCCCGGGTGCGCAGGACCTTTAAGATCTCCAGGTGCTGGCGGACGCTCTCCTTCACGTTGTTCAGCGCCTCGGCGGACAGATTCAGATAGCGGCGCAGGTTGGAGTCGTTACTGGCCACGATGGACTTGATATAGGGGTTGGTGCAGTGGTCCACCAGCATACAGTGCAGGTCCCAGTCCAGGTTGGAGAACTCCCCGTGCTCGGGGTGCTCGCCCCGCTCGCAGGCGTCGTACACGGCCTGGAACCGGCGCTCCATGTCGTCGATCTCCTGGTCGGTGATGCGGTAGATCGAGGTTTTGATGGCCTGCATCTCCAGCAGACAGCGGATCTCGTACAGGTTTTCCATATCCTTGGAGGACAGGGACTTGACATAGGCCCCAACGCCGTTTTTGATCTCTAAAAAGCCCTCGGAGGCCAGGGAGCGCAGGGCCTCCCGCACAGGGGTGCGGCTCATGCCCAGGTCCTCGGCCAGACGGCTCTCGCTGAGAATATCGCCGGGGGCGATGCGCCCTGCACAGATGGCGTCTTTGATCTGGTTATAGGCCTGCTCGGACAGGTTGGTCTTTCGTTTTGTTTCAAACATGATGTCGGGTCTCACCTCTTAAAGTAGAATGGCTGTATTACAGAAAAAGCAAATCGTCCACAAGCTGTATGCAGCAAATATGTTAAGAAAACATACGTCTCCCGGCCTCCGCACAAGACAGAGAGACGTATACTATCAATATTCTACCCCCCGCAGGGGGAAAATGCAACGAAAATTTTATGGGACTGCGAAAATTTTGTGAATTCTTTCCTGCTTTAATCAGAAAAAGCGCTGAGAAACGGACCCATCCCCTTGACAATCCCCGAAAACATGATACAATAACAACGCAAAATGTAATGACGAAGCAAAACCCGGTCACGTGCCGCCAGCGAGAGGGGACAGTGAAAGCCCTTGCAGACGGACCGGGAACGCCACTTCACCAGCGGCCCGGGACGACCGGGACGGCCCATCCCCGTTACCCGATGACTTGAGACAGCGCCGTCTTCGGTGCTAATCAGGGTGGTACCGTGGAATTTCTCCGCCCCTGACACTGGGTCAGGGGCGGTTTTTTCGTGGCGGCATACGCTGGCGTGGCATGGTCCGGCGAGGGGGTGAACAAGTCATGAGACAATGGAGAAAGCGGGCCGGAGCGCTGGCTCTGGCCGTCACGGTGGCCCTGAGCCTGTTTTTGCTGGCCGGGTGCAAGGGAAAGCCCCTGCCCGAGGGCATGGACAAGGACGCCGCCCAGGCCAAGGCCGAGGAGGTCCTCGCCCTGCTGGCCGACGGGGACTATGCCGGAGTGGCCGACCAGTTCCGCCAGGACGTGCGGGAGCAGTATGGAGTCACGGCGGACACCATCGACCAGGCCATGGAGAACGTGGCCGATGCGGGGGCCTATGTCAAGCTCACCGATTCCACAGTGGTGGGCGGCGAGAACGAGAGCTTCGACGGCGAATACGCCGTGGCCGTGCTCTACTGCAAGCACGAGAAGAAAAAAGTGGTCTATCAGTTCTCCATCGACCCCAGCTATCAGCTCATCGGTTTTTCGGCACAGATCCGATAAAAAAGAAGAAAGCAACAATAAACGGAGGTATTTTCCATGAAAGATCCCAAGCCCTTTGGGGTAAACGAGCTGCGCGAGATGTTCCTGCACTTTTTTGAGACCAAGGGACATCTGCGCCTGCCCAGCTTCTCCCTGATCCCCCAGAACGATGCCAGCCTGCTGCTCATCAACAGCGGCATGGCCCCCATGAAGCCCTTCTTCACCGGGGAGCAGGAGCCCCCCCGCCACCGGGTGACCACCTGCCAGAAGTGCATCCGCACCGGCGACATCGAGAACATCGGCAAGACCGCCCGCCACGGCACCTATTTCGAGATGCTGGGCAACTTCTCCTTCGGCGACTACTTTAAGAACGAGGCCATTCACTGGGCCTGGGAGTTTTTGACCAGCCCGGAGTGGGTGGGTCTGGACCCCGACCGTCTGTTCCCCTCCGTCTTTGCCGGCAACGAGACCACCCCCGCCGATACCGAGGCCTTCCGCGTCTGGAATGAGGAGATCGGCGTCCCCGCCGACCACATCTTCAAGTTCGGCAAGGAGGACAACTTCTGGGAGCACGGCTCCGGCCCCTGCGGCCCCTGCTCTGAGATCTACTACGACCGGGGCCCCAAGTATGGCTGCGGCAAGCCCGGCTGCACCGTGGGCTGCGACTGCGACCGGTATATGGAGGTCTGGAACGTGGTGTTCTCCCAGTTTGACAACGACGGCGAGGGCCACTATACCGAGCTGAAGCAGAAGAACATCGACACCGGCATGGGCCTGGAGCGCCTGGCCGTGGTGTGCCAGAACGTGGATTCCCTGTTCGACGTGGACACCGTGATGAACATCACCAACAAGGTCACCGAGATCACCGGGGCCAAGTATGGCCAGAGCCACGCCATCGACGTGTCCCTGCGTGTCATCACCGACCACATCCGCTCCGCCACCTTTATGATCTGCGACGGCGTGCTGCCCAGCAACGAGGGCCGGGGCTATGTGCTGCGCCGCCTGCTGCGCCGGGCCGCCCGCCACGGCAAGCTGCTGGGCGTGAACGAGCCCTTCCTGTACCGGGTGTGCGACACCGTCATCCATGAGAACGAGGGCCATTACCCCGAGCTGCGGGAGCGCCAGGACTATATCACCAAGGTCATCCGGGTGGAGGAGGAGAACTTTGCCAAGACCATCGACGGCGGCCTGAAGATCTTCAACGAGATGCTCGCCGGCCACAAGGCCAAGGGGGAGAAGACCTTCTCCGGCGGCGACGCCTTCAAGCTGTACGACACCTATGGCTTCCCCATCGACCTGACCCTGGAGATGGTGGAGGAGCAGGGCATGACCCTGGACGAGGAGGAGTTCCACAAGCAGATGGAGGAGCAGCGCCAGCGGGCCCGCAAGGCCCGTGAGGCCCTGGGCGATCTGGGCTGGGCCGGCGTGGAGTTCGGCAAGGACATCCCCGAGACCCAGTTTGTGGGCTATGATCACACCACTGTGGAGGGGGCCAAGGTGGTCGCCCTGGTGGTGGAGAACGAGCAGGCCGAGGAGCTGATGCCCGGCGTGGAGGCCATCGTGGTGCTGGATAAGACCCCCTTCTACGCCGAGATGGGCGGCCAGATCGGCGACCAGGGCACCCTCACCGCCGACGGCGTGACCTTCGCCGTCACCGACGTGCAGAAGAACAAGGGCGGCAAGTATATGCACTACGGCAAGCTGACCCAGGGCACCCTGAAGGTGGGCGACACCGTCACCGCCGCCCTGGACGTGGAGCGCCGCAAGGCCATCATGCGCGCCCACTCCGCCACCCACCTGCTGGACAAGGCCCTGCGCACCGTGCTGGGCGACCACGTCCATCAGGCCGGTTCTCTGGTGGAGCCCGACCGCCTGCGCTTTGACTTTACCCACTTCTCCGCCCTCACCGCCCAGGAGCTTGGCAAGGTGAACGCCATCGTCAACGAGGCCGTTCTGGAGGGCTATGACATCGTCACCCAGGAGCTGCCCATCGAGGAGGCCAAGAAGAAGGGCGCCATCGCCCTGTTCGGCGAGAAGTATGGCGACACCGTCCGTGTGGTGGATATGGGCAGCGGATACTCCGTGGAGTTCTGCGGCGGCACCCACCTGGACAACACCGCCAAGGTGGGCGTGTTCCACATCTCCAGCGAGTTCTCCGTGGCCTCCGGCGTCCGCCGCATCGAGGCCACCACCGGCAAGGCCTCCCTGGCCGTGATGAACCGGAACCAGGAGATGCTGTTCCAGGCCGCCTCCATTCTGAAGGCCAAGCCCGGCGAGCTGCGGGAGAAGGCCGAGGCCGTGATGACCGAGGTCCGCCAGCTCAGCCAGTCCGTGGAGAAGTTCAAGGCCCGGGAGGCCGTCAGCGAGGCCGAGCGCTTCCTGTTCTCCGGCCACGATGTGGGCGGACTGAAGGTCCTCACCGCCACCGTGCCCGAGGCCGATGCCAACCGCCTGCGCAAGATGGGTGACTTCCTGCGGGACAAGGAGCCCAAGGTGGTGGCCGTGCTGGCCGCCGTCAACGGGGAGAAGATCACCTTCCTGGCCGTGTGCGGCAAGGATGCCGTGAAGGCCGGCGTGAAGGCCGGGGACATCATCAAGCAGGTGTCCGCCATCGCCGGCGGCTCCGGCGGCGGCAAGCCCGACTCCGCCATGGGCGGCGGTAAAGATCCCCTGATGGTGGACAACGCCCTGGCTATGGTGGACAACGTGGTGTCCATGAAGCTGGGGGTATAAAAGATGACCCGGGACGATCTGGCACGGCTGCGGGCCCTGGATATCGATTTTGAGTCCATCGGCCTGCTGGAGCCCGGCGTGCCTCAGGAGCCCTATTTCTGCACCCCTCTGGGGGCGGAACACGTGGGCCGGACGGGCTGCGACGGAGTCCACTTCGTCCTTCTGCCCGGGGATGAGCGGATCTTCTGTGTGGACCCCGCCATGGGGGAGCCGGGCAAATACGTGCTCCCCGTGGCGGAGGACCTGCGGCAGTTTCTCTCCTTCCTCCTTTTCTGCCGGGACAGCAACCCCATCGCCCAGCTCTGGTGGATGGAGGAGGAACAGTTCCGCTCCCTGCTGGAGGAGGACGCCGCCGGCCACCGGGAGGGCTGTAAGCCCTTCCTGGCCCGCAGGAACAAGGCTTTGGAGGTCATTGCCTGCGCCTTTTCCCTGGCTCCGGCCGACCCCTATGCTCCGGTACAGGCCATGCAGGCCGCTTTTGACCCCGGTATCCTGTGTTTTTCCGACGAATACTATGACGTGCTCGGCATCGAGCGCACAGAAAGGAGTTAATCATGTCCGATTGTCTGTTCTGCAAGATCAGCGCCGGGGAGATCCCCTCCAACAAGGTCTATGAGGACGAGTTGTGCTATGCCTTCTATGACATCGATCCCCAGGCACCCACCCACTTTCTGGTCATCCCCAAGGCCCACATCGGTTCTGTGGCCGAGGTGACCGGGGACAACAGCGCCGTGGTGGCCCACATTTTCCAGGTCATCGCCAAGGTGACAAAGCAGCTGGGCCTGGACAGCTACCGTGTGGTCTCCAACATCGGGGAGCAGGCGGGCCAGAGCGTCCACCACCTGCACTTCCACGTCCTGTCCGGCCGGGATATGACCTGGCCCCCGGGCTGAGAAAACTGCATAAGATCAGAAAAGGGCCGCTGCGGTACAAGCAGCGGCCCTTTTGCGCTGCACAGCAGCGCACTGGTGACGGCAGACGACAGAAAATTCACAAATCAGCAATGTGGAGCAACATAAAAAGATCGGAGTGTAATGATAGGATTTCAGAAAATGCGGATGTGTCAACGGTTTGCTGGCAGTCGGCAAGAGACTTTTATCTAATTAGATCATGTAATCAGAAGGATCATCCGGCTTATCATCGAAAGATTTCTTTTCTGAATCTTCAGTCTCATCAAACTGAGCTTTAATTCTCTCGTTGATTCGTGCATCCATTCGTGGGATTATCTTCATATCATCTTCTTTCACGGATATGGTTGCAATATCTTTTTTCCCTCCATACTGTGGAAAGTTTACAAGCCAATAACCATCGGCACTTTCATCAAAGCAGATCCACCCTTGCATACCAATATGTACACCTTCGCAGGCATACACTTTTTTCTCAACAATAACTTCAATACAATCCAATTCTTTCATATCAATCATCTCCATATGGTGTAGTCATTTGCAAGAGTCCATTAGCATAGCCAATCGGCTCCAATGTGCAATGGCAATAGGGATGATGTGGGCAAGGTGGGGCTTTTTCTTTCTGAAACCAACAACCATCTAATTTCAGACATGCTTCACAGTGAGTTTTGCCTTTTGAATGATGTGTCCATTTGACCCAACTTGGTAGTCCGGCACCCTTTTGTATTGTACCGAAACATTGCTTATAGTACAATAATTATTCCCCCTTCTAAAAGTACAAGAAAGACATTCTTCGCCAATAAGGGGAAATAGGCAAAAAGTCGCACGTTTCCGTGCAACGATCACAGAACAATTTGGAAAATAAAAAATCGGAGTACCCCGAAGGATACTCCGATGGTCCGAGCGTCATGAAAGGATCTGACAAAATCCAGTCATATCAATGGGTTTCAAGCAGTAAGCAAGGGGTTTTATCTCAAATATTCCGGTGCAAAACTGTTACTTGGGTAATAACATCCCGCAAACGATCTTCCCCCACCTGATAGTTCAGAACATCATCGGGTGTATCACAAATTTTCTCCTGCTCTCCATCTGTAAGAGCAATGCAGTACTTATCTCCGTAAAAACAGACGCCATATTGCAGACCCTTCCAGATAAAGACAGGCTCTCCACCGCGAATAATACATTCTTTGAAATTTGATATGGTTTTGAAGTGATTCTCTTCATCGGAATTAAAAGTATATTTCATGACAGCACCTCTAAAAGCCTTAAACTCTGGTGCGCCATCGGGATATTCATCGCGCCAGTAATTCGTATGTGGCTTTTCAAAATTAGGGACACCTTGGGGCTGTTGACAAAGTGGTTTTCTAAAAAATCCGTCTTGAAAAAAGTTCAGGAAAAAGTCATTTCTGCCATAAAAA
>PPYF01268805.1_pt1 | contig 12248 bp, 9 predicted proteins | sample 1559871 | NCBI WGS metagenome assembly PPYF01 (sample SAMN08240021, study PRJNA423297) | Human gut metagenome, whole genome shotgun sequencing project. | reverse complement strand
GGTGACTCCATTTTACACTTTGGCCTGCGTATTGTCTTCTTATTTTTCGCCTGTTGCACTTCAGATTGTAACCTGCCCAGCCCCCTTTCACAAGGGGGCCAAAGGACGGGGGATGCGGATTCCCACGTCGCTACGCAGCCGTTGGCAGCTCTGCTGCCTTACGGATGTGGCGTACCCCTTGCGGGTGCTGCGCTCCTCGGAATGACAGAAACGGGTTTATCGACACGCTGATACTTATATTGTAAATGGGAGAACGCCCCGGTGCAATTTCAATCACAGAAGGGATGACACATGTCTGCCGTTCCCACCGCACCAGGCTGACCCCCGGCCAATACCGGGCAGTGTTCGGCCTGCACGGCAGCCGGGAGTTTTTCAGCTGTGAATTCGTGCTGGAATGATCCTCACCAAAGTCAGGAGGACGGTTCCTGCGATTTAGGTCACAGGAACCGTCCTCCAATTTTAAAATACTGCGATTGACACATTCTGCATAATATGCCATAATATCTCTGGCGCATGGATATGCGCCGGCGCTGCCAGTGACGGTAGGCGGGTGGTCCCTCGTTCGCATTGTCCCACGAGGAGGCCATACTTCTTGATGAAAGCCTCCTCTTTTCAACGGGGGAGGTGATAGACATGGTAACTTATTCCGATCTCATTCTGATCGGCCAGCTCATCGTAGCGGTCCTGAATTTGTTTTTCCATATCTATAACAGCAAAAAGAAGTAACCGCTAACGCCTCCAAGCAAAACGGTTACTTCTTTTAGTAATCTGCGAGGGGCTCCCGTCTACCGGCAGCGCCTTCTCTTAATGTTCAGTATAACATGATTTGGTAAAAAGTCAATCCCCCGCCGGGGGATTGACTTTTGTTTATCAGAACTTCGCACCGCCGAATTCGGCCAGTTTCAGGTCTTTGTTCTTGTCCTGCACCCACTGGATGGACCACTGGGCGGCAAAGAGGAGCAGCTGGTTGCCCTTGTAGTCCTCCACCAGCTTGGCATCGTTGGGCAGCAGCAGGTCCTCCTCCTTCAGGGGCGGGGCATCCGGGTCGTCCCGCACGATCCAGCGCAGGTACTCGTAGGGCAGGCCCTCTTTATACAGCTCCACGTTATACTCGCTGCGCAGGCGGTACTCCAGCACGTCGAACTGCAGGGTGCCCACCACGCCCACGATGACCTCCTCCATGCCGGTGTAGGGGGTCTTGAAAATCTGGATGGCACCCTCCTGGGCGATCTGCTCCACACCCTTTAAGAACTGCTTGCGCTTCATGGTGTCGATGGAGCGGATGCGCTGGAAATGCTCCGGGGCGAAGGTGGGGATGGGATCGAATTTGAACTTCTTCCCCGGGGCGCACAGGGTGTCGCCGATGGAGAAGATGCCCGGGTCGAACACGCCGATGATGTCCCCGGCGTAGGCCTCCTCGATGATCTCCCGCTCGGCGGCCATCAGCTGCTGGGGGCGGGAGAGGCGGATCTTCTTGCCGCCCTGCATGTGATAGACCTCTTTGTCCGCCTCGAACTTTCCGGAGACCACCCGCATGAAGGCGATGCGGTCCCGGTGGGCCTTGTTCATGTTGGCCTGGATCTTAAAGACAAAGGCGGAGAAGTCGTCGTCGAAGGAGTCGATGATCTCGTCCCCGGCCCGGCGGGGCAGGGGGGCGGTGGTCATGCGCAGGAACTCCTCCAAAAAGGGCTCCACGCCGAAGTTGGTCAGAGCGGAGCCGAAGAACACGGGGGACAGCTTGCCGTGGCGCACCCGGTCCATGTCAAAGTCGCAGGAGGCCCCGTCCAGCAGCTCGATCTCGTCCACCAGCTGGTCCCGGCGGGCCTGTCCGATGAGGTCGGCCAGGGCGGGGTCGTCGGGCTCGACCTCGGTGGCGGTGGCCGCCCGGGCGTTGGTGTTGGAGGTGAAGTGGATGACCTTTCGGTTCTGCCGGTCGTACACGCCCTGGAAGTCCTTTCCGCAGCCGATGGGCCAGTTCACGGCATAGGTGTCCAGCCCCAGCTCATGCTCCAGCTCCTCGCACAGCTCAAAGGGGTCCCGGCTCTCCCGGTCCATCTTGTTGATGAAGGTGAAGATGGGGATATCCCGCATGGCGCAAACCTTGAACAGCTTGCGGGTCTGGGCCTCCACGCCCTTGGCCGCATCGATGACCATCACGGCGGAGTCGGCGGCCATCAGGGTGCGGTAGGTATCTTCAGAGAAGTCCTGGTGGCCGGGGGTATCTAGGATGTTGATGCAGAAGCCCTCGTACTGGAACTGCATCACCGAGGAGGTGACCGAGATGCCGCGCTGCTTTTCGATCTCCATCCAGTCGGAGGTGGCGGCCCGGGTGTTCTTCTTGCCCTTGACCTGACCGGCCTGGGCGATGGCTCCGCCATAGAGCAGGAACTTCTCCGTCAGGGTGGTCTTACCCGCATCGGGGTGAGAGATGATGGCAAAGGTGCGTCTGCGCTTGATTTCCGCTTCGTATTTGGACAAAAGGGTCCACTCCCTTATCAAAAATTCGCATAGAAAGGCGGCTGAATATGCCGTGCAGCCGCAAGTGTAGCTATTATATCATGTCCCACGGCGGAAAGCTATAGGAAATGGGCATAAAAATCGGGGAAGCGGCATTGCCGCTTCCCCGAAAGAAAGGTTTGTTTGGGTTTTCGATTAGAAAATACCCTGAGCCATCATAGCGTCGGCAACCTTCTGGAAGCCCACGATGTTGGCGCCGGCGACCAGGTCATAGCCCAGGCCATAGCGCTCAGCGGCCTCAACAGAGTTGTGATAGATGTTCTTCATGATGGCGTGCATCTTGGCATCGACTTCCTCGGCGGTCCAGTACAGACGCTCGGCGTTCTGAGCCATCTCCAGCTCGGACACGGCCACGCCGCAGGCGTTAACAGCCTTGGAGGGGGCCACGACCATGTGCTTCTGCTCCTTCAGGAACTCCAGAGCATCGTTGGTGGTGGGCATGTTGGCGACCTCGATGTAGTACTTCACGCCGGACTCGGCGATCTTCTTGGCCCACTCCAGGTTGACATCGTTCTGGGTGGCGGCGGGCATGTAGATGTCCACGTCCTTGACGCCCCAGCACTTCTGGTTGGGAACGAACTCGCAGCCGAACTTGTCAGCATAGGGCTTGCAGTGCTTGGGATCGTTGGCGCGCATCTCCAGGATGTAGTTCAGCTTCTCCTCGGTGACAACGCCGTCGGGATCGTGGATGTAGCCGTCGGGGCCGGCGAAGTAGGTGACAGCGGCACCCAGCTCAGCGGCCTTCTTCATGATGCCCCAGCCCACGTTGCCGTAGCCGGAGATGGCGATCTTCTTGCCCTTGATGTCCACGCCGTCGTGCTTCAGGGCCTCGACCAGATAGTACACAGCGCCGAAACCGGTGGCCTCGGGGCGCAGGATGGAACCGCCGGTGACAACGGACTTGCCGGACACGGCACCGAACTCGGAACCACCGACGATGCGGCGATACTGACCATACAGGTAGCCGATCTCACGGCCGCCCACGCCCAGGTCGCCGGCGGGGCAGTCGATGTCCTGGCCGATGTGGCGATACAGCTCGGTCATGAAGGCCTGGCAGAAACGCATGATCTCGGCATCGCTACGGCCGCGGGGGTCGAAGTCGGAGCCGCCCTTGGCGCCGCCGATGGGCAGACCGGTCATAGCGTCCTTAAAGACCTGCTCGAAGCCCAGGAACTTGATGATGGACAGGTTGACGGAGGGATCGAAGCGCAGACCGCCCTTGAAGGGACCGAGGGCCGCGTTGTACTGCACGCGGTAGCCGCGGTTGACGTGCCACTCGTGGTTGTCGTCCTCCCAGGTCACGCGGAACTCGATGGCGCGCTCGGGCTCGACCATGCGCTCCAGCAGGCAGGCCTTCTCATACTCGGGGTGGGCGTTGATGACGGGCTCCAGAGAGGTCAGGACCTCCTCAACGGTCTGCAGAAACTCGGGCTCGTGGGAGTTCTTGGCCTTGGTGGCCTCAATGACGCGCTCAATGTACTTGTTCATTGTTTCGTTCCTCCTAAAAGTTTTTTCAGTCGGTTTATGTTTTGAAGGTTCTCTTTCATTTCGCATTCAGGGAACCTTTTCCTCTTCCGATGTGTCTATGATATCACAAAACAGCCAGGTGTAAATCATAAATTTTGTTGGGGTTACCACAGGCAAATGGCTGTGGTCCTCTTTTTTTCCTCTTCTGTTCGCCTGTGGTGCAAAGAAAAACAGCCCTTTTCACAAAATGAAAGGGCTGTTTTTGTGCAATTTGCAAGTTTTCAGTCAAATGCCAGGCCCAGATAGGCCCGGATGTCCCGGTCCCAAGCCTGATCCAGCTCCGGGGAGAGCCACTTCATCATGCCGAAGGGGACGCTGTCGCCCAACGTGCGGTAGGTCCCGCCGAACTTGGGCAGCAGCTGGGGCAGCACGGCGGCGATCTGGTCCACCGCCTCCGGGCTGCCGATGAGCTCCTTCACCAGCAGGGTCTTGTCCCCGGTGCCCTCGGCGCACAGGGCGGCGGGGCCGGCGGGGGCACCCACCAGGTACATGCCGCCGCCGTCGATGCGGCAGCACCCGGCCTGATAGAGCAGGGCATCCATGGGCAGGGCGATATGGCCCAGCTTAGACAGCAGGCCCTCCCGCAGCACGCCGTATTCCGCCGCATTTACCAGCTTCATCTTGGGCAGGGTCTCCGGGGCCTTTTGGCCCAGCTCCGGGGTCCAGTGATGCTCGTCCTGGGTGAAGCACTCGAAAAAGCCCTGCTTGGCGAAGAAGCCGTGGAGCTCCCGGCTGGCGGGCACGGTGGTCACCGCCTGGATGCCCCGGTCCCGGAAATAGAGCCCGGCCCCCTCCAGCAGCTTGCCGGCCAGGCCCTTGCCCCGCCAGTCGGGGTGGACGCACACGGCATACAGATAGGCCGCCCGGAAGATCTGGTCCTTGCCGGGGATGCTCAGCACGGTGCTGAACCAGGCGGTCATGGCCCGCACGGCCCCCTCCGCCTCCAGCACCAGCACCCGGTCGGGCCGGTAGTAGTTCTTATAGAAGTTGTTGATATAGGCCCGGTCATCGCCAAAGGACAGGGACCACAGCGTCCGCTGAACGGGCACATCCTCCGGCACGGAGGGACGAAGCAGAATCTCCATGGATCATTTTCTCCTTACTTTTATGCTTATGCTCTTGCGTGTTTAATACAGCTCGCTCTTTGCGGGCAGGATGAGGGCGCAGGCGGCATAGGCCACCACGCCCACGGTGCAGGTGAACAGGCTGAGCAGCACCCAGCCCACCCGGACCAGATTGGGGTCCACGTTAAAGTATTCCCCAAAGCCGCCGCACACGCCGCACAGCATTTTGTCGTTTCCTTCCGTTCGGTAAAGCCGCTTTTGTTCCATACTCAGCACCTCCGTCACAGTGGGCAGAAACTGCCCTTGTTCTTATGGTATGATGTTTGGCCGGTTCGGTCCAGTCAGGCCTTGGCGGCCACCAGGTCCCCGTGGTCGTTGAAGTGGACGGCCCGGATCTGACTGCCGGTGGCCTTTTTGATGTCGTCCAGGCGGATGCTCTCCGTCACCGAGGACACCAGGGAGAAGGCCACGCCGTGGCGCTTGGCCCGGCCGGTTCGGCCGATGCGGTGGATATAATACTCGTTCTCGTCGGGCACGTCATAGTTGAACACCGCGTCCACGTCGTCGATGTCCAGGCCCCGGGCGGCCACGTCGGTAGCCACCAGCACCCGCATCTTGCCCTCCCGGAACTTCTGCAGGGTCTTTTCCCGCACCGCCTGGGGGATATCCCCGTGGATGGCCGCACAGGAGATGCCCCGCATATCCAGCAGCCCGGCCAGCCGGTCGGTCATATTCTTGGTGTTGCAGAAGGCGATGACCCGCTCATAGCCCCCCATGTCCAGCAGATGGGCCATCACCTCGGCCTTTTCGCTGCGCTCCACCTGAAGGCTGTATTGGACGATGTCGGGCCGGTTCTCCTGGTCGGCCTGGACGGTGATCTCCACCGGGTCCCGCTGATAGACCCAGGAGATATCCAGCACCTCCCGGGAGATGGTGGCGGAGAACATGCCCAGATTCCGCCGATGGGGCATGGTGTCCAGAATGTGGGTCACGTCCCGGACAAAGCCCATGTCCAGCATCCGGTCGGCCTCGTCCAGCACCACGGTCTGCACCTTGTCCAGGCGGACGGTGCGCCGCTTCATGTGGTCCATCAGGCGGCCGGGGGTGGCCACCACGATCTGGGGGGCCTTTTTCAGCTGGTTGATCTGCCGGTCGATGGGCTGGCCGCCATAGAGGCAGACCACCCGCACCCCCTCTTTAAAGGCGCACAGGTCCCGCAGCTCGTCCTGGATCTGGATGGCCAGTTCCCGGGTGGGGGCCAGCACCAGGGCCTGGACATCGGCATTTTCCGGGTCGATGTGCTCCACCATGGGAATGCCGAAGGCAAAGGTCTTGCCCGTGCCCGTGGGGGCCTTGGCAATGACGTCCTTCCAGTCCATGAAATAGGGGATGGCCCCGGCCTGTACCGGGGTGGCCTGAACATAGCCCTTTTTGTCAATGGCCCGCATCAGCTCGTCTGACAGGCCCAGCTGGCGGTATTCCGCCTGGGGGGATACCGTCTGTCCGTTGATCTCCATTTTTGTGTTTCGCTCCTTTTTGTCTCGTGTGCAGTTTTGCGATCCAAGCCTCCACAACGACACAAAATGGTCAAAACACCGTTCTCCTCGGCGCGGCCCAGATCGAACGCGGCAAAAAACCGCCCAATTATCCAGTATGCTACCTTGCATTATAGCCACACCGGGCCCGTTTGTCTATCCTTTCTTTGCGGAAGAGCCGGGGCGGGACGATGAGGACATCGTCCCCTACGTCTGTTTTCCCCCGGTGCAGACGCTTTTTGCGTCTCCCGCTCCGGCAAAAAGGGCCGCCCAGCCGGGCGGCCCTTTGGTCTGTGAAGCAGGATTTACTTGTCTGTCTTGTTGTCCACGATGTCCCGGAGCTTGGCGGCAAAGTCCTCCAGGCTCATGGCGCCCAGGTCCTCGCCGGCGCGGGTGCGGACGGAGACGGTCTTGTTCTCCATGTCCCGGTCGCCCACCACCAGCATGAAGGGCACCTTCTCCAGGGTGGTCTCCCGGATCTTTTTGCCGATCTTCTCGTTGCGCTCGTCCACCTCCACCCGGAAGCCGTGGTCGTCCAGATAGCTGCTGATCTCCCGGGCATAATCGGCGGCCCGGTCGGTGACGGGCAGGACCTTCACCTGGACGGGAGCCAGCCAGCAGGGGAAGGCGCCCATGGTCTCCTCGATGAGGTAGGCCATGAAGCGGTCCAGCGAGCCCAGGATGGCCCGGTGGAGCACCACAGGGGTCTGCTCCTCGCCGTTCTTGTCGGCGTACTGCAGGTGGAACTTGGCGGGCAGGCAGAAGTCCAGCTGGCAGGTGGACAGGGTGTACTCCCCGCCCACGGCGGGCTTCACGTTCACGTCCAACTTGGGGCCGTAGAAGGCGGCCTCGCCGATCTCCTCGGTGAAGTGGATGCCCAGCTCGGTGAGCACCTCCCGCAGGGCGTTCTCAGCCTTGTTCCACATCTCGTCGTCGTCGTGATACTTCTTTTTGTCGGCGGGGTCCCGCAGAGACAGGACGCAGCGGTAGTCGGTGATGTTGAAGTCCTTATACACGTCGAAGATCAGATCGCACACCGCGGCCACCTCGTCCTTGATCTGGTCGGGAGTGACGAACAGGTGGGCATCGTTCTGGCAGAAGTGGCGGGCACGCTCGATGCCCTTCAGGGTGCCGCTGGCCTCAAACCGGAAGTCGTGGGCCACCTCGCCGATGCGCACGGGCAGCTGGCGATAGGAGTGGGGCCGGTTGGCGTAGATCATCATGTGGTGGGGGCAGTTCATGGGGCGCAGGACAAAGCTCTCGTCCTCCACCTCCATGGCGGGGAACATGTTCTCCTTATAGTGGTCCCAGTGGCCGGAGGTGCGGTACAGGTCCACGGTGCCCACACAGGGGGTCATCACGTGCTGATAACCCAGCTTGCGCTCCTTCTCCTTGATATAGTTCTCCAGGATCTGCCACACGGTATAGCCCTTGGGCAGGAACATGGGCATACCCTTGCCCACCAGGTCGCTGGTCATGAACAGGCCCAGTTCGCGGCCCAGCTTCCGGTGGTCCCGGCGCTTGGCCTCCTCCAGCCGCTCCAGATAGGCATCCAGCTCGTCCTTCTTGGGGAAGGCGATGCCATAGATGCGCTGCAGGGTCTCCCGGTTGGAGTCGCCCCGCCAATAGGCGGCGTTGCAGGTGAGCAGCTTGAGGGCGTTGCCCTTCACCCGGCCGGTGGAGTCCAGGTGGGGGCCGGCGCACAGATCGGTAAACTCGCCCTGCTTATAGAAGGAGATGTGGGCATCGCCGGGCAGGTCCTGGATGAGCTCTACCTTATAGGGCTCGTTCTTCTCCTCCATGAACTTGATGGCCTCTTCCCGGGGCAGTTCAAACCGCTCCAGCTTCAGCTTCTCCTTGCAGATCTTCTTCATCTCGGCCTCGATCTGGGCCATGTGGTCGGGGGTGAAGGCGAAGGGGGCATCCATGTCGTAGTACCAGCCCTCCTTAATCGAGGGGCCGATGGCCAGCTTCACCTCGGGCCACAGGCGCTTGACGGCCTGGGCCATGATGTGGGAGCAGGTGTGCCAATAGGTCTGGCGGTACTGCTCATTCTCAAAGGTAAACTCCTTGTTTTCTTCAGCCATGTGAAATTCTCCTTTCCCGGCGGCTCTGCCGCCCCTGGGGCAAAGCAAAAAGCGCCTCACCCCTGTGTTGTCCAGGGGTGAGGCGCATCAAGCGCTCCACGGTTCCACCCTGCTTGCGGTTAAAAAAACCGCCGCTTTCTCAGTGACCGCTGTAACGGGCGGGCCCGTCCCGGTTAGATTCAAGTCCCGGGCAGCTCGGGAGTGGTACGTCCGCCTTATCAGCGCAGGACAATTCCAGCAAACATGTCCCTCTCTGTGCGCCACCGGCGGATGCTTCTCCGTCTCAGCCATATTATCAGGGGTACTATATCACTGGAAAATGGGATTGTCAAGCGGGCAAATTTTCACTTTTCAAACTTGTATCCACAATGTGGGCATTCCGGCGGGGCGAAAAGCCAGTCCAGCCGCAGCAGGCCGCCGCATTCCGGGCAGCGCCAGTATTTCCAGGTCCCGATGAGGAATGCAAGGCAGCCGGCCAGGACGACGAGCCCTGCCATGATTTTTGCGCCCCGATTTTCAATCGCTGGCCCAATCACTGTTACGAAGAGACAGGCGGCCCACAGCAGCGCGGCCCATTTTCTCCATTTGTTTGGTGTCATAAAAGCATACCTCCCTATGTCCTATGCCCCTATGTCGATAAGTTCGCTTCTTCCTCCGGGCAGAAGCTCTCAGCCGGCAGAATGTCGGCCAGGGCCACCAGGGGGGCGGACAGGCCGCCGCTGCGCTGGACTTTTGGGGTGCGCACCGTCACCCGGGTGGGCATGGGCCCGGTGGGCAGGGCCAGCACCGCCACGGGGATGCCGTCCTCTCCGGTGTTCATCAGCAGACTGCCCCTGTGGAGCTTGACGATGGTCTCCGCCAGGGGTATGCCGATCCCCGCCCCTGTGCCGGGCCGGGGGATGCCATAGCCGCTCTCCCGGCGCAGCAGCTCGTCCAGCCGCTGCCGGGGCAGACCGCGCCCGGGGGTCACAGTGACCACGCCCCGGGTACCCAGCCGCCGCAGGGACAGCTTCAGCGTCCCCTGCCCCGTCCACCGGGCCCCGTTGGCGATGAGCTCCAGCAGCACCCGCTCCAGCAGCGCTACGTCCCCGGGGGCGAGCAGGGCGGCAGGCGGACTGTCATAGGCCAGTTTCACCCCGGCCCGCTCCAGCAGCCAGGTACAGCTTTGCACCGCCCTGCGGCACAGCGCTGTCAGGTCCAGCGCCGCCAGCTGCAGGGCCGCTCCGCCGGGCTGGCCCAGCTGACGGAGCAGGTCCAGATTATCCATCAGGCGGAACATCTGGTGGTAGCTCTTCCAGAACATGCCCCGGCTTGACAGGGGGATGTCCGCCGCTGCCAGCTGCATCTGGGCCAGATAGGTGCGCATCTGGCGCAGGGACCCATCCATCTGGGCAGCCGTCACCGCCGTCTGGACAGCGGGGAGCAGAACGATCAGCCGCCCCCACTGGGTCTGGGTCATCTGGACGCGCCAGGCCGAACCGCCCACTGTTACCAGGCCGCCGTTCTCCTCCGGAAGTCGTTCCAGCTCCAGGGGGACCTCCCCGCCGTCCTCCAGCCGGGGCAGCAGATGCCGGGCCACCTGGTTGGCCGCCGCCACATGGCCCCGGCTCAGCAGCAGGGCCGCCTCTGGGAACGCGTTCAGCAGGTTCTCCTGCAGCTTTTGCATATCGGACATTCTGTCCCCTCCCACTGTATTGGCGGTGTGTTCCGCCTGCCCGGGCCAGCTTATACCTGCCCAGATTATACCAAACTTTTTTCCATTCAACAAGAACAAAAGTGAAAAAGGGCTAAATTTGTCGTTTTCCATTTTACTTCTCTTTTAAGCTCTCTCCACGCCCGCCTTTTTAGTATAAGGCCGGGCTTACCCACGGTATGGCTAATTTTAATAAAAAATCTTTTGGATTTATAGGAAAAAAAACACTACCAAAATTTTTGCAACGGGGGTATAATAGGAATAGTCCTAAGCAACAAGCATTCAAAATTCCAAAGCGTGAATATGAATCAAAAAGGAGTCATTCAACATGAGCATTAAAGTTGGCATCAATGGCTTTGGCCGCATCGGCCGCATGGTGTTCCGCGCCAGCCTGAACCACCCCGAGATCGAGATCGTGGGCATCAACGATCTGTGTCCCGCCGACTACCTGGCTTACATGCTGAAGTATGATACCATGCATGGCAAGTGCGAGGCGGAGATCGGCCACACCGAGAACGCCATCATCGTCAACGGCAAGGAGATCCCCATCTCCGCCGAGCGCAATCCCGCCGACCTGCCCTGGGGCAAGCTGGGTGCTGAGTATGTGGTGGAGTCCACCGGCCTGTTCCTGACCAAGGAGAAGGCCCAGGGCCACCTGGACGCCGGTGCCAAGAAGGTCGTCATGTCCGCCCCCTCCAAGGACGACACCCCCATGTTCGTCTGCGGCGTGAACCTGGACAAGTACACCACCGACATGAACTTCGTGTCCAACGCCTCCTGCACCACCAACTGCCTGGCCCCCATCGCCAAGGTCCTGAACGACAACTGGGGCATCAAGGACGGCCTGATGACCACCGTTCACTCCGTCACCGCCACCCAGAAGACCGTTGACGGCCCCTCTCTGAAGGATTGGCGCGGCGGCCGCGCTGCCACCGGCAACATCATCCCCTCCTCCACCGGCGCCGCCAAGGCCGTGGGCAAGGTCATCCCCTCCCTGAACGGCAAGCTGACCGGTATGTCCATGCGTGTTCCCACTCTGGACGTGTCCGTGGTGGACCTGACCGTCAACCTGGAGAAGCCCGCCAAGTACGAGGAGATCTGCGCCGCCATGAAGAAGGCCTCCGAGGGCGAGCTGAAGGGTATCCTGGGCTACACCGATGAGGCCGTTGTCTCCAGCGACTTCCTGGGCGACACCCGCACCTCCATTTTCGACGCCGACGCCGGCATCGCTCTGACCGATACCTTCGTCAAGGTCGTGTCCTGGTACGACAACGAGATCGGCTACTCCAACAAGGTCCTGGAGCTCATCAAGCACATGTACTCCGTCGACCACAAGTAAGATTCGTTCAAAAAGTTTCCGGTCAGCTTCGGCTGGCCGGAACTTTTTTGCGCGTTCAGGCGTGCTCCCATTCTCACCCCATCCTAAGCCCTGCCCGCGAAGTTTAACATTTTATTTACGCATTTTGTGGTATGCTGGCCTATGATATAGGGCATATCACAAAAGAAGCTCCCCGACTTTTATGTTTCCTGCCCCCGCCGGTGGCGGGGCGGGACATCAGGTGTGGGAGCAGAAAAGGCGGCGAGTGCTTTGAACGGGAAATTATTGACCTGGCGGCAGCGGGGATGGCTGTGGCTGCGGCTGATGGTGCGGCTGTTGCTGGCCCTGCTGGCTGCGGGACTGGTGATCTGGGTGGGGCGGCCTATGCTGTCCCTGCTGGCCCCCTTTGTGGCGGCGCTGATCACGGCGGCCATTTTAAATCCGATCGTGCGCCGCTTGCAGCGGCGGCTGTGCTGGTCCCGGCGGGCGCTGACCATGGTGCTGCTG
>PPYF01017255.1_pt1 | contig 12249 bp, 19 predicted proteins | sample 1559871 | NCBI WGS metagenome assembly PPYF01 (sample SAMN08240021, study PRJNA423297) | Human gut metagenome, whole genome shotgun sequencing project. | reverse complement strand
TGAAATGGACTAAAACCTGCCGCTCATCTGGAGACTTTCCACACGCTCACACGGCCCACTTTCTATTGAACAGACACAACGTGCGAACGCGCCGTCCAACGTGTCCAACCAAATATCACGCCACAGTCCGACGGCGTGCCCGCCGTCCGGATCGTAGTCGCACCACAGGTTAACGTGCCTTGCGCACCATCGGGAACCCTCCACGGTCGGACTGCCGCATCGCGCGCCGTCCGGTTCGAGATACCGGCAGCGTCCGTCCACGTCCAAGTTCGCCTGACGTTGCCGTTCGGGGTCGAACACAGCCAACCGGTTCCGGGCGTCGGCGGCGCGACGGCGCAACCGTGCGGCACGGTCGGCCACGGCCGACAAGGTGGACGCGGCCGACGCGACGCCTTCGATACCGTCCAACATGGTGGGTGGAATGTGGGCGAGCCGGTCGCGCAGTATCCACGTGCGGCTCAACGCCCGCCGATATTCACGCTCCCAGAACAGATTGTCGGCGTGCAACCGTCTGAGCCTACGGTCGATGTAGTCCACTATCCGCCTCCCTCTTGTAGAAGTTCAGGGTCTTCCAACCGTTTGCGAGCCGCCAATGTTCGCCCGGAAACCGAATGAGCAACGGTTGCAGGACGCCTTCGACGATGAGCTGGTCGAGCGACCCTTGGACGGCGACCGTCCGTCCCCGCACGATGGTTCCGCCCTTGGTGACGGCCTCGACCAAACGGTTGTCCAGTTCCTTCGGTTCGGCGTTCTCCCAGTCGAGGTCGGCTGGCCGGTCCTCAAGCGAGTCCAAGGCGGCTTTGGCGAGTCGGCGGAACGAGTCGCGCACTGCGTCCATCTGCCCATCCCACAGGGCCTTCACCGTTTTCTGGGTGGGATTGGGTTCCGCCCAGTTGGTCTGCGCGGCGAAAACCGCAATCGCGGCTTTCTCGATGCGTTCATCCGGCACGGAATCCTCCTCAGAACACGATGATTTTGTAGTCGGGATGCCTCGCGCAATAGTCGCGCAAGTCGCGTAGCCATCGTTTTCCTCCAAGTCTTCCCCGAGCAGCCTGAGTACTTCCGCGTATGCGATAAGCTTCCCGTCAAAAAACGCTTGGTTTATCCGATTCCTCTCTGCAAACGCCTCTTCCCGCTCTGCGTGCGCATCAGCTTCTTTCTCGCGGATTGCATCAATCACGTTCGTAGTCATGGTTTTCCTCCTAGTTTTCGTTTTGCAGAATGGCGAGTATGGTGTCCTCGCATTCCAGTTTTGGCAGTGGTTGCGGTGTGCTCATATCCTCGTAATACTTGTTCAAGGCGTGCGAGGTCGTTTGCGTGTATGGACTGTCGGAATCGTAAAATACGTTCGACCAGCCATGCCGCGAGTTTTGCACGTATCGCAAGTGCGCGGGACAGAAGAATCTCGGCTTATTGTCACCGGCGAACAGGCATAGCCATTCTCCATTGTCTATAACTTCAAGGATTGCGTCTTCCTCGGTTACCTCCCAGAAGTCGTAAGTCATGTGACAGTCCGGGTAGTCGCATGTCGCCAAGTAGGTTGTTTCCACTCTTATGCTCATTTGATGCTCCTTTCGGCTTCGCTCATGATGTGCCGCATATCGCCGTATACCCGCCGACCATGCTCGCCACGACACCTCCGCGCCTGGTATGGGTGCGGGTGGGATGCTCCCACATGCGAGGCAGCCCGACGCGCGCCTCATGCTCGATCAGCGGCATGCGTCCCCCTCTTCCTTCAGATGGCCCGCACCGTCACGATCCAGGTACTTCCGATGCAACCGGGTCGATTCGTGTTCGGGCAGGGAATCCACCCACTTCTCGATCGCGGCCCGCCTCACCCGGTTCAGCCAGGATTCGTACCGGTCGGCGGCCTCGTTCAACGGCAGGCCCACCGCATCACGCAGCATGGCGGTCACCGCCATGTACGCCATGTCGTCGGTCAGCGGCAGCCCGTATCCCACATGACTAGGCCGTATATCCACGAAGGTGATGTGCGGCGGCAGACTACCATCCGCGCGTTGCACAAGCATGGAAGCGGCGCCGCCCAACGAAACAAGCAAGGCTCCCTCGTCGGTGATGACAGCCGGACCCGCGAGTTCGGCTCCGCTGTCATACCGGACCCGCAGCATCAGGTCTCCGTTTTTCTTCGGGTCAATCAATTGTTCGTCCTTTCGCATGCGAATCGGTTTTCGACGATCCGGCACAGCCGGCTGCGATGGTCATCAGGGCGATGGGAGGATACGGGATGATTCCGTCCATCACAGGTTCTTCTCCCATTTCGGCCGGATGGTGGCGATGTGGCGGGCGACGAGGCCGGTCGGGTCGATGATGGTCGCGTCCAGGGCGGTCCGGTTGTCTTTCAGGTATTTCCCGTAGCGGACGGCGAAACGTCTGAGGATGTCCGGCCGGTCGGCGAACGGGGTCAGATCGACGAAGAACCGTCCGTGAGGCAGCCGGCCGAGCGTGCGTGCGGTGATCGCCCACAGCTCGCGGCCCGCCCGTTCCGGGGACCCGGCCCCGTTGCGGATGACGGGTTCCAACGGGAGGAATCCCGGATACCGGTCCGCCCGGTCGAGCAGGCCGAGCCGGTCGGGGAAACGCAGGCTCACGATCCTCCGCCCATAGGAGACGGGGCGTTCGAGCCGGTCGTGGTAGGCGAACAGGAAATGCGTGCCGATCAGCCGCACTCCCCTGGCGTCCAGCAGGATATCGCCCTCCACCTTGTTCAGCATGCCTGTGAGCAGTTTCGCCGTGTTCTCGCCGGGCGTCGGCTCGGACGGGACGATGAGGATCCGGTCGGGGGTCTCGACCGTGAAGCAGGCGGAACCCTCCACGATCTCCACGGGCTTCGGCCCGTCCGTCGTCTCCGGCCGCGGATCGCCTTCCGTGAGGCCGCGCGCGCGGGATTCCAGATCCGAGAGGAGCGCGTCCGCGTTCAAATACGTGTCGTACAGGCGTCGCCAATGAGCGCGAGCCTGTTCCATAGGCTTCGCATCGTCGCAGACGAGATGGCCTATCCCGTTCTCCGCGTCGTTGATGGCGGCGGCGAGCCCGCGGCGGGCGACCGCCAGCATCATCCTCGCCTCGGTGTTCTGTTCGAGTGTGAAATCATGACCGTTCATTCGGGATCTCCTCCTTGATGCATTCGGGGCATTGCCCGTCCTTCCATCCGGCCGGGTCGGTCATGATGTTCGTGCATGTCGCGCATTCGGGCAGCCGGTGCGCTGGACAGTATTGCATGTCGCGTTCCAATTCGGGATGCTCGTCCCTGTACAGGATCTGCCAGCCAGCATCCATGCGCGCATCGTTCAGCAGATCGTCCTCGTTCGCATACCATTCGCCGTCGTCGAACCGTTGCTCGCAGTTGGGGTCGTCGCATTCGATCATGTACCAGTCGCGTCCATCGAATGTTTCTTCGATTCTTGCCATCAGCCCTCCCTCTCCTTTTCGTATTCGAGTTCGTTGACGCAGCAGGCGCACAGGCCATCCGCCAAGGCGGGGCACGTGTCGCCGCAGCGGCGGCAGCAGCCGGCCTCCGGCACGCGGGCCATGCGGTCGAACAGGTAGTCGCCCATGGCGTTGATGTTGATGCGGCCGGCCTTGCCGTGCAGGTATTCGGCCAGCATGCTCTTCAGTTCGCGGCGGGCCACCTGCCTCGTTTCGAGATCCTTCAACGCCATGTCACTCCCCTTTCAACCGGATTTCGTATTCCGGGGTTTCGATCATCCTGTCGTCGAACAGGAAGTCGCCCATATAGTCCACGTCGATCGGATAGCCGCTGCCGTACAGGTATTCGGCTATCGCGTTCTTCAGTTCGCGCCTGTTGATGACGCGTTCGTCGCTGTCATGCCTTGCCAAGGGTGTTTCCTTTCCCGTATTCGCCGATGCGGGCCAGCAGTCCGCCGAACATGCGTGATATGTCGCGCGCCGCCATACCGTTGTCCCGGGTCGTGAACCGGTGCAGCTCCCACTGGTCGGCCGCGGCCGTCAATAGTCGTCGCGCCTCGGCCGGATGGTCGGATGCGGGTTCCGGCCCGGCCGGCCCCGTTTCGGGCAGGTAGCACCAGGATTGGGGCGCGCGTTTCAGTCCGATGTCGGACAAAGTCTTCGGCTTTCCGTATCTGACGGGGCGCTCCAGACGGTATGCGTACAGCCTGTCCGTGCCTTTCGCATACTCGTCGAACAGGTTTTGGGGGATGCGGGATGCGGTGCCGTATTCCCTCCAGATGGTCTCCGGCGGGGCGGCGTGCATGCCTTTCACCCGGGCCTCGCCGACGATGAGTCCGGTGCCGGTACGGTAGATGAGCATGCGGCCGATCATCCGGCTCATGCGGCTACGACGGATCTCGACCGTCTTCGCGCCGGAGAGTATGAGGTCCGCCCATTCGGGTTTCAGGGCGAACACCGCCGCCGGGACCCCGGTGTCGTCATTCATCGTCATCTTCCTCCCATGCCATGCCGTATGCGGCTCCGACCGCGGTCAGCGCGATGTCGCGCCGCTGCTCCTTCGTGAGCCATGGATACCGTTTCAACGCCCGTCGGACGCGTTTCAACGCGGCCTCGTCGGCGCACCGGCCGGCCCCGTCCATCCAGCCCAGCTGGTAGGCGTTCACGAGCCCGCAGGCGCGCAGCGTGGCGTCCGGCGTATGCTCGACCCATCGGGTCGCGGCCTCGGCGCTCTCATCCAACGGGTTCGTCATCCCGGTCTCCCTTATTCGCGATCGTCTGGAGGATGCCCGCCAGACAGCCGATTTCGTTCGGACTCAACCGGATCCGGCGGATCGTGCCGCCGTCGGCGGTGGACAGCACCCACGTGCGGACGCCGTGCCGGCCGTCGCCCGGCAGCCAGGTGAGGCTCGTATGCCCGCATGAGGCGCCCGTGATCATGCCGGCGCGGCGTTCGACTTCGATTTCCGTCTTCATCGCGCGCCTCCCAGGATCAGGGGCACGGCCGCCCAACGGCGGAACACGCGGCCCGGCGCATCCTTGCAGTACCGGTGGTCGGGGTGGAGTACGGTCACGCCTTTCGCGTGCATCGCCTCCAACGTGTCCGGCCTGTCGTCGATGAGCACGTCCGGTGTGAGCAGCGTCTTTTCGCCGCAGTAATACCCGTCGAAGCGGAAGCCGTTCCTGTGCAGCCAGCGTTGGCTCTCGCCGCGCCAGTCATCGCGCCGGGCGGTCGCCATGATGATATTCCAGCCCGCATCGTGTAGCTGGTTCAAGGCTTCGGCGGCTCCCTCATAGGGTTCTTCGCGTGAGTAGAGGCCGTCGGCGACGGCGCGCGTATGCCACCATCGGAACGATTTCGCATCCCCGCTGAACGGCCAGCCATCGGTCAGCGAGAAATCGTAGGCCGTCGGATCCGGGCACGGGCATGCGTCCTCGCCATGTCCGCATTCGCGGATGTAGTCGCGCAGACCGTTCGTATAGTCGGCGACGGTGTTGTCGATGTCCACCAGAATGGTCTTGCTCAAAACAATTCTCTCTTTCCGAGTTTTTCCGCCAGTTCGTCAAGCCAAGCATCGACGGCTTCGCTCTCATACCCGTAGGAGCCGCAAGGCAGGTTCAGATGCCTGACCTCATCGGCGGTAAGGCCTCCCGGCTCCCCGGGGTGGGCCAGGGTGAACGAGGCGAGGCGCTGTACCAGGTCGACGGGTACCGGCATGTAGGATGCGGGTGCCGATACGAGCGGGAACATCGGGTATGCCATGCTTATAGTCCGTTCTTCGTCAGGTATTTGTTGTTGATGATTTTGAAGCACCGATTGGCTCCCAGCTCGTTCGCCAATCCCTCGGACAACTGCTGGTCTTCGTGCAGATGCCAGACGATGCCCTCGTCCAGACGGTCTTTGGTGACGTTGCCACGCAACCCGTCTACTTTGGCGATCATGTCGTCCACGCTCCCCGTCAATGCCCACTCGTTTTCGTCGAGTTCGGGAACGGCAAGATTCGGCATGCCGGTCGGCCACTGGTCGCGGTCGATCTTGTGGTGGTCTTTCCAGACGGCGAAGACGAACGGGCGTTGGGCCGGCAGTTTCAACCGGTTGGATTGGATACCGGGGCCACATAGCTCGAACTGGACGGCCATGCCGGGCCATAGCATCTTATCCAACTGGAATCTTTTGGCGAGCTGCATGTTCGAGGACATGGAGTCAAGCTCCCAGTTGCGGGAATACACGTGGACTTGTCCTCGTTCGTCCATGCTGAGCGTGGTGCTGGTGCCATCCACTTTCACAGTCGGCACGGCTTTCAGCGTCTTCAATTCGTCCCAGTATTCGGTGAGCGTCTGCAGACGGGGCGCATCCGACTTGGAGCAGGGAGCGTCGAACCGGCCGACCTGCATGCCGCCCATCGGCAACGGCTCCTCGTATTTGAGCACGTTCGCTTCCGTGGTGATGTCCGTGCCGACAGGGGGCGTGTACCGGAACCCGAGCTCGTCCAAACGCATGATCAGACCCTGCGAGTACACGCCGCGCAGTTTCACGGTGCGCAGCACATGGCCTGTGACTTCCATGGAGCCGACGATCATGGTCTTCTGGCCACGCTCCTGGAACGCCTTGTAACGCGGGTCATAGGCTGGCAGGAGACTGTCGGTCTCGAAATAGGCGACCCTATCCCCCGGCTTCAGATGCATATCCTTGCCGACCACCACACGCCAACCCAATACGCGGGCGACTTCGACACGATCGGCTCCCTCGATGGGGTCGATGCCGGTGATTTCTTGGACGCTGACGAGTTTCCTGTTGCTCATGCCGCTACTCCCATGCTGTATTGTTTCGGCGAGATGGTGATGACCATTTCGTTTTCGTCGTCGTAGATGCTTGCCTCATACCCGTTCTCGTTGGCGATGTCTCGTGCCATGGCGAGCATTTGCTTGAAGCTGTAGTCTGCTGGTACTGGTGTCGAATACTCGTATGCGCCAGCCACGCCGTCTTTTGTGCTTCTGATTTCATACATTTCGTGTTCTCTTTTTCTCAGTCGTCGACCGCGTCGAATTTCGTCCAGTCGCTCATGAAATCGGCGACGCTCCAGCCACGGACGAGGAGAACCACCTCATTCGGGAAGTCTTCTTCGATCGCGTATCCGCTGGGTTTGAACGTGGTGATGCCATACAGGGAGCAGGCGTAACGGTCGGAAATCACTTCAGTGGGGTCTGCCAGATCCTCGCAGGAATGGATTTCCCCGCCGTCGAAAATCTTGTCTGCTGCTTCCTTGGGAAGTCCCTCGTATTTGCATCCGTCAGAAGTGTTGCGGCGCATGGACACGTCGAGTTGTCCTTTTCGCCACTTGTCCCAGATTTCATGGCTCAGGTGGGCGCGGAACATGTTCTTGAAGTCTTCGATGTTCATCATGATTTCATGCCTCGATGCTTTCACGGTCGATTCCAAGTGCCTGGATTGCGTTGTCGAGAGAGTCGGGAATGATGCCACAACAATCGCTTCCGAGCATGTCGTGGGCTTCTTCCGTCCAACGGGTCATGAGCTGGTCGAACTGGAGCGCATCCAGCTTGCCGGGGTCGATGCCGTTGTCTTCGAGGCTTCCCTTGTCGAAGTAGGTGACGCCGTACTGTCCGAACGCATCGCCGTAACCGTAGAAGTCCGGTTCGCGGAGGCTTAATCCCTTGGGCTTGTAGTTTGACAGGAATTTCAGGAAGGCCTGTGCGCCCTGCTTTTCCTCTTCGGTGAGAGTGCTGTGCTTGAGCGCGTCATATAGGTAGAAAGCGTATGCGTTGTTCATGGTGTTTTCCTCTTTCAATTATTTTATGTGGACATATTCAGTATAACAAGTAAAAAAGAAAAAGTCAAAGACACCACAAAAACCAAGGAGAGACACCAAAAGAAGTGGAGCAGACGGGAATCGAACCCGCGACCTTTTCGTTGCGAACGAAACGCTCTACCAACTGAGCCACAACCCCAATCGAGCTGCCGGTCGGATGTGGAAACCTGGAATAGGTTTCCCTCCTGCGAGCCGTCGACCGGATTCGGACCGGTGACCTGCGCATTACGAGGGCGCTGCTCTGCCAGCTGAGCTACGACGGCGAAAAACCGTTCCGGCATGAGGAACGGCGGATGGGCCATGCGAGCAAGGGGTTTCTAATCCTACGACCGGTTCATGCCGCCAACCGTAGACTGCTCCCATTCGGGAACCCAGTTTTTTCGCATGTGGCCACTGGGCCCATCGTGCTTCGACGGGATTCGAACCCGCATCACCCTAAAAGGGCATCCTATCGGTTGGAAGACGAAGCCATGTTGCGGATACGATGCTGGAGAGGCGGTTCTGTTCAGGCCACTGAGGTGCAGGCCTGCGCCTTGACCATCGTTCCACTCCGCCCCAATATGGCAGCGGGCGGGTGGTGGCGTTGACATCATATTCCGCAAGAATATGAGCGGAAGTGGGCGCTGCAACGGTTACGGGTCCCAGTTATGGAGAGAACCTACCGTAGCATCGTTCCCGTTCCGTCAGACGTTCGAACCGGATCGGGTGGCGTTGACGCCGTTGCTTCCGCTGGTGCTTTCGCCGGGGTTCGAACCCGGACTGGACAGTTCCTTAGACTGTTGCCTCTACCGGTTGGGCTACGAAAGCATGTGCGGATACCACCCTTGCGAGGTCGCAATATCCGCACAGTCCACAATCGATCCGGCCACTCGTGCCGGATCCTTGCACTCATGCTTGCGGTGGACGCGCATACTGCAGCGTGAGGCATGACAGGGATCACGGGCTGTGACGCCCATGCTCCACCGAGACCGTTTCCACATCATGTGGATCGGCTGACAAGAGGCGTAATCGATTACGACTCAGGAAACCCTGTCCGCACTTGGCGGATGGGCAGATCGGATTCGCGCCGGCCCTTCCGACGGAGGGCTGTTCGCATCATCCTGGAATGATGGGCGCCGGCGATATCCGCGTGTCCGTCGAACAAACGGAGGCGCGGATCATCGGACACGAGTCGCATGGTCATGGCTTCCCCGCCGGGAACTCCCAACGGGCATGGAATCGTATCGAGCGGTGTACGGGAATCGAACCCGCGTAATCAGTTTGGAAGACTGAGGCACTAACCGTTGTGCTAACACCGCAAACAGGAATCCGCAGACACCGTATCAGAAAGCGGATTCCCTAGCGGACGCCACGGGATTCGAACCCGGATCTCCACCCACAGGGGGTGGCGTGCTGCCATTACACCAACGCCCCGCACGGGTCATGAACTCCGTGCGTTCGCCTAGCCGTGATTCGTCAGGGTGGAGGCCGGCCATGGACTCCGTCGCCCGCATCACGCGGTCCGTGTTCGCATGATGCCCCTTTCGCCGCTACAGCCATGTGATGCGGCGCGCATCGAACGGGGGCGCGGTATTCGTCCCCGTGGGTAGGAGCCTTCCGCCGGGTCGGCTTCAGGCTCCTTGACTGTCCAACGGTTCCGTTTTTACCGAGTGCGGGAACCGTCAAAATACGGCACTCGTGCATTGCGCTGGAATCGAACCAACGACCTCCCCGTTATGAGCAGGGTGCTCTGGCCTACTGAGCTAGCAATGCGATTATCGGATGCCGACGCTGAACGGCTTAGCCTAAGCTGAAAGGACTAAAAGCTGCAATGCCATCCATCGCTCCATCCCCATTCCCCATGGATCGAGAGAACAGGCGGTGACGTTGACGACGGTATCCTAGTGCCTCGTGTCGGGATTGAACCAACGACCATGGAGTTATGGGCTCCGCGCTCTAACCGACTGAGCTAACAAGGCATCGTGCCCATGGCCGGAGTCGGACCGGCTGCGCCCGGTTTAGGAAACCGGCGCTCTATCCGTTGAGCTACAAGGGCGTTGCCTCGTGATGCACGAGCCGTACGAGGCGCGACGGTTTGAGAGAGAAGAGAAGAAGGGCTCCGTGCATTATGGTTGGCGGAGTTTCGTGCGTGCCCTCAACGAGAATCGGATTCGTGGCCTTCCGTTCCGGAGACGGACGCTCTATCCACTGAGCTACAAGGGCGTGGCGTCGTTTTCGCGGCTTGGGTTGACGCCTGACCTCCTGTATGTCCGGTACAACAAACGTCGAATCGAGTGTAGAGGGAAAATCAATTCGAGGTGCTGCCGCTAAGCTCCTCCTCCTGGTTTCGAACCAGGACTATGGGTTCCAAAGACCCGTGTGCTGCCGTTACACCAAGGAGGAATGTGCGCGAACGCATCGGACACGTATGCCCGACTGCGTTCCGCCATGCCGATCCAACCCGTTTTTGCTGACTGGATTCCAGGCCCTATCCCGTGGCCTATCACTGCAGATCGGCTAGCGGATGGTGCGAGAGTCGAACTCGCCAGGGGCTTTCGCCCCAACAGTCTTAGCAGGACTGCGCCTTTGCCGCACGGCCCACCATCCATGCCGGTGTTTGCGATTCAGGGCACACCGGCTAAGCCTTGATAGAACCGCCAAGAACTGCCAGCGGTTTCGCGGAGGATGAGAGATTCGAACTCCCGGAACCTTGCGGTTCTCCTGTTTTCGAAACAGGTGCGTTCGACCGCTCCGCCAATCCTCCAAAAAAGCCTCATCGAACCGTCGGGCCTCGAAGAGGCTTCGTGCTCCCGGTGGGATTCGAACCCACGACCAGCCGGGTAGAAACCGGCGGCTCTGATTCCACTGAGCTACGGGAACAAACTCGGAAGAGCGTATGGTTCAAGAAAAAGACATCGAAGAATGATTTTTTCTTACGCTCGTCCGAGTTTTCGCCTTGTTTCGCGCGTGGTCTGCGATACCACCGTATTCGTGTGTGTTGGTGCGCTTACGTGTGACCTTCTGCCGCACGTCGTGTTTCCGACAGGATTCGAACCCGCGCTGATTGATGTTTAGGATCATGCCTCTACCATTTGGGCTACGGAAACTTGGCCAACTGTTCCCCACCACGGTTGACCGGCGTGGCTGATACCAACCTAAGCCGCTGGACAGAAAAGAAAAAACCAGTGCAAGGCTTTCGGGGAAAATTGATACTGTTCTCCCCTCCTTCGTGTGACAGGAAGGAGGTTCGTGCATTTAAGAAGGAGAGAACAGCAAGTGCCCCATGAGGGATTCGAACCCTCACTCCGTCAGGAATCCGGGTTTGAGCCGGAAGCGTCTACCAGTTCCGCCAACGGGGCGATGGTTCCGGTCGAACAGCCGAGGAGAATAGGAAAATCCCTCAGATGATGACCGAAACCGTTTGGGACAGTATCATCTGACTTGATTGATGAATCCGTGAGTGAGTTAGGAGCCAAACAATACTGTCCAAGCACGTCGGGTGAGTCTCGACCTCACACCCACCGGTTTTGGAGACCGGTACTCTGCCGTTAAGCTACCGACGTATGTGGAGCAGGAAGCCGAAGATGTATAGCGGAGTGGCTTCCTGTTCCGAGTGCCTTCGGCGGGGTTCGAACCCGCAACCTCTGGTTCCGTAGACCAACGCTCTGAATCCGATTGAGCTACGAGGGCGATGGCACATTTCGTTCCTTTAACGACGTACGCCTGTGCCGGGCCGTGTTCGGCATGGTCCTCATTAATGTCGCTCCGGAGACCTTGACTTCCTCCTCTGCCTGAAGGCAGAGGATTCCTACGACGTTCCCCTTAATGGAGGGGAATCGTTTCGGAGGGTTCCTGTTTCATCGGGGTCGACGTTGCGGCCGGCATTGCCAGCTTCCGATTTACGTCCCCTCCACAGGCGTTTAGACTCTCCGCCAGTCCGGCGGCGAGCATAATGTTGACCGCGGCGTTCGCGTCCCTGTCGAGGCGTGCGCCGCAGTTGGGGCAATCCCATTCGCGTATGTTCAACGGTTTGGGCTTGTCCTTGACGTGGCATACACAGCAGGTCTGCGTGCTGGCATACCAGCGGCTGATCCTGCGGATGTCACGACCCGCCTCCCGGCCCATCTGGGTGACAAGCCGGATGAGGGTGCCCCATCCCGCGTCGAGCACGCTTTTGCCGAGTCGGGTCTTGGCTAGGCCGGTGATGGAGAGCGTTTCGAGGGCTATCGCTTGGTTTTCGTCGATGAGCCTTCTGGCGGTCTTCGTCAGATAGTCGAGCCTGGTATCCTTGACCTTCTGGCATGCGCGCGCACGGCGGGTGCAGGCCTTCTCGTAGTTGCGCGATCCTTTCCTCTTCCGGGCCAGCTCCCGGTCCAGGTGTCTAAGCCTGCGTTCGCTGTTCTTCAGGAACCTAGGATGTGTCTGTTCAATAGAAAGTGGGCCGTGTGAGCGTGTGGAAAGTCTCCAGATGAGCGGCAGGTTTTAGTCCATTTCA
>PPYF01066258.1_pt1 | contig 12253 bp, 4 predicted proteins | sample 1559871 | NCBI WGS metagenome assembly PPYF01 (sample SAMN08240021, study PRJNA423297) | Human gut metagenome, whole genome shotgun sequencing project. | reverse complement strand
AGATTATTATATCCTACAAGTTTAATATTTCCACAACTCATAAGTTTATATTTAAGTTTAAATTCATTAATAGTAATACCTCTATGACTAATGTAAAGTAAAATTTAATTACATCGTCATAGAGGCTGTTTTCTTTCGTTTTAAGCGACTTTTATCTTTGCTCGATTAATTCTACATACAGCTAAAACTGATGCGCCCTGTGTCAAGCAAAGTGGCAAATTCGGGCTGTTGGTCTATTGGTAAACGGCTAGTCAATTCAGCCATATTCAGCACTATATCATCATCAACACTACTAAACATATTAAGTCCATCATTAAGATTATCATTATTATAATTATAATCTTGACTATTATCTTCATTAGGATTTTCAGTTTGTTCTGTACTAGCAGTTTCTTCTTCAAACTGAAAAGTTCCTTGAATAGCTTCTTGATTACTTTCTTTAGGCATTTTTTTAATAGCTTTATAAGCATCTCTAGCAGCAGCTAATAAACTATCTTCATTAATCTTAATGCCTAACATATCAGCAATAACTTCAAGAAGTCTACTAAATAAAGTCTTACGTTTATTAACTTTTCTATTATCATATTTAATTTCATTAAGTGCAGTCATAAGAGCATTACTAGTAATACTTTCAACTAGAAATTCTTCAAGAGCTTCACTTGTATTAAAGTTCTCAAATAGATAAGGTTTAAGTCTTTCTTTAGTAGCATCATCTTGAGTATTAAGCCAAGCTTTAAATTTATCATATATAGGTTTAACTAAAGCAAGAGCTTGTTCAGTATTATATTTAGTATAAAGTTGTCTATGTAAACTTTCATGAAGTATAATATTAACAACTCGATAAACTCTTTGACCAGCAATAGCAGAACTATTAAGTTCAATAGTATCTGTATCACGATGATAAACAGCATTAACTTGATTACCATTATTATCAGTAATACTATCTACAACATGAATATTTTTAGGTAATATACCAATCTTTTGAAGAGAATCAATATAATCAATAGCAGTTTGGTCATTAGCAAAATACTTTTTAAGTCCACGAGTTAAATTCTTAGCAGTTATAGCAGATTCAAAAGCATTAAAATTAATAGCATTAAGAGTATCATCTAACATGAACTCTGATAGCTGTTCAGGTATTGCTCCATCCTCCACGGGGGATCTACCCTCAAGTTCATAAGTAATATCGAGTTTAGAATGAATATCTATTTGCCAATTACCAGCAGTTTCATTAGTATTAGTATTAGCTAATTTAGTTCTAACTAAACCATTACTAATAATAAAATCTTGATAACTATTATAACTATAAGTTTTACTATCAATATTTATAATAGTTTTACCATTTTCACGATAAATATATTTATTAGTTTTATCATTAGTTTTTGTACTATCATTAATAAAATCTTTACTAATAGCAAATTGAGCATAGTTAAACATTTCATCAATAACAGGACGAAGAGCATTATCTAATTCATCAATAGTACTAGCATTAATACCATAACTTTTACCTATTTTAAAAGCACTATTAACAACATAAGGAGAATTAATAATAATATTACGTTTATAATTACCAGCATCAGAATTAATAGTAAAAGCATAATCCTTACCATTAAAATGTGCACCTTTAACATAAAAGCCTATATTAGTAGGATTAATACTAATTTGAAGTCCAGTATTTCTATCTCCGTTAATAAGTTTATTATTTCCAAATATATCTCCAAGACTTTGTTTAAGTTCACCAAAACTTATTTTTCCACTAATATAATCTTTACAAAGATTATTAACTTCATTCTTAATAGAATTAATAATACGTCGAGCATCACCTTTAAGTAGATTACTATTTAATGGAACTTGTTTACAAAAAGCATATAAAGAAGTACCGTCACTACTTGGAATACTAATAACAGGCATACCATTAGTAGTAAGATTTTCAATAATAGTAGGTTTGTTTTCTCCATTAAGATATACTTGACCTTGTACAACTACACCAAGTTTGTTAATATCTTCGTTATAATTAACTACTGTTTCTTGTACATCATTCCATTCGCCATTAGCATCATCAATAATATTAAGAACTCCATATTTAACATTAACAGCTTTAATCTTACCTTTAAAATCACCTTTAACTATTGTAATAGCTTGGTCATAACTATTAAGAAGATTATTAAACCAACGATTAATACTAGCTTCATGACTATTTTCATAAGGCTGATTAAATATATATTTAGTAAGATTAACAAGATGCCCAGCTAAATCAAAACTTGCAACAGGAGTAGTAAAATCTCTAACTATATCAGGATATTTAGTTTCAAATTCTTTAAATAGATTAACAAGTTCTTCTTGTGTAACTTCTTCTTTAACAGCAAGTTCATATAAATGACCAATAAATTCTTCATCAAATCTGTCACCGTCAAGAATACTAATTAAAGCATCTTTAAGCGGAGAAACAACTTGACCATTTTCAGCATGAATATTATATTTCCAACCTTGATTAACCATATCATAATTACCAAATTTATCAATATTTGGAACTCCTATATAACCAATAATTGTACCATTAGCAAGTATATTAATACGTCTAAGCTTACTATCATATTCAGTTTCTAGATAATCACCTTGCTTAATACTAGTAAATGCTTTAACATTTTCATTCTCTACTATATACTTAAGATTAACATTATTAGTATGTTCAACTTGAAGTCTTTCAAGACGTTCTTTAGCAATACCATCTACATATTGAACAAATTGTCTAGCATTAAGTTTTTTAATAGTTGATTCATCAGTAGCACGATATTTACCTTGATTATTGGTACTGGCGTAAAGATAGTTTTTTATTTGATTAAACAAGTAATTTTTAATAATTTTATTACCCGTAACACTATCTATATATTCAACTAATTGACCAATACTAAGATAGACTTTACCATTAACAATTTTACCTCTAGTATTACCTTCACTATCAACACTATTAGCAAAATCATCCATAATGGCTTCTATATTGCGTTCATTACCTGTAACAGTAGCATAAGTAGCATTAAGTAATAAACGTCTAGTACTATCATCTTGAACAGAACTATATAAACTACCTCCTGTAAGACCATCAATAATATTATTAACTATATCGCTGGCTTCTGTTTGTTCAAATCCAGCTTGACTAAGTTTATCAATAAAAGACTGTCTAGCATTAAGTAAATCACTACTAGTAGATTCATGTCCTAAAGAATCTTCTAAATCAGCAATACTTTCATAAACTAAATCAGTACCTATTTGACCACGTTCAAATTCATCATCTGGAAGATTATTATTAACTTCAGGTTTAGGAGTACTAATAGGTTCTTGAGAAATTGGTTGTTCAGTTTGAGATTGAGGTTGTTCAGTATTAGTAGGCTCACTAGGAACCGCTTCGCTTCGCTCCGCTATACTCCCCGTGGAGGATGAAGATGAGTTAGTATCATCTACATCAGTTTCATTAACTTCATTAACATCAGGATTAACAGGAGCAATTTCTTCCTCTTTAGGAATATTATTAACATCATTTTCAATCTCAGCAATCTCAGCTAATTGTTCTATTGTATTTTTAAGATGTTCATTACCTTTAGAACTTAAATCAAGTGCAGCATAAGCATCTCGAATAATTTTATCTATATTTGGTTTATTACCATTATTAGCATCTTTAATAACAGAATTAACATATTCTTTACCATATTGTTTATAAGCATTACGTAAATCGTCCATAGCTTTATTAACAATCTTTTTACGACTATTATCAAAGAAGTTATTAAGATAAGTTATACGAGATTTAATATTATCATCAGATAGATTAAGTTGATTTTTATTAACTTCAACATTAATCTCAGCATTAATAACTTCTGCTAAATCTTTAAATACTTCATTATATTGTTTTTGAAGTTGAATAGCTGATTGAACATCATTTTTATTTTCAATATCAATAGGTGTATAAAGTTTATTAATAGCATCTAGACGTTCATTTAATTGAGCAATACGTTCTTGCTTAACAGAATTATTAATTGCTGCATTATCTTGAATAGTTTTAATATCTCTTTGAATACTATTAATAATATGTTGATAAATACCATTCTTAGCAGAATTAATATCAATATCTTCAATATGATTATTTGTAATATCTTGATTTAAAACATCATTAGCCCAATTAAGAAGATTATTATAATTTTCTTGACGATTACGAGCATGAACCATTTGGGTAGCTATAATACGACCAATTTCAAATCCGCCACCAAGTCTATTAACTTTATTTAAAGTAGTATTATATTCATTTTTAAGATTATTAATTTCAGTTTTAAATCTATTAATAAGCTCACTACTTTCTTGCTGTTGTAATCCAAGTTTATTAGTAATACTATCATTAAATTCTTTACTATTAATAGAACTTTCAAGAAGTCCTAAATTACCAGCGTTCATAGAATTAATAATAATATTATCCATATATTCTTTTTCAGCTATATTACGAAGTTCTTCTTCAGTACCAGTAATAATATTTGGATTAACCTGTTGACCATTTTCATCAGTAATAGTTATAAATGGATTTTTACCATTAGCAATACTATTAAGTCTTTCTTGATATGTTTGAAAAGTAGCAGTACGACCAAGAATTTCATTTTCTCTTTGTTTTTCAGCAGAAGTCCAATCTTTATCAAGACGTTTATTAATAAACTCTCCAGCTTTATTCATAACACTACTAAAAGTAACACCACCAAGAGCACCCCAAAATGCTTGTTCCCATAACATTGGGTCTTGAAGATAATCTTTAATAGTTTGTTGAGGAATATCTTTATCAAATACTTTTTTACCATTATATAAACCATCTTGACTAGCTATATAATTAATAGCTTCTTCAACTCCTTCTGTCCATTCAGCTCTAACACCACGAAGAATATCATTACCCACATCTTTTAATGTACTAGTAATAGCTTGTTTAGTAGTTTTATTATTTAAAGCATTAGTAATTGCAGCAGCATCATCAATATTACTATTAAATGCAGTATTTAAATTTCTAAGTCTAGAACTAGTTGTATTACCACTTAAAGCATTTTTCCATAAGTTCTTTAAACTATAAACTTGCCATACGTCAAAAAGAACATTAGCCCAATCTTCAGCAAAAGTAATATCAGCACTATTTTTAGCAATATCTTTAGCTACTTCTTCATCAGACATATCTTTATATTTAGGATTATTATTATAAAACTCTTCTCTTTGTTTATCATTCATATTAGCAAGTTGAGTTTTAGAATAATCTTTAATATCGTTATAAGTTTGTCTAGCTTCTTGATAATTTTCAAGATAACGAGAAGGAACTCCAATAGCAGTAGCCTCTGCTATTCTACCAGTAATGGCTCTACTCTTTTGAGTCATATTAATAGCATTAGCCATTTTATTAGCTAATTTATTAAACTTTATACCTTTACCTAATAAAGAAACACCTTTAGCAAGACCAGTACTAGGAACCATAAGAGTTAAAGAACTAGCTATACTAGGAGCGTTACTAGCCCACCAAGCAAAATCTCCAATATCAAAAGCAGCATTAGGATTTTCTCTATATATAGCTAAACGCTCATTAATAGATTCTTTTAAAGATTCAAGTTCAGAACTTATTTCAGATTGATAATCATTAGGACTATTACTAACCATATTATAGAAAGCATCAGCTAAATCTGCAAAACCAATAGCTGTACCAACAGTAATCTCATTACCAATCTGTCCAATCATTCTTAATCCTTGTTCCCAATTACTTTGATTAACAGCACGTTCTTTATCAAGTTTTTCTGGGTCATCAACAGGATTAACATAAACATCATAAGGAGCATATTTATCTATATCATATTGGTTAAGATTATATGATTGCCCAGCAATACGAGTAAATAAATGACCACGACCCCGGTCACTAATAGAAGTGCCGGGGTTGTAATCAACTAAAGTAGGAGGCTGTATAGCCCCCTTTTTAGTTTTAGGATTATATTCAGGATTAGGTGTTTTATTACCACCTTGTAGAAACTTTAATACATCCATATTAATATAGATTGTTAGTTAATTCATCATAGTAATATTGAATAACATAAGGATCTGTACTGCCACTAAGTTGAGCAAGTTTAGTAGCAACATTTTGTTGAATAGCTTTAACAGCATTTTCATCTACTGACATACCAGCTTTAACAGCAGTTACAGTTTGTTCCCATTGAGATAAATTATCTACAATATCAACAGCATTTTCTTTACTTACTAAACCAATAGTTTGATTATTAGTAGAATTAATTAAATTAAAACCTTCACCATTAGGTACTAATTTAAATTTATCAATTCCAGTAAATGCAGCATTATTAGTAAGAGAAATAGGTCTATTAGCATTATAGTAATTTTCTACTTTACCAGCAGCTCTCCAACTAGTATCTTGATTCCAAGATTGAATAATAGAACTATCAATAGCACCACTACCTACAAGTAAAGTAATAGGTTCTCTTTTAAGTTTACCTTCTGTATCATAGTAACCAGCAATATTAATTTGAATTCCAACATCACCAGTTTTTGGGTCACGAACAATAGTAGGAGTAATTTCATTTTCTTTAGCACTTCTAAGATAAGCTGTATAAGCTTTTCTATCTTCAGAAGTCATAGGTTCAAATATTCCATTTTCACTAGTAATATAAGATTCTCCTTGAGTTAAATCAATACCAGCTTTAATAGCAGACATAGCTTGTTCTTCTAATTGTTTCTTTTGAGCAGAATATTTACTAGCAGCTTCTGGATTAGAACTCATAACAAAATTAAGTTCAGCAAGTTCAGGAGTCATTGCAGATATACCAATAGTAGAAGAAGTTATTTGACCACCATCAAGAACAGCATCATTTTTAGATTTAAGAGAATCAACATAATCAATTAAACCAATATAAGGTTCTTTATTACCTGTTGGTAATCCAGCATGATGTTCTTCACCATTAGAATCAACTCTAGCAAATTTATCACCATAACCAAAGAATCTAGTTTTAGCAGAATTAAGAAAAGCATTTAAAGGATTTCTAGTATCTTCAGCTTCTTTAACAGCTTTACCAAAACTATAAATAGATTTATGATAATCTTTAGGTAATTCAGCATATCTATAACCATTACCATCAGAACCAAATCTTACTCCAAGACTAGCAGCTTTTTTCTCTCCACCAATAGCATTAATAAATGAATTATATACATCATCGTTATTAAAGTATTGTCTAATAGCAGAACTATCTCCAAATATTTGATTAACATATTTACTATATCTATCTGAATATTTATTACTAGGTAAATCGCTTAAACTAATAATTGAATTATATGTATCAAATCCATCAATACTATCTTGAGATTTACCAACTTTAAGACTATTAATATATTCTTGATTATCAATAATATCATTAAGATAACTTAGAGCATATGCTCTATCAGATGGATTAGTAATATTAGTCATGATACTAGTTCTAATATCATCTGGATTAGCAGTGCTTAAATCAATATTAATATCAGGATTATATTTACTAAGTAATCCAGCTATTGATTGTCTATTGCTAGTAATTTCAGCTTGAGCTTGAGCAGGCATAAAATTATCAATACGAACAGGAGTACCTTTATAAGTTAAATTATCAATAGCTTGTTTTCTTTGAGCACTACTTCCAAAACCAGCTTGTTTAGATAAAGCTAATTGAGCTTTCCATGCTTCACCATAAGTAGTATTACTATCTTGATTATAAAAAGTTGCAGCATTATAGAAAGGGTCAATACGTTTAGCAAGATATTGTTCAGGAGTAAGAAGAATACCATTTTTATCTGTTATATCAGTATTACTTCCATTTTGGTCATATTTCCATTTAGCAATCTTATAATCTTGTTCAAGACTAGCTTTAGCGCCAGGAGTATTTTCAATAACAGCTTTAACAGCTTCAGCAAGTTTAGCTTTACTTAACCTTTGCCAATCACCTTTAGTATGAGAATAAATCTCTCCTGTAACAGATTTAGTAATATCATCAGTAACTTTACCGTTAGCATCAAGCCATCTTGTTTGACTACCACCACCTTGTTCTTTAGCAGCCCATTGAAGTGCTTGATTAAGTATTTGATTCATAGGAATTTCAGAAACTTCTTTATCAATAGGAGTCCATTTACTTCCACCAATAACATTACCATTCTTATCAGTTATATCTTGATAATTATATTTATTAACAGCACGATAATAATTCTTATAATCTTCCGATAAATCAGTACGTTTATCAAGATTATTCATATATGCTTTATAATCTTGTTGAGCACGTAAACGACCAATCATTCCAGGACTTGAAGTTATATCTCCATAAGTTCCAACTATATCATCAAGACTAGAATACGCATTACCATATTGCATATTTTCAGTAAGAGCATTACGAACTTTATTGAGTTGTTCTTGACGCCAAGCATCTTCAGCTTCATTTAAATCTAATTGAGCAAGTTGAGCATCAATTTGAGATTTAGTTTGAATAGCTTGTTGATGACCTTGTTCAAGAGTATTATAAGTTCTAGCTAAGACATTTAAGTCAATAGGATTAACTTGTTGTCTAAAAGTAGGAGTATAAAAGTTTATCGGCATGATTGTTTTCCTCCAAGTTTTCTACGTTTACGAATAATAAATTCATCATAATCAACTCCAGCATCTCTCATAATTCTATCATCTACATTAGGGGCAGATGCTCTCATTGCGCCAATAGTATTATTTAAAGCTTTACGATTTTCATATCTACTAATCATATCTTGAATACCAGCATTAATTCCACTAAATAAATTATTAATATTAGTTACTTTAGCTTCTCTAATACCATTATCAAATGCTGTTTTTCTATCTATATATTGATTGTATTGTTGAGCATTAAATTGACGAACACTTTGTTGATTACGTCTATCTTGATTAATAAGATTAGTTTCTATATTTTCTTTATTACCATAAAGTTCATTAGCAGCTTGACCAGCAGCATTACGAACTTGTTGTTTACGAGCTAAACTTACACGACTACTAGCAGTATTAGAATCAATATCACGATAAGCCTCAAATTTATCTTCTCTAATTCTATCAAGTTGAGGATTAATATTATATTTAGTTTTAAGTTTATTAGCACTAATAAGAGTAGGTTGACCTGGACCTCTCATTTTATTAATAGCTCTTCTACTAGCAAAATAGCTAGCTAAACTACCAGCTACATTACTACCTAATCCAATCCAATCAGCAGTAGTAAGATTTTTAAATTTACCTTGACCTTTACTATCGGAAGATGTAGTTCCTTTAGCAGGTGTACTAGTAGAAACAAGTAAAGTAGTTGGAATATTAGCTTCTACTTTTGGTAGATTACGATTATAAACAGCAATAGGAGGTGTTTTAGTAGGAACAGATTGAGTTGATTGATTTGACTTACTTCGTCCTCCACGGGGGGTCTTCCCGCTAGATTTAGTTGCAGATAAACTTGGAATATTAGTATTATTCATACTAACACCTTTGTTATTTCCATGACTCCAACCAGCTCTAACTAAACCACTAGTAATACCAGCACCATCTTCAAATAAAGGAAGTCTACGTTCTGCATAATATTGAGGACGACGATTTCCATTATCAATATTAGGTTTATTAGTATTAGTATTTACATTATTATTTTTAGACCATCTTCCATTTCTAAAAGTATAATCACTGCCAACAATAGTTTCACCTCTAGCAGATTTATTAATAGGATAAGTAGAAGTATCGACACCTCTTAAAACTCCAGCGCCACCTAACAATATATCAAATTCAGGATTAACTTGTTCAAGAGGAGTCATATTAACTTCTTTTCTAGCAGAAACTTTTTCTAAAGTATTATTTGCTATTCTATAAGTTTCTGGATAATAAATAAAATCTCCTTGTTTAATACCACTATTTCTAGGAGATTCCATTATAGGAGTTACTCTAGTATTATCACTTTTAGCTACATATTTTTCTTTACCATATTTAGCTTTAGTACCATCATCGTTAATCCCATTTCTATCTTTAAAATCTTCTTGAGCCTTAAATACTTTATTAGGATTAGCTCCACCCATAACTAATTTAGCAGGACTAACACCATTAATAATAGGTTGTGCAGAATAAACTTTAAGTTCATTACCATTAGTTTCAACTACTTCACCATCTTCTACTTCAATACCAGTTTTATCACTAGGACCAATATCAATACCACCTTGACTATGTTTTCTTCCATTCATATAAAAGAAATTATTACCAAGAGGTTGAGCAATACCACCAGCAACTACATTTGGTATTTTACCACCAGCAGCATATTGTTTTTGAGGAAGATTTTTTCCATTACTTCTAGGAGTTTGAATAATATTAAATGGAAATGTTGGTCCAAGTTCATCATCACTAGGAAAAGATTCTTTATTAAAATCTTTAACATAATTAATAAGTCTACCGGCAGTATTATTCATTAATTTTTCTCTATTATCTTTAGATACTAAATTGTTTATACCATTATAGAGAAATTCATTACCAAGTCTTATTAAACCAGTAGATTTAACAACTTTATCATAAACTCCGCCAAGTGGAGGAATACCATTTTGAATAAATCTTCCATTACGAGTAACATTACCTCTAAATGTACTAGGTAAATTACTTATATGAATAACTTTATCTTTTCTAGGCATTTTATATAATATAATGAGAAATTGTAATTTAATTGATTTTAAGGCTCTCTGCTGAACGATAGCCTATCAGTCGATTAATAGTTCATACCTATATATAATAATTCAACAGAGAGCAAAAGACTAGCGTCTACTACCGCCACAGCGATATACATTTAGCCTATCTCGATATACTGATTGAGGCATAACAGGTTGTTGAACAGTACCATTAGTAATCCATTCAGGACGTTCAAGACCAGTTTTAGGAGCACTATAACTAGCTTGGTCAGCTTGTTTAACTTGAATTGGTTGTTGTCCTTTACTGCCAAACATACCACCAATTAAACTTCCAGCAGCACCAATAGCAGCACCAATCCACGCTTTTCTACGTCCACCACATTTATATTTATTAATAAAACTAGAACGTTGATACATAGTCATTGGATTAGTCATTTTATCAGAAGTAATATTAAGTTGCTGTTGACCAGCTTGAAGTTGTTTACGTTGCTCAGCTTCTTGAGCAATACGTTTATTTTCATTAATTTGTTGATTAGCAGAAATACCTTGACCTATTGCAGTACCTAATTCACCAAGTCCTTGAACTCCTGTAATAGAACTAGCAAGATTACCTAAACCGGGAAGAGAATCAGCAAATTCAGTACCGAAACCAGCTTTACGTCGAACTCTACCGCCACATTTAAGAGTAAGCTTATCATTATATTGACCAACATAATCTTGATTAGCATAAGCACTAGTTAAAGCTTGAGCATTTTGTAAAGCATCTTTATGGTCTTGTGCAGCTTGAGCTTCAGCTTGGGCTTTTTCTTGAGCTTTCTTTTGCTTATTACCTTTAATTATACCACCAGCAATACTAGCAGCTGCACCAATAATAGCACCAATAAAAGCTTTTTGTCTTTGTCTATCTCTATACTGTATCATAATTTTCTAAATTGAGTTTGAGCACATTCAAGACTTTCAAATTCAATGTGCTTATTATCTGAATTATTAAATATAAAACGAACTACAAAATAATTACCATATACTCTACGAAGTTTATCACTTACTGTATTAGGATGTTCTTTAATAGCATTACGGAAATAATTAAAGTTATATTGAGTTAATTCATACCACGGTTTTTTATACTTATTAAATTCATTAAGTTTATCAATATTAATATCTATATCATCAGTATCATTATCTTCATTAAATATACGAAGTATATCTCCAGCATAAGGATGTTCTCTTAAATCAACAGGATTATTAATATTATCGCTATAAATAGGAATATATATTTTACGTACTTTATATTTAATAAATTCAAGAAACTTAATAAGTTCATAAGATTCATTAACTATAATATCAATATAACTATTATGAACTAATATAGGCTCATCACCAACTTCTTGTTTAGATACTAAATATAGACTTCTACTATCATCACCCATGTGAGTATTAAATCTACCATAATTATATTCATGAGTAAATATATGAAGAGGACAGTTAAGTCTATCATCGTTATGTTCAGTTTGAAAATAACATTTAGTTTTAGTAGACCAAGCATTATTAAAATAATAATCATGTAAAC
>PPYF01612959.1_pt1 | contig 12254 bp, 15 predicted proteins | sample 1559871 | NCBI WGS metagenome assembly PPYF01 (sample SAMN08240021, study PRJNA423297) | Human gut metagenome, whole genome shotgun sequencing project. | reverse complement strand
AACCTGAACTACAACATGATGATGCACTAAGAGCGGCGAGTATGTTTAAGCAATACCTGCAAGTAACGAAACCAGGCATTATTTTTGGCAACCTGATCTCCGTGATCGGCGGTTTCCTGCTGGCCTCCAAAGGCCACATCGACTATCCGCTGTTCGTCTGGACGCTCCTTGGAGTATCCCTGGTGGTCGCCTCGGGTTGTGTATTCAACAACTACATCGACCGGGACATCGATCGTAAGATGGAACGGACGAAAAACCGGGTGCTGGTCAAAGGGCTGATCTCGCCAGAAGCTTCGCTGGTGTACGCCACCTTGCTGGGTATTGCTGGCTTCATGCTGCTGTGGTTCGGCGCTAACCCGCTGGCCTGCTGGCTGGGGGTGATGGGGTTCGTGGTTTATGTCGGCGTCTACAGCCTGTACATGAAACGCCACTCCGTCTACGGCACGCTGATTGGCTCACTCTCCGGCGCTGCGCCGCCGGTGATTGGCTACTGCGCGGTCACCGGTGATTTCGACAGTGGTGCGGCGATCCTACTGGCTATCTTTAGCCTGTGGCAGATGCCTCACTCCTACGCCATCGCGATTTTCCGCTTTAAGGATTATCAGGCGGCGAATATTCCGGTGCTGCCGGTGGTGAAAGGCATTTCGGTCGCCAAAAACCATATTACGCTGTACATCGTCGCCTTTGCCCGGGCATCACTCGCGCCGCACGGTCCTGCGATGCTACCTTTCGCCGGGGCTCTTGCCCCTTTGGGAAATAATCACTACAAGGAATTGCAATGAAAGAGTTAACACTGAACGAAATGGAGTATATCTCCGGTGGCTTTAATCTGTTCGGCGCAGCCAGCGGCTTCGCCAGCTTTGTCGCCAACTCTGGCGTCGGCTTCACCTCTTTTGTTCTGACCTCCGGCACCGCATTTGCCTCCTTCGTCGGCGACAGCGCGATGACGTTTGGTTCCTTCCTGACCGGACAGTCAAACTGGGAAACCTTTGTGACCGCCGGAAAGGAAAACTGGGGAAGCTTTGTTAACACCGCCGGCAACAGCTGGAATACTTTCGTGAATAACGCGGCCAGCGACTGGAACACCTTTCTGACCAAAGCGTCGGCCTAAGCGACGTATATCGGTCACCGTATAGGGGGTACGTTGTTCCCGGGTTATGCGCTGCAGGACGGTCTCACACTCTGCTTCCGGCAGCGAAGCCAGCCACAATCGCCCCCCGGCGGTACAGAAAATGGGCACCCGCTCCCCAAGCCGCACCGACGTAGAGTTGAACGGCGTATGCCGACTGCGGGCGATATAGACCAGTTCATCTTCATCCACCACCCCCACCGAGGCGTGCTCTTCGGTCCGGCTGGCAATGTATTCGACAATCGGCCGTACCATGCGGGGAAACTGCGCCGAATCGACATAGGCCTGGCCAAGCCGCAGCGTCTTTGGGGTAAGCCAGTAATAGCGCCCGTCGGTTTGCAGATAGCGCTCATGCAGGAGCGTCAGCAGAAAACGTCGCGCGGCGCTTTGCGTCAGGCCGCTCATTTTCGCCGTCTGGGCGACGGTGAGCTTTGGGCAGGTTTTGGAAAAAAGCTGAATTAGCGCCAGCCCTTTTTGTAAACCGACGATCAGATCGCGTGGATGAATGGTGTTTTGCATATTCGCTCACATTTTTGCAACATCATTATCGATTTCCTGCGATTATCGCAGCGTTCGTGCGATTAACAACCGACATGTCCGAATTCTGCGTTGTCGCTCCCAGCTTCCACTGAAATACTTTCACAACATTCATTTAACAAATGAGGTTTGAAATGGTCAGTGGAACTACCCAGGTTGTCGCCGTGATTGGTCATCCGATCGCCCAGGTGAAATCACCGGATAACTTCAACCGCTACTTTGCCGAACAGCACATGGACAGCGTCATGATCCCGGTGGATATCGCCCCGGACGCGGTGGCCGCCTACCTTAACGCTCTGCGCGGCTGGCAGAACATGACCGGCGTGCTGGTGACGGTGCCGCATAAGCAGCGCGCCGCCGCGCTGGTCGACGACCTCACGCCGCGCGCCCGCCGACTCAACGCCGTCAATGTGATCCGCAAGCTGGCGGATGGCCGCCTGCAGGGCGATATGCTGGACGGCGTCGGCTTTCAGCTCGCCGCCGAGGCGCAGGGTTTTCAGCCGGCAGGTAAGCAGGCGCTGCTCTCCGGTTGCGGCGGCGTCGGCAGCGCCATCGCCTGGGGACTGTGCGAGGCGGGGATCCGTCGGCTGGCCCTGCACGATCAAACCCCGGCCACCCGGCAGCGCCTGCATGACCTTCTGGCTGAGGCCTTTCCGGCGGTGCAACTGAGCGCGCTGCCAGACACCCTTTACGGCCTCGATCTACTGGTTAATGGCTCACCGGCCGGCATGGCCGGATTTGATGAGCTGCCTCTACCGCAGGCGCTGCTGGATACGCTCGACAGCACCACTCATGTGGCCGACGTTGTCACCGCCCCGGTGATGACGCCGTTGCTCACTTTCGCCGCCGCACGTGGTTGCAAAGTACAGACCGGGCCGGAAATGGCGCTGGCGCAGATGAGGCTGATGGGCCAGTTTATCGGCGCCATCCCGCAGGCGCAGGGAGCGGCGGCATGAAGAGCTGGGATGTGATCGTCATCGGCAGCGGCGCGGCCGGTTTTGCCGCCGCGGTCACCGCCTGCTGTAAAGGGCTGTCGGTGCTGATGCTGGAGAAAGCCGGCCAGTTCGGCGGCACCTCGGCCATCTCCGGCGGCGCCGTGTGGCTGCACGATACCGACCAGGCGCGCGCCGAGGGCAAAAGCGGTAGCGCCGAGGCGATGAAAACCTACCTGCGAACCATTATCGGCGAGGGCCAGTACCGCGAAGATCTTGCCGAAGCGTTTGTCAGCGCCGGGCGGGAAGCGCTGGCCTTTCTCGAGCGTGAGGGGGCAGTAAAGTACAGCCTGCGTCCGCTCTCGCCCGATTACTATCCGGATGAACCCGGCGCAGTCGACGTAGGTCGTGCGCTGGAGGTGATGGAGTATGACGGCCGTGAACTGGGGGACGCGTTTCGCGACCTGCGTTCACCGCCGCCGGGGATGCTGCTGTTTGGCGGGATGATGGTCAACCGCGTCGATATTCAACATTTTCTCGACATGCGCCGCTCGCTGCGCTCCCTGGCCCATTGCACCCGGCTGCTGCTGCGCTATGCCCGCGACCGGGTGAAGTACCCTCGCGGTACCCGCCTGGCGATGGGCAATGCGCTGATTGCCCGCATGGCGACTACGGCGCTGCGTAAAGGCATGAGCCTGCGGCTGAATGTCAATGTTCTGACGCTGTGCGAAGCGCAAGGCGCGGTCCGCGGGGTGGAGATTGAGTATCAGGGGCAAAGAGAGACGCTGCACGCCCGCCGCGGGGTGGTGCTGGCCGCAGGCGGCTTTGCCGCGGGCGCGCTGGCGGCGCGCTATCGGCCACATACCCGCGAACACTTCACCATGTCGCCGCCGGCCAACGATGGCGCCGCGCTGCATCTCGCGGCGGCGCTTAACGCTCGCGAGGGAGCAGATCGGGCCTCCAACTTTTTCTGGGCGCCGGTATCGGTGCTGACCCGGGCCGACGGCAGCGAGGAGCGCTTCCCCCATCTGGTAACCGATCGCGCAAAACCGGGCGTGATTGCCGTCAATCAGCGGGCGGTACGCTTCGTCAACGAGTCCAGCTCCTATCACCATTTCGCCAGCGCAATGCAGGATGCAGCGGAAAATGCCCCCTGTTTTTTACTCTGCGACGCCCAGGCGATGAAGCGTTATGGCCTCGGACTGGCGCGCCCGGCGCCGGTCAATAATGACGCCCTGGTCGCCGCTGGCTATCTGCACAAAGCCGATACCCTGGCCGCGCTGGCGCAACAGCTTGGTCTGGATGCCCAAACCCTGAGCAAAACGGTAGCCCGCTACAACCGCGACGCCGCGCAGGGCGTGGATCGGGAATTTGCTAAAGGCGGCAACAGCTATAACCGGGCGATGGGCGATCCGGGCCATCAGCCTGACGCCTGTAATGCCCCCCTGCTCAGCGCGCCGTTCTATGCCATCAAACTTTATACCGGCGATCTGGGGACCTCACGGGGCCTGGTCACCACCGCCGATGCCCAGGTCGTCAATACCGAAGGACACCCCATCCCGGGGCTGTACGCGGTGGGAAACGACATGGATTCGCTGATGGCCGGCACCTATCCGGGCCCCGGCATCACCCTCGGCCCGGGGCTGACGTTTGGCTATCTCGCCGCCTGCCATCTGGCACAACACTCCACCCACTAATCAGGAAAACATCATGATCTACGAAAAACGCACGTACACCATCAATCCGCTGAAAATGGCCGACTGGCTGGCGCTATACCAAAGCGATGCCCTGGCGGTGCAAACCGACCATCTCGGCCAGCTAATCGGCTTCTTTTTTACCGAGATCGGCGTGGTCAATCAGGTAGTGCACATCTGGGCTTATGAAAGCCTGGACGATCGTCTGGTGCGCCGCGCGCGGATGGCCCAGGACGAACGCTGGCAGACCTTCTCGCGTAAAAATCGCGAACTGGCCGCCGTGGAACGCCTCGAGTCGGTGCTGATGCGCCCCACCGCTTTTTCACCTCTGCAGTAAGGAGTCCAACATGAGCGGGCCTGTGAAGGTGGATGTGCTGGTGGTCGGCTCCGGCGCCGCGGGGCTCTCTGCCGCGGTGACTGCGGCGATGCACGGCGCCAGCGTCATGGTGGCGGAGAAAGCGTCAGTGCTCGGCGGAACCAGCGCCTGGTCCGGCGGCTGGCTGTGGATCCCCCGCAACCCGCTGGCGCGGGCGGAGGGCATCGACGAAGCAGCCGACGCGCCGCTGACCTATCTGCAGCATGAGATGGGGGGCGAAGCCGCCGATATTCGTCTGCAAACCTTCCTGCGTTACGGGCCGGAGATGGTGGAATTTTTCCATCAGCGGACGGCGGTGCAGTTTCTCTCGGGCAGCGCCATGCCGGACTTTCACCCGTCGCCGGGTGCGGCGAACGGTGGGCGGTCGGTCACCGCGCAACCCTACGATGGCCGCCTGCTCGGCGACTGGCTCCATCGCCTGCGTCCGCCGCTGGAAACCATTAGCCTGGGCGGGATGGGCATCGCCGGCGGCGCGGATATGGCGCATTTTTTCAATGCCACCCGCTCGCCGCGCTCCGCGCTGTATGCTGCCCGCCGCCTGCTGCGCCACGGCTGGCAGCGGCTACGCGCCGGACGGGGGCAGCATCTGGTCAATGGCAATGCGCTGGTCGCCCGTCTGCTGCGATCCGCCCTCGACGCCGGCGTGCGTTTTCAGCTCAATGCCCCGGTGGTCCGGCTGCTGCAGGGTCCGCCGGGCGTGTCCGGCGCGGTGCTGCGCAGCGACGGCGGGGAGATTCACGTCGAAGCTGGCGCCGTGGTGCTGGCCTGCGGCGGTTTTCCCCACGATCGCCAGCGGCTGGCGCAGGTGGTGCCTCACGCTGCGGAGGGTTACGGCCATTTCTCCGCCGCACCGCCGGACAATCAGGGCGAGGGGATCAGGCTTGGCGAATCCGTCGGCGGCCAGTTCGACACTTCCCTGCGCCACCCGCTGGCCTGGGCGCCGGTGTCCCGCGTCACTCTGGCCAGCGGCCAGCAGCTAATGTTTCCTCATCTGGTGGAGCGCGCCAAACCCGGGGTGATCGCCGTCCTGCCCAACGGCAAACGTTTTGTTAACGAGGCCGACTCTTATCATGACTTTATCGCCGCCCTGCTGGCGGCCACACCCGCGGGCGACACGCCGCAGGCCTGGCTGCTGGCCGATCGTCGCGCGCTGCGTCGCTACGGCCTGGGCCACGCCAGACCGTTCCCGTTCACTCCCACCGCCTGGCTGCGTACCGGCTATCTGCAGCGAGGAAACACCCTGGCGGAGCTGGCGAAGCAGTGCGCTATCGACGCCAATGCGCTGGCGGAAACCGTTGAACGCTTTAACCACTTCGCCAGCACTGGCGAAGACGTCGATTTTCACCGCGGGGCATCAGCCTATAACCGCGCCCAGGGTGACCATCAGGTGACGCTCGGACCGCTGCGCGAAGGGCCGTTCTACGCGGTGCGCATTCTGCCCGGCTCGCTGGGCACCTTCAGCGGATTGCAAACCGACGAACACGCCCGGGTGCTGGATGAACAGCAGCAGCCGATACCGGGTCTGTACGCCATCGGCAACGACATGTCGAGCGTGATGCGCGGCTATTACCCCAGCGGAGGGATCACCCTCGGGCCCGCCATGACCTTCGGCTATCTGGTGGGTAAAAACCTGGCAAAAAAAACAAATATAAACAATAACATAGTTTAATTTCCACGAATGGATGCACCCTAACTCTCTTCACCTGCAACTGTACCGGAGCCCTTTATGAACAAGCGTACCCTATCGCTCGCCGCGCTGACCCTGCTCGATGTCCCTCCCCCCGAACAGGTGCGGATTGCGGCCAGAACCGGTTTTACCCACGTTGGGCTGCGACTGCTCCCCGCCACACCGACCGACCCGGACTACGACATGCTGGGCGATACCCCGGCCGTCCGGGCGACGCTCGCCGCGTTGATGGAAACTGGCATCCGCGTGTCGGACGTGGAGATCGTCCGCCTGACCCCCGGGTTTACCCTCGACGATCGGCTGCAGCGTTTTATGGAGACCGCCGCGCGTCTTGGCGCCGGACAGGTGTTAGTCGCCGGCAATGATGACAACCTTCAGCGCAGCGCTGACAACCTCGCCATCCTCGCCGCGGCCGGTCGTCCATTTGGGCTGACCATGAATCTTGAGCCGATGCCCTGGACCCAGTTGCGCAACATCGCCGCAGCGCAAGCACTAATCGCCGCCAGCGGGCGGGAAGACATCGGCATTCTGGTGGACGCTCTCCATTTCTGGCGCGCGGGAGAATCGCTCGCCGCCCTCTCCAGCCTGCCCGCGCATCATCTCAACTATATGCAACTCTGCGATGGCGCGGCGCAGAGGCCGGAGAGCGAGCAGGAACTTATCCGCCAGGCCCGCTCGGCGCGCAACGTGCCGGGGGAAGGCGGTCTGGATCTGCATGGTCTGATGTCGGCCCTGCCGGCGACGCTGCCGGTCTCTCTCGAAGTGCCGCTTGACGGCGAGCAAGGCGCCCTGCCGCCTCTTCAGCGGGCGCAGTTACTGTTCGATGCCGCGCAGCCCTACCTGCGCGCCTGCGCATAAGGAATACGCTATGACACAGACTCAACGCCTGGATGTCAGAGAGTTAATAAATCGTAACCCGCTGAGCCGATTTCAGAAGCTAATTATATTTCTCGGCTTTTGCGTCATCGCTCTCGATGGTTTTGATATCGCGATCATGGGCTTTATCGCCCCGACGCTAAAGCTGGAATGGGGGGTAAGCAACCACCAGCTGGGTCTGGTGATCAGCGCCGCGCTGATCGGCCTCGCGCTGGGGGCGATTTTCTCCGGCCCGCTCGCCGACTGGCTGGGACGTAAGAAAATCATCATCAACAGCGTTTTCTTCTTCGGTTTCTGGACCATCGCCACCGCCTTCTCGCACAACGTAGAACAGATGATGTTCTTTCGCTTTATGACTGGCCTCGGGCTGGGCGCCGCGATGCCGAATATCGGGACCGGCGCAGCCAGCGGCCGGCAACGCGATGCGCATTGTCCTCTCCCGCCAGTACGGTTTCGGCTCGCTGATGCTATGGCTGGTCTACTTTATGGGGCTGTTCCTGGTCTATATCCTCGGCAGCTGGCTGCCAACGCTGGTTAAAGCGGTAGGAATGACCGTTAGCCAGGCGGCCATCATGACGGCGATTTACCAGGCGGGCGGCACCCTCGGCTCGTTGTTTGCCGGCTGGCTGATGGACAGGATCAACCCCCATCGCGCGCTGGGGATAATCTACGCCGTTGGCGGCCTGTTCACCATGGCGATGGGCTACGCCGCGGGCAGCTTTGCCTTGCTCTGTATGCTGGCGTTTATCAGCGGCGCCTGCCTGAACGGCGCGAATACCGGCATGAACGCCCTCTCCGCCCGCTACTACCCTACACAGGCGCTCGCTAATTCGATCCCCCTCGCATATATGGAAAATAAATTCCACAACACAATTGAAACAGAACAAACATTTCCTTAAGTTGAAGTCAGTCTATCCGGATGCGCGTTGCCGCAGGCGTCGGCATTGAGCGCCTCAGAGTGCAAATGATTTCAAAAAGGAGAGCACCATGTTAAACGGCCTGAAACCCTTATCCCGTTCCCTGCGCTGGGGCATGGTCGGCGGCGGGGGAACCAGTCAGATCGGCTACAGCCACCGCTGTGCGGCGCTGCGTGACAATGTTTATACCCTGCTGGCCGGCGCGCTTGACGTCGATGCCGAGCGCGGGCGCGCGTTCGGTGAGCAACTGGGCATCGCGCCGGAGCGCTGCTACGCCGACTACCAGACCCTGTTTCGCGAAGAGGCGCAGCGCCCTGACGGGATCGAGGTCGTCTCGGTCACCACCCCGAACAATACCCATTTCGCCATCACCAAAGCGGCGCTGGAGGCGGGACTCCACGTTATCTGCGAAAAGCCCCTCTGCTTTACCGCCGAAGAGGCGCGCGAGCTGGTGGATCTGAGCAAAAAACAGAACAAAATCGTCGGCGTCACCTACGGCTATGCCGGCTATCAGATGATCCAGCAGGCGCGGCAGATGATTGCCGATGGACTGCTCGGCGAGATCCGCATCGTTAACATGCAATTCGCCCACGGCTTCCATAACCAGGCCGTCGAGCTGCAGGCAGAATCCACCCGCTGGCGAGTAACGCCGAAGTTTGCCGGGCCCAGCTATGTGCTTGGGGATCTGGCCACCCATCCGCTGTTTGTCGCCGAGACCATGGCGCCGCAGCTCAATATCAAACGGCTGATGTGCTCCCGTCAGAGCTTTGTTCCCTCCCGATGACCGCATTGGCGGCGGCCATCCGGAAGGGCTGTTCGAAGCCTGGGCCAACCTCTATCGCCGCTATGCGCAGGCGATTGACGCCACGGACCGCGACGATCGCGCCTTCCTGCAAGACTTCTGGTATCCGGACGTCGAAGCCGGGCTGCACGGCGTCTATTGGGTAGAGCAGTGCGTCAAATCGGCTGACGCTGGCAGCCAGTGGGTTGACTTTACTTTACCTTAATTTTCCCCCTCGCCAGTGGAGTCCCCCTCCACTGGTTTATTGATTTTTACCAACTTGTCGCATCGCGCAACAGCCCCGTAATATCTGTTAAACAAACATTTATTTACGCTTCTTACCCCCCGCCGCTACACTAGGCGCAGTTTTTATATTGAGGTGGTAATGAACGATAACAAAATGACGCCAGGGGAACTGCGCGCGACCTGGGGTTTGGGGACAGTATTCTCCCTGCGCATGCTTGGCATGTTTATGGTCCTGCCGGTTCTGACCACGTATGGCATGGCGTTGCAGGGTGCCAGTGAAGCGCTGATTGGCCTGGCGATCGGTATCTACGGCCTGGCGCAGGCGGTGTTCCAGATCCCCTTCGGACTGTTATCTGACCGTGTTGGCCGTAAGCCATTGATCGTCGGCGGCCTGCTTATCTTCGTGCTCGGCAGCGTCATCGCCGCGCTCACCGACTCCATCTGGGGCATCATTCTTGGCCGCGCCCTGCAGGGCTCCGGCGCCATCGCCGCCGCGGTTATGGCCCTGCTGTCCGATCTCACCCGCGAACAGAACCGCACCAAAGCGATGGCCTTTATCGGCGTCAGCTTCGGCGTCACCTTCGCCATCGCCATGGTGCTGGGGCCGATTGTCACCCACCAGCTGGGTCTGCACGCGCTGTTCTGGATGATCGCCATCCTGGCGACCGTCGGCATCCTGCTCACCCTGTGGGTGGTGCCCAACAGCCATAACCATGTCCTTAACCGCGAATCCGGGATGGTGAAGGGCTGCTTTAGCAAGGTGCTGGCGGAGCCGCGCCTGCTGAAGCTTAACTTTGGCATCATGTGCCTGCACATTATGCTGATGTCCACTTTTGTCGCCCTGCCCGGACAACTGGAGGCCGCCGGCTTCCCGGCCGCCGAGCACTGGAAGATTTACCTGGTCACCATGGTTATCTCGTTCATCTCGGTGGTGCCGTTTATCATCTACGCCGAAGTGAAGCGCAAGATGAAGCGCGTCTTCCTGCTCTGCGTCGCCATCCTGCTGATTGCGGAAATTGTCCTCTGGGGCGCCGGAGGCTACTTCTGGGAGCTGGTGGCGGGCGTTCAGCTCTTCTTCCTGGCGTTTAACCTGCTGGAAGCGCTGCTGCCGTCGCTAATTAGCAAGGAGTCTCCGGCGGGCTACAAAGGCACCGCGATGGGCGTCTACTCCACCAGCCAGTTTCTCGGCGTGGCGATTGGCGGCGCGCTTGGCGGCTGGGTCGATGGTTTCTTTGATTCGCAAACCGTGTTTCTGCTGGGCGCCCTGCTGGCGATGAAAAAAGCGGGGAATTCCCCGCTTTTTGCTGTCTGCCCGCCGCCTTAGTCGCGGAAGTTTTTGAACTGGAACGGCTGTCCCAGATCGCCACCGCGCACCAGCGCCATCACCGACTGCAGATCGTCGCGGGACTTACCGGTCACGCGGATCTCTTCACCCTGAATCTGGGCCTGCACTTTCAGCTTGCTGTCTTTGATCAGTTTAACGATCTTCTTCTGCACCGCGCTTTCAATGCCCTGCTTCAGCTTCGCTTCAACAAACCAGGTTTTACCGCTGTGCACGATATCTTCCGGTACGTCGAGGGAGGTGCCTTCAATGCCGCGCTTGAGCAGCTTGGCGCGCAGGATATCCAGCAGCTGGTTCACCTGGAAGTCAGACTCGCTCAGCACTTTAATGGTCTTGTTGGCGTCGTTTAATTCAAAAGTGGCTTCAACGCCACGAAAATCAAAACGCGACTCGACTTCGCGGCTCGCGTTGTCCACCGCGTTACGGGCTTCCTGAAGATCAACTTCAGAGACAATATCGAAAGATGGCATCTTTTCCTCTCCTTCCGTTTCTTTTGCGTTGCATAATACCTGCAACGCGGCATAACTCAACTTGTTATCCCGGAAGCTTAGCTGATTACGCAACGCTCGCGCTATTTTCCCCGTGATGTCCGACGATGCGAAAAGCGACGAGATAGACTTTAGCCATCAGCGCCTGGGATAGCGGCAGATGAGGAGGAACAATGAAAGTAACCGTACTGGGATGCGGTGCGCTGGGACAACTATGGCTGACCGCGTTGTACAAACAGGGACATGGCATGGGCACCGTCGAGGAGCTGCGCGGCGTGAAACAGCCGTTGCTGCTGGCCTCCACGACCCAGGCGGCGCGGCGCGATGGGAATGTCATCATCCACGTTGCCCAGGGCACCACGCATATCGGACCGGCAAAAAGCTACGAGGGGGACTACAGCTATCTCGCAGAAGTTCTGCAGAGCGTGCTGCCGGATGTCGCCTGGCATAACAATATCCACTCGGCCATCTGGCGCAAGCTGGCGGTTAACTGCGTGATTAACCCTCTGACCGCGCTCAAAGGGTGTAAAAACGGCGATCTGCGCGACTATACGGCGTAAGGAGAATGAATATGAGCGCGTCGGCACTGATTTGCCTCGCCCCTGGTAGCGAAGAGACCGAAGCGGTCACCACTATCGACCTGCTGGTCCGCGGCGGAGTAAAGGTGACCACCGCCAGCGTCGCCAGCGACGGCAGCCTGACCATCGTCTGTTCGCGCGGCGTCAAACTGCTGGCGGATGCGCCGCTGGTCGAGGTGGCCGATGGTGATTTCGATATCATCGTCCTCCCGGGCGGTATCAAGGGCGCAGAGTGCTTCCGCGACAGCACGCTACTGGTGGAAACCGTCCGCCAGTTTCATCTCTCTGGGCGCATTGTGGCCGCCATCTGCGCCGCCCCGGCGACCGTGCTGGTACCCCATAATCTGTTCCCGATCGGCAACATGACCGGTTTTCCGGCGTTGAAGGAACATATCCCCGCCGAGCAGTGGCAGGATAAAAGAGTGGTCTGGGATCCGCGGGTGAATCTGTTAACCAGCCAGGGTCCGGGGACTTCGATTGATTTCGCCCTGAAAATGATCGATCTGCTGGTGGGGCGCGAGAAAGCGTATGAGGTCGCCTCACAGCTGGTGATGGCCGCTGGCATCTATAATTACTACGAAGCCTGATAGCCGGTCCGCGCCGCGGGCTGGCTCCCCTTTTCCTGAGGAGTCGCAGCATGTCCCGGAGCGCAACCGATTCTCGCGATCTTG
>PPYF01268799.1_pt1 | contig 12256 bp, 4 predicted proteins | sample 1559871 | NCBI WGS metagenome assembly PPYF01 (sample SAMN08240021, study PRJNA423297) | Human gut metagenome, whole genome shotgun sequencing project. | reverse complement strand
CTGTAGGCAGTGTAGATTATTTAACAAGTAAGGGGGCTAATGTACATCAAGACGGTATGGATAGCTTAGTTGGTCGTCTCGGCTTCTCGTTGGGCAAAAATATTAAGCAGGGCAACGTTTATGTACGTGCTTCTTATCTGTATGACTTTGATGGAGATACTAAGGCAATTTACACTAAAGATGAGGTAGCTAGAAGCTTTGAGCAGGATCTTGGCGGCGGCTGGTGGGAAGTTGGCGTAGGCACCAACCTCAATCTGAGCGACGCAACACATCTGTACTTCGATGTAGAAAAGACCTATGGCGGCAACGTTGCTACTCCGTGGCAGTGGAACGCCGGTGTGCGTTGGAGCTTCTGATGAGGCTGTGAATTTGTAATTTCATAGTGTGTAATTAAAAGAATAAAAAGTCGTGAGTTTATGAGTTTATCATTGCTCACGACTTTTTTTACGCGCCCAGCATGGGCACATCTCTGAACAAGCGAACCGCAGCTTGCGGAATCGCATAAGCGGTGGTGTGATAGTAGGGGGGCACCCCCTACTACTATATTACTTAATTTGTTATGATTTCTACTTTGTACTGTCAATCTTGTCTGCTAGCAGAGCGACGATCTCCTGACTGTAAACGCTTTTAATTTCTTTATTGGGAATACTTAGTTCACATAGACAGATGCCGTTGGCTCTTGTGGTTTTTATAGATTTCAAATAGCCTGTCATTAACAGAAAGCCAAAAATATTAGTTTGTTGCTCTTTTAGCTTTGGATAGATGATGTTCGTATCAACTATAGATTCTACGGCAGAGCCATTTAACAAAGCCCGAAGATTTTCGCAGGTGCTGTTATCAAGACCGCTGATAATCTCACGAATAGTGGAGTTTTCAGATGTTTGTACCCAATATGGTTCTGCTTCACAATAATTGTTGAAATATTTAAGAACAGACCAGGGATTGTAAATCTCCGTATTACCGAACCTGTAACCATCATACCATTCTTTGATTTCTGGTATTTTATCAGTTGCTTGATAGTATGCAGCCATAGTATTTACTTCAGTATCGGTGAAGCCAAAAAAATCACTATAGCGCTTATCTAAGAGCGAGTTAACATTTACATTGTTAAGACCGCTAAAAATACTTTCCTTAGCAACGCGTAGAATACCTGTCAAGAAGCCGAAGGAAATGTGCTGATTGTCTTTCAGAACAGAGGAGAGCAGGTCGCGTGTGAATTGTATTGTTGCATCATAAAAACCGTGAATATAACCTGCCTGGATAGGCGTGTCATACTCATCAATAATGATTATAGGTGCTTTGGCATAATGCTCATGCAGCATTTGCGAAAGGCGGAGCAGACTGGTGGCATAATCTGTTTCTGTACCCAGACCGCTGGTAATTTTTTCGTAGAAATCAGGGTTAGATAAATTTTTGCTGTATTTTAGTTCCGAATGTCGCATAAATTCATCTTTTATCGTTTCTTTCAGCCGCGCATATAAGTCTGGCCATTTATTTTTATTGGCATCCTTAAAGCTTAAGAAAATAACAGGATACTGTCCTTGGTGCTGTGTATATTTTTCGCCTGTCTGCCAAATGTTTTTGTTAATAAAATACTTGCTTGTATCATCTTTGGCTTTTTCAAAAAAGGTACGCAACATATCCATGTTTAGAGTTTTACCAAAGCGGCGTGGACGGGTGAAAAGTGTAACTTTCGCTTGCTCGTCAAGAATATCCTTTATAAGTAGTGTTTTGTCAACATAGTAGTAATTCTGGCTGACTTTTTTGTAATCTGATGCGCCGATAGGCAAAGGTAATTTATTTTGCATGGAGTACAACCTCCTCTCATTATCACTTTCCTTTATTATAACATTTTTAGATATAATGGTATAGAGAGTATGTTTTAGAAACGCTGCTCGCCAGACGGATTGTTTTTTGTTGCGGTGCTTATTGCCTGCTGCTATTGTGCGTTGTTTGCTATGAAGCGAAGCGTTCTCTGCGGATGCGGAGGGGACTATGTATTTTTTGCCAAAGGACTATTCTTTTGTTTGTACCCATCTAAACCTTAACACTTAAGAACTCTTCAACTAAATGTAACAAATGTAACCTATTCAAGACTCTGTAAAAATTTTTACGCCAAGTGTAGCGTGTTCCTGGATAAGAGCTTGACTGGGGGGGACATAGTGCTATAATTGCTATTAATAAGATAGGTGATTTATAATAATAAGTTTATTCATACTAAAACTTGTTTTAAACTCACAGAACAAATGGTTTAAAAGTTTTTGTTAGTTACGGCAACGGCCGTAATATATAAATCTTCATGGCGTAAGCAGTGAAGCTTACTTGGAGTTGTTAGTGTAAAAATTTTTGTGAAAGGTTGGGTTAATGATGAAGAGTAGTAAGGCTGTGGCAAGAAAAATTTTGTGTGCTCTTTTGGCGGCAGGTGTTGTTGGTGTGAGCGGCAGTGCGCTGGCGAATAGTATTGGTGAAGTAAAGGTTGATGGTAGCATTGTGCCTGTAACTCCTAGTGGTGAGTTTAGCATTGGCAATGATAATAGCAGTGTTAGTATTAGTAATTCAGATACAGCATTGGCAATTTTTTCCAGCACTGATGTTGCTAAGATTAATGGCAAAAATATTGATATTAAATCAGAAAATGGAGCAGGTGCTATAGTTCGTGATAATGGTCCGCATTTATATTTAGGAAATGCAAATACAGAAAAAATTAGTATTGACTCAGGTGATGATGGCATCAGAGTTATTAAGGGATATGCTGAGATAAAAGCTAAGGAAATAAACTTTAATGTCAGAGCTGCTGGTTGTGCAGCAATCTGGGCGCAAAATAATACAGAGGATGATAATGCTCCAGTAAATGCAACTTCGGTGAAAGTACAAGCTGATAAAATTGATATCACCGCGGTACAGTATGGTTTGATAGCTTTCTCTAATAGTAAGTTAGATGTTGATGGTGATCTCACCGTTAATGCACCAATTGCTTTAGCTGCTCGTGGTGTTTCTACTGTGAATATTAATGAAGATGGTACACATAAAACAGTGCTAAAGGGTGATATATCTTTTCAAACACCAAATTCTCCTGAAGATGCTCAAAATAGCGGTAAAAAAATTAATGCTAATGTAAATCTTAATCTTACAGGAAAAGATTCGTCCTGGACTGGTCGTGCTTATCAAGAATATCAAATTGATGGTGAATATAAACAGTTAGTAGACCTTGTTGGTGAACCATACCATGGTAATGTTACAGGTTTTAAAGTGAATATTTCTGATGGTGCTGCTTGGAACATGACTGGTGATAGTTTTGTTAATAAAGTTACTGTTGGTGAGAATTCTGCCGTTAATGTCAAGGAAGATGCCCAATTAGCTAATTTACAAAATGTAAATTTAGATGGTGGTAATATTAATTTAGAAGGCAGTGGACAACAAATCAATGTTGTAGATAAGCTTTCTGGTGAAGGCCAAATTACTACCAACAGCTTAAAAAATCATGTTACTATTGGCCAAGACAAAACTTCTAGCCTCACCGTCAACGGCACTAAGGAAGTAACCGACGCTATTGCTAGCGGCAATGCCAGCCTGCAGGATTTGGCTGACGTTGTTAAGGTTAAGAGCAATAACAAGTCTGCTGCAGATACCGTAACCTCTGATGCCAATGATATTATTGGTGGTTATTCCGCTAAGGTTATTGATGGTGAAGTTAAAACCTTAAAAACTTTTGAAAACCCCACTAACCGCGCCATTAGCGACATGGCAAACATCTCCCTGATGACCTGGCGTCAGGAAAACAACGATATGAACAAACGCCTAGGCGAGCTGCGCGACAGCAAGGGCGAGCATGGTGCATGGGCAAGAATGGCACGTGGCGAAAGCAAATACGGTTCGCAGAACGTGAAGAACCAATATAACTACTATCAGGTTGGTTACGATGAAAAGCTCAGCACTGACCCGAACTGGACCGTTGGCGTTGCGCTGACACGTACAGAAGGCACCAGCACCTTTGCAAGAGGCACTGGTGAAAACAAGCACACAGGCTTTGCAGTATACGGTTCTTACTTAAATGACAATGGCAGCTTTGTTGACTTGATTGCTAAATATGCACGCATGGATAACGATTATAGCACTATCGGTGCAGGCGTAGGCGATGCAAGCTATGAAACTAATGGCTACAGCCTGAGCGCAGAATATGGCAAACGCTTTACTAAGGATAACGGCTTCTGGATTGAGCCTCAGGTTGAACTGACCTATGGCACTGTTGGCAGCGTAGATTACCTCACCAGCAAGGGTGCAAGAGTGCATCAGGACAGCGTAGACAGCCTAGTTGGTCGTCTTGGCTTCTCCTTAGGCAAGGACATTAAGCAAGGCAATGTATATGTACGTGCTTCCTATCTGTATGACTTCGACGGCGAAACCAAAGCAACTATGAGCGGTGCCGGTACTGCAAGCTTTGAGCAGGATCTCGGCGGCGGCTGGTGGGAGGTTGGCGTAGGCACCAACCTCAACCTGAGCGACGCAACTCATCTGTACTTTGATGTAGAAAAGACCTATGGCGGCAACGTTGCTACTCCGTGGCAATGGAACGCCGGTGTTCGCTGGAGCTTCTGATGAGGCTGTGAATTTATAATTTCATAGTGTATAATTAAAAAGTCGTGAGCTTTGAGTTTGTCATTGCTCACGACTTTTTTTGCGTAAGCTTTGCTAAAGATACACCTTTTCTTTACTTTATTTAAAATTATTCTAACCTTAAATGCAAAATCGCTTCAACTAAATGTAACGTAATGAACCGTGTAACAGCGATTTATGGCTATGACCACCGTAAAATTAAGGACAGACTGCAGTTGAAGGCTGCAGAATTGGCAGGAATAGAGCTGACCACGGAGAAAATGGCCAATGTTTACCATGCAGGCATCAGCGGCAGCAAGTATCTGCCGAACCGCTTCAGCCAGTACAGCCTGATTTACTGGTACGGCAATTTGAGCGGTGGTGGTAAATCTATAGATGGCGACTACCATAAGCTGACAAGTGACCTGCTGCACGTTATTTATGATGGTAAAACGAACTACCGCGTACAGCTCAGTGGCCAAATTGCCAACCGCAACCTGGACGGCAGCGAAATGTTCTACCTGGGCGGTATGAACGGCGTGCGTGCTTATGGTGCCAGTGAAGGCAGCGGCGATATTGGCTTTACTGCTACTGCCGAGGTTCGCCGTCAGACGGGCATCAAGGGATTGGAGGCTGCAGCCTTTATTGATACAGGCGCAGTAAAATCGCATAATGCTGCTCTTATCGAGCATCTTTCCGGTTGGGGCGTGGGCCTGCGCTATAATTTGGATAATTCCTGGCATACTCAATTGGATTATGCCCGCAAAATCAATGCGCAAAGAGACAAGGTTGAACCGCGTGACCATAGCGGCCATATGTGGTTCCAGCTTTACAAAATGTTTTAAGTGATTTTGCTTGGTGCTTTTCCGTGCCTTAAAGTAGAAGGCACAGAAAAGCAGGCTTATAAAATAAATTGATAATTGAATATGCAGCTTAAATGAAGGGAGAAAAAAATGAAACTAAAGGATAGTCTAAATAAACGTTTAAATACGCGTCTGGCCAGTCTTGTAATGCTTTCTGTGCTTTCAGTGCCATGGGTTGCCAGCGCCGCAGGCAACAGCGTTGTTGCCAACAACATGCTTCCGGGTAATGGAAACGTAATTGCCGGTACTATTGAAGGTGGTTTTAAAGCACAGGGCAATCAGATGAATTTGCACCAGACGACGCAAAATGCCATTGTCACCTGGGACAGCTTTTCTATCGGTGCCAATGCTACCGTAACTATCCGTGGTGACCACAATAACTTTAATATGCTGAACTATGTTACCGGCAGCGAAAGCTTGCAGATTTACGGCAAGCTGAATTCCTATGTCGGTGATAAGCAGGGCGGCAATATCTATCTTGTTAACCCCAATGGAGTGCAGATTGGCAACAGTGCGGAAATTAATGTTGGCAGCCTGCATATTGCCAACAAAAAAATAGATAGTTTCAATGGATGGACCGAAAATACTGATATCGCCAATGAGCTGAAGAATAAGGAGATGACTAACGCCGAGCTGATGAGCCTTGGCTATATTAACGCCAATAAGCTGGTCTTTGAGGGCGAGCGTGTAGTTATTGATATGGACCGCCTCAGCGGACTTGATACCACTAAGGCTGATGCCTTGACTATTGTCAGTCAGCCTTATGATGGCAAGAGTTTTAACGATAACCGCAAATATGATATTGTACTTGGCAGCAGTACGCCGAAGTCGGAAAAGGCCAAAAAATGGGGCGAATATATTGAGTTTGCTGATAATGTTACCGGAGATAGATTGCAAGGCACGGTTCAAGCCGGCAATCCTGATGCACCGAACCAGTCCATTACGGAATTTTTTACCTACCGTTGGATTAAGGACGGCAAGGAATTAGAAAACATCGGCAAAGAGACAGGTTGGGGCATGGGGGACCATTATGCCCTGCGCTATTCTATTGACCTGACTGGCAGTAACCAGACTCCTATCGGCAATACGCAGGATAATGCCTTCAAGGGCAAATTTGATGGTCTTGACAATTCTATCTTTGGCCTGAGCATTGATAACAGTGATAACAGCAAGGGCAAAGCCACAGGCCTTTTTGACTTTACTGACGGCGCCATCATGGGCAATGTAACGCTGATTGCCGGTAATGACGGCGTATCTATACAGGGCGGCGATAATGATACCGGTGCCTTTATCGGTCATGCGGTTAACACCACGGTCAAGGGCGTCAACAGTACGCTGAAGGTCAGCGGTAAAAACAATGTCGGTGGTATCATCGGTTATGCTGAGGGTAATCGTGAGCTTACCTATAATTTTGTTGATGCTGCTGGTTCTGTTCAACCGGACAGCCGCAGCAACGAGCTGTCGAACCTGACTAATACCGGTAATGTCAGCGGTGTTAGCAACGTTGGCGGCCTGGTTGGCTATATGGTTGGCGGCAAGCTGTCCAATGATGAGGAAAACCGTGTCCAGTACAAGGGCTCCTATAACCTTGGTAAAATTACCGGTATAGACAAAGACTCTAACAATATCGGCGGCTTGATTGGTAGAGCAGAAAATGCGACTGTTGGTGGCACGAAGAATACACTGATTAACTATAATACTGTTGAGGGTGGCTATAATGTTGGCGGTATCGTTGGCAGTATTTCCAATACAACTGTTGATAATGCCTCTAACGAAGGCATTATCAAGGCCAATGGCTATACTACTGACAGCTATATTTATCATACAGATTACCAAAAAGATACTTGGCAGAATAATGACAGTGCGCTTACCGGCACTCATAAGGCTGAGGTACGTGCAGCCAACGTCGGCGGCATTGTGGGCAGCAGTGCTGGCAGCGAGCTGAAGGATGTAACCAACAAAGCGGATGTAAGCTCCGCGTTTGTAAAGAAAGATACAAGTCTAAATGATCTCGACCATTATGCTGCAGGCAACGTCGGCGGTATTGTCGGCCGTGCTGAGGACAGCAATATCACCAATGCCAATAACGTAGAAAGCAATATCCGCGGTGCTATGAACGTAGGCGGTATTGCCGGTTATTTTGGTTCCACTGATGTAAATAATGCAAAGAAAAAGGATTACCGCATTCTGAACGCTATTAACAACGGCGGCGATATTATGGCTACCGGCGGCATTAAAAACAATGATAGCTTTACGCAAGAAATCACCCATAAGGAAAGTTATATTACTGGTAATATTGGCGGCATAGCGGGCTATCTGTACGGTATGCCGGTGCGTATTGAAGCCGCTGGCAACCGCGGCGATGTGCATACTGCAGCGGATATGTCGAAGCTGACGTCCCAGGCTGCCAATGTAGGCGGCATTGTCGGTAAAATTGACATGCCGAAGGCAACGGATAGCAATGGTAACGATCTGACTGATGACCAGCGACTGGCAATCATCAAGAGTGATACCAGTGCTGCCGGTAATAGTGGCTATGCAAACGCAGTAGTTTCCAGTAGCTATAATACAGGTAATGTTACGGGCTATACCAATATTGGCGGTATTGGCGGCTTTGCCTATAATGGCAGTATTGCTGCCTCCTATAATGTAGGCGATATTCATACAACACGTGCTGTTGCAAGTGGTACGACGCCAATTAATATGGGCGGTATTCTGGGTGACAGTACCGAGCAGGCCAGCGGTCGTGTTATCATTTACGATACATATAACAAGGGTACGATTGGCGACAGCAGCTACAACACGTATGGTCGCCATGTCGGCGGCATCGTCGGCCGTTTGAGCGGCATTGTCGAAAAAAGCTATAACAATGGCGATATTTACAATGGCTTAAACGTTGTCGGCGGCATTGCCGGTTATTGGTACAGTGGTTATCTGAAAAATGTCTTCAACACCGGTAATATTACGGTAAATAACAAGAACAATACGGATAGCCAGGTAGGTGGCATTGTTGGCAGCGTAGACTTGAACGGTGGCAATAAGAGCAGTGGCAACATTGAAGATATGAGTATTAGCAATGCTTATAACCTTGGTTCTCTGCGCTCATTTAAGGATAGTAATGGTAGTGGTGCCAACGTAGTTGGTGGCATTTTGGGTGCCACATATAGGTGGCCAAGTAGTTTTAATCCTGGTAGTAACTACAAGGTAAATATAAGCAACGCTTACACCATGGGTAATCTTTATGTTGATAGCGGCAGAATAGGTGATATATTAGGTTTCTATGGTAGTTATACAAATCAAGATTCTGTCACATTCGATAAGGTTTATTACATCCGTCCGCAGGAGAATAATGGTTATATTGATTTAACATTAAATCCTTCTGGCCTCACCGTGCTGAAAAATATCAAGGACAACAACATTGACTATGATAAGTTAACAGATAAAAGCCAGTGGGAAGACTTTAGCTTTTCCACACAGACGAATGGCAAAATAGAAGGAGCAAAGGATGATAACTGGCGCAGGAGCAATGGCACCAGCCTGCCGATACTGAACGCCTTCCTGTCAGGCTCGCATAAATACTTCAGCGATAACAGCAACTGGCAGAAGTTCATGGAGAAGAATGATGGCGCCAATGTGCAGTATGGTACGGCCTATGATCCGCTGCTGACGATTATCAACACCAAAAAGGATTTAAGCTTCAAATGGAGCGATATGGACCTGAAGAACAATGGCTCCCTGGCAGTTTTTGGCTTGCATAATGAGGGAAAAAATCTTAACTATACACCTGGTCTGACGCTGAACGATGTAGAAATTACCAACAGCACGCATATTTTTGGCGGCACCATTTACAGCGATGGCGTGCTGAAGCTTAACGCCAAGGATAACCTGCATGGTGGCTTGCGCTTTGGTATGGACAGCATGCTTTACGGCAGTGATGTTGTGTTAAATACCAACAGCTCCTTGGAGCTGAGCGGCAGCGTTATATCTACCGGCAACCATAATGCGCTTTCCCATTTTAATCCGGAAAAATCGCTTCAGCATGGCATTAACATCGACGCCGCTGATTTAACTGTCTATGGCAAGCTGATTACCATGGGCAAAGAGGGAGAAGAAACCGATGTTATTGTTCCCGGTATTAACTATGGCTATGGTGATTCCCAGGCACTTGATAAGAAGAATGTGTCAGACAAAACTAAGGCAATGACCTCTCAGGGCATGGAGCATGCTTATCGACTGCAGACTAAAACTGCCAAAACAGGCAATATCACCATCAGCACCATGGAAAAAACACTGGCTGATGGCACGTACATGAGCGGTAAAGCCAACCTGCTGTACGGCAACTATAAAAAGGGCAAGATTGATACCAAGGGCAGCCTTACTGTTAGTAGCAGCGGCGATATTTTGGTCGACAGCGACCTTAATATCGCAGACCGCATTAATCTGAGTGGTGCTAAGGTTCCTGATGGCTCCGGCGATGTCTATGTCAACGATATTACGTTGGACCTTTCCAATATCGGCGGTGAGCTGAAAGGAAATGACAAGGTGAAGGCTTTGCATGCTTTTATTGATGCGCATACAACAGAAGCAACTGGCATTTATGGCAACAACAACAGTGAGCTGACAGATGACAAGCGTTCAATGAAAATCACTTTCAATCTTTGGGATGATAATTATACTGTTAATGGCGTTAAAGGAAATCTGAACTTTGACAAGAATGACCTTACCGAAAACGGTACTACCGTCAAAATGGCAGATAAGCTGAAAAACTTGTATGTGGAATCGGCCGGTACTATTTATAACGGAAATAATAATGAAAGCAATATACGCGATGTTATTTATACCTGGATAAGCAACGCCGAGGAGCTGAATTCCCTGCAGCGTGTGGCTGAAAACCTGAATGATAGAGATACTTTAAGCTATAATTATATCCTGAAAAATGATATCGATGCCAGCGGCCTGGTGAATGCAGCAGGCAATAGCACCTATAATACTATCGGCAGCGGCACTACAGCTTTTACAGGCACGTTTGATGGTGATGGTCACACAATTGTCGGCTTGCAGGCTAAAGGCGGTATTTTTGGCAAGCTGGGCAGTGGCGCGGTAGTTAAAAACATCAACATCGCTTCTTCCGTATTCACCGGTAATAATATTGGTGACAGTGTTGGCGCTGTAGCAGCAGAAAATAACGGCGGCAGCATCAGCGGCATTTCCGGCTATGGTAATACCGTAAAAGGCAGCAGCGGTTATATCGGTGGCCTTGTAGGCAAAAACTACGGCGACATCAGCAACAGCAATGACCAGAGCACCGTTATCGCCGGTGCAGGTACTGTAGCAGGCGGTATTGCGGGCGTTAATGGTACAAATGCAGGTATAGGGGGCACGATCGACAACGTCCAAAGCAACAGTGCTGTGACTACTGGAGTCCTAGATGAAAATCAATATGCAGATAATCTGGGCGGTATCGTGGGCAAGAATGAGATGTTGTTGAATAAATACAATATTAACAATGTTTCTGCTCATGGTATTACCGGTAAAACTGGCAACACCCAAACATCCGGTGGTATTGTTGGTACAAATGAAGGCAGAATCAGTAATGCTTATAATGAAAGTATTATTCATGGTTCAGAAAATATCGGCGGTGTTGCGGGCAAAAATGTAACGCAGGCGTCAAATTCCAATATGGCGGAGCTGAACGATGTTGCCAACGCTGTAGAGATTATTGGTGACGCAGGCAGCCAAAATGTCGGTGGTCTGGTAGGTATGCAGGACCATGCTACTGCAAACCAGGGACGCAATACCGGCGCAATCACCGGCTGCACCAATGTCGGCGGCATGGTAGGCTATAATAAAGCAGACTCCTACCTCAAAAACCTGGAAAATTCTCCGCAGGCTACAATTACCGGTATTACTAATGTCGGCGGTATTGCCGGTGTCAACGAGGGCGAAATTTCCGCTGATAACCAGCTGAACCTGGTGAATAGCGGTAAAATCTACGGCTGGAAAAACGTCGGCGGCATTGCCGGCAAAAACAGCGGTAAAATTGATAATGTCAACTCCAATATCAACCTGTATGTGATTGATGAAACGACCAGAAATGCGTTAAAGGGCACTGCGGGAATTGACGCTAACGCCCAGTTCTTCGGCGGCGTTACCGGTGAAAACGTGGGCATTATTACCAATGCTACCAACAGGGCCAGAGTGGATGCTGCGCAGGCTTCCTATGTCGGCGGCATTGTCGGCAAAAATACGAGCGATGGCGACAAGGTAGGTCAGCTCCTGGGCATGGGCAACAGCAATGAAGGCTTGGTTATCGGCAAAAACTATGTCGGTGGCGTTATCGGCAAAAATGAAGTGGATATTACCGGTACTGCCGAACAAAGCGTAGGCATTGTCAACTCCGGTACCGTTATTGCGTTGGCTGGTGGTGCTGGTGGCATCATCGGTGAAAACAGTGCGGATATTACCCATGTCATCATGAAAAATGAGGGCGAAGTGCATGGCAATGCTTCTATTGAAGGAAGTATGGAAGAAAACGGCACCGGCGGTATTATCGGTGTAAATGGCTATAAGGCAGATGGCACTGGCGCGAATATCAGCAATTCCTCCCTGATGAACAGAGTAAATGGTAATGTCAGCGGTGTAGCAAATGTCGGTGGTATCATTGGCATTAACCATGGTATTATCACCGGTGGTCGCGATGCCAACAACAATTATTACAAATACCTAAATTGCAATTAGAAGTTGCACACTTTTTGAAAATCAAGCTGCGTAAATCTTATCAAGTTCATTCTCGAATAGAT
>PPYF01028720.1_pt1 | contig 12260 bp, 12 predicted proteins | sample 1559871 | NCBI WGS metagenome assembly PPYF01 (sample SAMN08240021, study PRJNA423297) | Human gut metagenome, whole genome shotgun sequencing project. | reverse complement strand
ATATAAATAGTGAGGTGATAAATATGGAAGAAATCTTACTATTTTTTGCTTTGAAGTATCAAGGTGATTTTCAAAGTATTTTAAAAGCATTGCAAGCAAAAGAGAAAGTTTCTCAAGAAGAAAGGAGGGAAGCAGTTGCTAAAGTAAATTCAAAATATACAACGATTATTTCAAGTGATTATCCAGATGCTTTAAAAGAAATATCTTGTCCACCATTTGTATTGTTTTATCATGGAAATTTGAATATTTTAAATGGTAAATGCATAGGTGTTATTGGTAAACGTGTTCCTAGTGAATATGGATCAAATATTACGGATAAAATTGTATGTGATTTAGTAAAAAATGAATATACGATTGTAAGTGGTATGGCATTAGGAATTGATACTCTCGCTCATAGAAGTGCATTAAAAAACAAAGGGAAAACAGTTGCAGTATTGGGAAGTGGAATTAATTATTGTTATCCAAAAAGAAATCAAGATTTATATGCTCAATTAAAAAGTAATCATCTTATTATTAGTGAAAAACCAGGTGATTATGTACCACAGGCTAAGGATTTTCCAAGTAGGAATCGGTTAATTGCTGGCTTAAGTGAATCTGTAGTTGTTACAGAAGCTGAAAAACGTTCAGGAACAATGATTACTGTAGGATATGCATTAGATCAAGGAAAAGATATCTATTGTATTCCATCAAGAATTGGGGATCCAATGGGGTGTAATTTATTGATTCAACAAGGGGCCAAGTTAGTATTGACTGTAAATGATATTATTGAAGATTAATGAAATGGAGTTGACAAAGTGAAAAAAAACAATAATAATAGTTTTTGCGATAAGGGGGTTATATTATGTATGATAAATTAGTCATTGTGGAATCTCCTTCTAAATCAAAAACAATAGAAAATTATTTAGGGAAGGAATATCATGTGACTTCTTCTAAAGGACATATTAGAGATTTATCAACATCTGGTAAAGAAGGGCTAGGGATTGATCAAGAAGATCATTATAAGCCAAAATATGTTATTTCTAAGGATAAAAAAGATGTCGTTAAGGAATTGAAAGCAGCTGTTAAAGAGGCAAAAACAGTTTATCTTGCTACCGACCCTGACCGTGAAGGGGAAGCAATTTCATGGCATTTAGCAGATGTTTTAGGTTTAGATATGGATGATGATAATCGTATTGTTTTTAATGAGGTAACAAAAGATGCAGTTGTTGATGCATTGAATCATCCTCGTAAAATTGATCAAAATCTTGTAAAATCTCAAGAAACAAGAAGAGTATTGGATAGACACAATTTGAAAAAGATGAAATTGAATTTACAGGTGAACTTAATAAAAAAGGAACAAAGAAGTTAAAAATTTCAAATGAACAAGAAGCTTTGGAAATCTTTAATGCACTTTCTAAAGAATTTGTTATTGATAGTGTAAAAAAATCAAGTAAGAAAAGAGAATCAAAACCACCATTTATTACTTCAACATTACAACAAGAAGCGTCTTCTAAATTAGGCTTTAAAGCAAGAAAGACAATGATGATTGCTCAAAAGCTATATGAAGGAATTGCTTTAGAAGATGAAACAGTAGGGCTTATTACTTATATGCGTACAGATTCGACAAGATTGTCAGATTTATTTGTAGAAAGTGCTACAGAATATATTAAAGAAAAATATGGTCAAAATTATGTTGGAAAAGTAAAAGTAAGTAAAAAGAAAGAAAATGTACAAGATGCTCACGAAGGAATTCGTCCAACAAGTGCAATGCGTACACCTGAGTCTGTTAAAGAATATTTAAGTGCGGATGAATTTAAATTGTATTCTTTAATTTATGCCAGAGCATTGGCATCATTAATGGCACCATCTCGTTTTGATGCAACAAGTGTAGTATTAGAAAATAATAACTATTATTTTAACGCAAGTGGTTCAGTATTAAAATTTGATGGTTATTTACGTTTATATAGCCCATATGAAAAACAAAAAGATGAAATTTTACCTGAATTAACTGAACAAGAAATTTTAGAAAGTCAAAATATTGAAAAAACACAACATTTTACAAAACCACCTGCTCGTTATAGTGAAGCAAAACTAATTAAAGAAATGGAAGAACTTGGAATTGGTAGACCAAGTACTTATGCGATGATTATTGATACGATTCAAACTAGAGGGTATGTGGAACTTGTTGATAAAACATTTAAACCTACTGAAAGTGGAATTTTAACAAGTGATCGACTAACACAATTTTTTAATGATATTATTAATGTCGAATATACTGCACAAATGGAAAAAGAACTAGATGATATTGCAGAAGGACAAGATGATTATTTTGATGCTATAGATACATTTATTAAAAAATTCCAACCTTTATTGGATGAAGCAAATGAAAAAATGGAAGTCATTTCACCTAAAAAAACAGGAGAGAAATGTCCTGAATGTGGACATGATCTTGTTGAAAGACATGGGCGTTATGGTAAATTTATAGCTTGTGAAAATTATCCTGAATGTAAATATATCAAAAAGGAAAAAGTTGAACCTGAATTTACAGGAGAAAACTGTCCTAAGTGTGGAAGCCCAATGGTTTTTAAAACCGGAAGATATGGTAAATTTGAAGCATGTTCAAATTATCCACAATGTAAATATATTAAGAATTCTAAAAAGAAAGCAGAACCTGTTATGACAGATGAAGTTTGTCCTAACTGTGGTTCTCCAGTGGTTATTAAAAAGGGACGTTGGGGAGAATTTAAAGCATGTTCAAATTATCCAAAATGTAAAACAATTATTAAGTAGAACATTTGTTCTACTTTTTTAAAAAGGAGAAAATATGGAAAGTGAAAAAATAGTCAATGTAATTGGAGCTGGTCTTGCTGGAGTTGAGGCGGCTTATCAATTAGCAAAAAATAATATTAAAGTAAAGTTATATGAAATGAGACCTGTTAAAATGACACCGGCACATCATACATCATCATTTGCTGAACTTGTTTGTTCTAATTCGTTAAGAGGAGATAATTTCAATAATGCCGTAGGTGTATTAAAAAATGAAATGGAAAAACTAGATAGTGTTATTATTCGATTTGCTAGAAAAAATAGTGTTCCTGCTGGTGGAGCACTTGCAGTGGATCGTGAAAAGTTTTCTGCGGATGTTACTGAGTTTATAACAAATCATCCAAATATCGAAGTGATTCATGAAGAAGTTACAGAAATTCCCCAAGCACCAACAATTATTGCAAGTGGACCTTTAACAAGTGATGCTTTGTCTACGAAAATCAAAGAATTATTAGGAGAAGAATATTTTTATTTTTTTGATGCGGCGGCTCCAATTGTTGAAAAAGATAGTATTGATTTTAATATTGCTTATTATAAATCAAGATATGACAAAGGAGAAAATGAATATATAAATTGTCCAATGAATGAGGAGCAATTTAATGTATTTTATGATGAATTAATGAAAGCAGAGGTTGTTAAACCAAAAGATTTTGAAGAAAAATTTTTTGAAGGATGTATGCCTTTTGAAGAAATGGCAAGAAGAGGAAAACAAACTTTATTGTTTGGGCCTATGAAACCGGTTGGGTTAACAAAACCTGATGGTACAAAACCATATGCAGTCGTACAGTTAAGACAAGATAACGTACAAGCTAGTTTATATAATATTGTTGGTTTTCAAACACATCTTACATGGCCTGAACAAAGAAGAATTATTCATTTAATTCCGGGATTAGAAAATGCAACATTTGTAAGATACGGTGTCATGCATCGAAATTCGTTTATTTGTTCTCCAAAATTTTTAAATCAAGATTACAGTTTAAAAAATCATTCTGGAATTTATTTTGCTGGACAAATGACAGGAGTTGAAGGATATGTTGAATCAGCTCAAAGTGGAATCGTTGCCGGAATGAACATGGTTCGTTATTTAAATAAACAAGAACCTGTTATTTTTCCACAAGAAACAATCATGGGGGCACTTGCATATTATATTACGCATTGTGATGAAAGTAATTTCCAACCAATGAAAGCTAATTTTGGAATTCTACCAGATTTACCTGTACGCGTTAAAAAGAAACTAAGAAAAGAAGCTTATGCTAACAGAGCAATAGAAGTAATGGATCAATTTATCAATGAGTTATAATCAAGATAAAGAAGAATTTATAAAATATCTTCAATTTCAAAAACATTACTCAATCAATACAGTTGAATCTTATCAACGAAGTTTAAATGAATTTATTGGTTTTTTAAAAAGTGAAAGTATTTCTCACTTTAACGATGTCAAGTATACAAATATAAGAGGATATTTAACTTATTTAAATGAAAAAAAATTGTCAAAGAGTTCAATTAATAATCGAATCAGTTGTTTACGATCATTTTATAAATATCTAGTAAAAGAAGAATTGGCTGAAAATAATCCAATGATTCTTGTTGAAAATATTAAAACCGCAAAGCGTAATCCTGATTTTTTGTTTCCTGAAGAAATGATGGATTTATTGGATGGTATTGATACACAAGATGATTTAGGAATTCGTAATAAAGCGATGCTAGAAATCATGTATGCTTCTGGGTTAAGATGTTCTGAAGTAGTAAATTTAACCTTGGATTGTATAGATTTTCACAATCGAGTTTTATTGATTCATGGTAAAGGGAACAAAGACCGTTATGTTCCTTTCCATGAATTTGCTAGTGAATGGTTATTAAAATATATAGAAGAAGTAAGGGGAAAACTTGTAAATTCAGAAGATCATCCATATGTTTTTGTTAATAAAAGAGGAGAACAAATGACCAATAGAGGAATACAGGATATTGTAAAGCGTATTGGAAGAGAATATGATGCAACCAAGAAAATACATCCACATACTTTCAGACATTCCTTTGCCACACATTTATTGAATGCGGGAGCAGATATAAGAACTGTACAGGAATTATTGGGTCATGAAAACCTTTCGACAACACAAATTTATACCCATGTTACAAAAGAACATTTGAAAAATGTTTATTTAAAAGCACATCCTCGAAATAAAGCATAAAAAAGGGTTGTTTTGTTTTAAATCTTATGCTATTATGTTTCAGGTATTAAAAAATACACACATTATGAATTCATTTATCTAGTGCCTAATGGTGGTAAATGTTTGAAATAATGGAGGAAAAAAACGAAAAGGAGGAAATTACACATGTCAGTAATTTCAATGAAAAAATTATTAGAAGTAGGTGTTCATTTCGGACATCAAACAAAAAGATGGAATCCTAAAATGGCTCCATACATTTTCACATCAAGAAACGGAATTTACATTATTGATTTACAAAAATCATCTAAAAAAATCGATGAAGCTTATAAAGCAATGAATGAAATTGCCGAAAAAGGTGGAAAAGTTTTATTTGTAGGAACTAAAAAACAAGCTCAAGAAGCTGTTAAAGAAGAAGCAATCCGTTCTGGAAGTTTCTATGTTAACTCACGTTGGTTAGGTGGAACTTTAACTAACTTCAAAACAATCCAAAAAAGAATTAGAAGATTAGTTGAATTAGAAAAAATGGAAAAAGATGGTACTTTCGATTTATTACCTAAAAAAGAAGTTATCTTACTAAAAAAAGAAGCTGCTAAGTTAGAAAAGAACTTAGGTGGTATTAAAGAAATGAGAAGATTACCAAGTGCTTTATTCGTTGTAGATCCTAAAGCTGAACACAACGCTGTTGCTGAAGCAAGAATCTTAGGAATCCCTGTATTTGGTATTGTTGATACTAACTGTGATCCTGATGAAGTTGATTATGTAATCCCAGCAAATGATGATGCTATTAGAGCTGTTAAATTAATTGTTGCTGCTATGGCAGATGCAATTTGTGAAGCTAAAAGTGAACCATTAACTGTTGCTTATGTTAAAGATGAAGATGAAAAAGAAGTTACTATGAATGATGCTGTATCTTCTGTAGAAAACAACAACAGAAGAGGGCCAAGAAATAAAGCTGGTAGACCAGCTCAAAGAAGAGAATCTAGACCAACTCAAGAATAATCTCAAGGCTGGAAATCATAAATATGTTGTGATGGGAAAGCAAAGCTTTCCCTTTTTAATAAAATAAAATTCATGGAGGAAAAGAAAATGGCAATTAGTGCAAAATTAGTAAAAGAATTACGTGAAAAAACTGGTGCTGGAATGATGGATTGTAAAAAAGCATTAGAAGCATGTGATGGTGACATCGAAGCATCATTCGACTGGTTAAGAGAAAAAGGAATCGCAAAATCTGCTAAAAAAGCTGATAGAATCGCTGCTGAAGGGTTATCTGCTTTCGCTATTAACGGAAATGTAGCTGCTATGGTTGAAGTTAACTCTGAAACTGACTTCGTAGCAAAAAATGCTGAATTCGTTGCATTAGTAAATAATGTATGTGAAGCAGTTGCTGCAAATAACCCTGCTGATTTAGAAGCTGCAAAAGCAATTGAAGTTGATGGAAAAACTATTGAAACTACAATTGCAGAAGCATCTGGAAAAATTGGTGAAAAATTATCTTTAAGAAGAATTAAAACTTTCACTAAAAATGATGATGAAGTATTTGGTGCTTATTCACATATGGGTGGAAAAATGGTATCAATCGTTAAATTAGCTGACGGTGATGAAGAAAAAGCAAGAGACATTGCTATGCATGTTGCTGCTATCAATCCAAAATATATCTCACAAGATGAAATTCCACAAGTTGAAAAAGATAGAGAAGATGCAGTTCAAACAGAAATCATGGCTAATGATCCTAAATTAGCTAACAAACCTGAAAAAGTATTAGAAGGTATCAAACGTGGAAAATTAAATAAAGTATTCTCTGAATGGTGTTTATTAGATCAAGAATTCATTAAAACACCAAAAGAATCAGTTGCTAAATACTTAGGAAAAGCTAAAGTGTTAGAAATGGCTCGTTTCCAAGTTGGTGAAGGTATCGAAAAGAAAGAAGAAAACTTTGCTGAAGAAGTAGCTGCACAAATGAAACAATAATTTTTAAGGACACTACAAGTGTGTCCTTTTTTTAAAAAAGGAGAACATTTTATGAAATATAAAAGAGTTTTATTAAAATTAAGTGGTGAAGCATTAGCCGGTGACGATCATTTTGGTATAAACGCTAATACTGTAGCCGATATTGCAAGACAAATCAAAGAAGCTAAAGATTTAGGTGTTGAAATTGCTATCGTTTGTGGTGGTGGTAATATTTGGCGTGGTGTTACTGGTGCACAAATGGGTATGGAACGTTCTTCTGCTGATTATATGGGAATGTTAGCAACAGTAATGAATGGTTTAGCTGTTCAAAATGCTTTAGAGCAACTAGGAGTTCAAACACGTTTACTTTCAGCAATTGAAATGAGACAAATTGCAGAACCATACATTAGAAGACGTGCTGTTAGACATTTAGAAAAAGGTAGAATCGTTATTTTTGGTGCTGGAACTGGAAGCCCATATTTTACAACTGATACAACTGCTGCATTAAGAGCCGCTGAAATCAATGCTGATGTTATTTTAATGGCTAAAAATGGGGTCGATGGTGTTTATTCTGCTGATCCTAAATTAGATGAATCTGCAGTAAAATTTGATGAAATTTCATATAGTGATGTTTTAGCAAAAGATTTAAAAGTAATGGATCAAACAGCTATTACATTATGTAAAGATAACGATATTGATTTATGTGTATTTAATATGCAAGAAGATGGTAATATTGCCAAAGCTTGTGATGGACAAAAAATAGGAACAACTATCTCTGGAGGAAAATAATATGATAAATATGATCTTAGATGATGCAAGTGATAGAATGCAAAAAGCAATCGAAGCTTACCAAAGAGATTTAGCAACAGTTAGAACTGGAAGAGCTACTCCTGCAATGTTAGACCGTGTAATGGTCAACTATTACGGATCACCAACACCAATTAATCAAATGGCTGGTGTTTCTGTTGTAGAAGGTAGACAATTAGTAATTAAACCTTATGATAAATCTGCTTTAAAAGATATCGAACATGGAATTTATGAAGCTGATTTAGGTTTAACTCCTCAAAATGATGGAGAAATTATTCGTATTACTGTACCAGCATTAACAGAAGAAAGACGTAAAGAATATGCAAAAAATGTTTGGAAATTCGCTGAACATGCTAAAGTTGCTATAAGAAATATTCGTCGTGATGCTAATGATGAAATTAAAAAATGCGATGGTAGTGAAGATGAAATTAAAGACGGTCAAAATCGTGTTCAAAAATTAACTGATAAATTTGTCAAAGAAGTTGATGAAATTGGTAAAGTAAAAGAAAAAGATATTATGACTGTATAATTATTGAAGCGTCTTATTAGGCGCTTTTTTATTTTATGGTTTTATGTTATAATCAATCATGACTTTAAGGAGGATTATTCTATGAATGATCAAATTGAAAACTATGAATTAGACATGAATAATATACCAGCACATATTGCTTTTATTATGGATGGCAATGGACGCTGGGCTAAAAAGAGAATGATGCCAAGAACTTATGGCCATAACGAAGGGACAAAGACAATTCGTAAGATTGCTTTAGAGGCTAATAGACTTGGTGTTAAAGCAATGACAGTTTATGCTTTTTCTACAGAAAATTTTTCTCGCCCTGAAGAAGAAGTACAATTTATATTTAAATTACCCAAAAAATTTTTTGAACTTTATTTAAAAGAATTAATTGAAAATAATGTTCAAATTTGTATGATTGGGCATTTAGAAAAAGCTCCAAAGGCAACAAGAGATATTATCAATACTGCTATAGAAAGAACAAAGGATAATACTGGACTAAAACTTTGCTTTGCTTTTATTTATGGTAGTAGAGATGAAATCGTTTGTTCAACTAAAAAAATAGCACAAGATGTAAAAGATGGGAAACTTGATATTGAGGATATTGATGAAAATTATTTTGGTTCAACATTAATGTCTGCGAATTTACCTGCTGTTGATTTAATGGTAAGAACAAGTGGAGAACAAAGATTATCTAATTTTATGTTATGGCAACTTGCTTATGCAGAGTTTATCTTTACTCCTGTTTGTTGGCCAGATTTTGATGAAAAAGAATTACATAAAGCAATTTGGCTTTATCAAAATAGGGAGCGTAGATATGGAGGTTTAAAATAGTGAAAGAAAGAATTATTACTGCACTGTGCTTGATTGCAATTGTAGTTCCAGCAGTCATTTTTGGGGGTATTTTTTATAAAATTGTTATAGGGGTTGCAATGGCTCTTAGTGTTTATGAAATGTTACATATTTGTTCTAGACCACGTATTGGAATGTATATGTATATCATTGTTGGTTTGTTTTTTGTTACAGGATTTTTATTTAACAGAAATCAATTACTTATTTCTAGCTATTCTATTTTGGTTTATTTAGCGGTTATTTTAGCATGTATGATTTTTGATGATAAATGTAATATTGAAAGAAGTGCTTATGTTTTTACGATGGGTGTTCTTGTTTGTTCTGGATTACATGCGTTACTTGTTTTAAGAGTTGCCTATGGTTGGGAATATTTATTGTTATTAGCAATTGCAACTTTTGGTAGTGATACAGGAGCTTATTTTGCTGGTATGGCTTTTGGTAAACATAAGTTGATTCCAAGATTATCTCCTAAAAAAACAATTGAAGGGTCAATTGGTGGAATTGTTCTAGGAAGTGTTTTAGGATTGGTTTTTGCATATTTTACAGGAATATTGGCACATCATTGGATTATTGTACCAGCAATTATCGTAATGACAACGACAAGTCAAATAGGAGATTTGATTTTTAGTGCCATTAAAAGATATTTTGAAGTTAAAGATTATTCAAAATTATTACCAGGACATGGCGGAATTTTAGATCGTATTGATAGTTTAACTTTTAATGTATTGATTTTTAGTTTCTTTTTAATGATTGTGGGGTTATAGATAATGAAAAATATTACGATTTTAGGTGTTACAGGTTCTATTGGTCAACAAACTGTTGATGTTTGCTTGCATCATCAAGATGAATTTAATGTTGTTGCAATGTCTGCGGGCAAAAATATTGTATTACTTGAAACAACAATTCAAAAAATCAATCCACAAGTTGTTTGTGTTATCGATGAAAAGGATTGTAACTATCTTCAAGAAAAGTATCCACATATTCGTTTTGTTTTTGGTAGTGCTGGTTTAGATGAAATTGCAACAATTGATCAAGTTGATATTGTATTAAATGCAATTGTAGGGTTTGCAGGTTTGTTACCAACAATTCATGCTATTGAATCTAAAAAAGATATTGCTTTAGCTAATAAAGAAACACTTGTGGTTGCAGGACATATTATTACAAAATTAGTTAAAGAACATGGTGTAAAATTATTACCAGTAGATAGTGAACATTCAGCAATTTTCCAATCGCTTCAAGGAAATGAGATGAATAAAATCAAACGTATTTTATTAACAGCAAGTGGCGGAAGTTTTAGAGATAAAACAAGAGAAGAACTTGTAGGTGTTTCTGTTAAAGAAGCGTTGAATCATCCTAACTGGTCAATGGGGGCTAAAATTACGATTGATAGTGCTACTTTATTTAATAAGGGATTAGAGGTCATGGAAGCAAAATGGTTGTTTGATGTAGATTATGATCAAATTGAAGTCTTGATTCATCCAGAAAGTATTTTACATTCTGCTGTAGAGTTTGAAGATACTTCTGTCATTGGGCAAATGGGAACACCTGATATGCGTTTGGCTATTCAGTATGCGTTAACTTATCCACAAAGAAAAAAACTAGTTAATGGTAAATCTTTAGATTTAACACAACTTGGTTCGCTTACTTTTAAAAAGCCAGATTTCAATAGATTTCATGCGCTTTCTTTAGCATATCGTGCTGGAAAAACAGGTGGAAGCTTACCATGTGTTTTAAATGGTGCAAATGAAATGGCTAATCTTTTGTTTAGAGAAGGAAAAATTGAATTTTTACAAATAGAGGAATTAGTTGAAAAAGCTATGAATGCTCATGAGTTGGTTAAAGATCCAACTATTGATCAATTATTAGATATTGATCAATGGGCGAGAGATTTTGTTTTAAAGGAGATAAATGAAACATGCAGACGATTATAAATATTCTTGTCTTTTTTGTAATACTAGGAGCTATTGTATTAATCCATGAATTAGGACATTTTCTAACTGCTAAATTATTTGGTGTTTATTGTGCTGAATTTTCTATTGGAATGGGTCCTAAACTTTTTTCTAAGAAAAAAGGAGAAACAGATTATCAAATTCGTGCACTTCCTATTGGTGGTTATGTTGCAATGGCAGGTGAAGCTGATCAAGAAGACAGCGAATTAATGAAAGATGTTCCTTATGAAAGAACTCTAAAAGGAATTAAAACATGGAAAAAATGCATTATTATGTTAGCTGGTGTTTTTATGAATTTTGTACTTGCCCTTGTTTTATTAATAGGTATTTATTCGTTTGTTGAAGTACAAACAAATACTTCTGAAATTGGAAGTGTTGTTAAAAACAATGGTGCTTATAATGCTGGAGTTCAAGCTGGAGACACCATTAATAAAATCACAATTAATGGTGAAGAACATATCATTGCGTCATTTTCAGATATTCAATCTGTCTTATCTAATGAAAATTTGCAATTAGATACAGATACAGTTACAATGCAAATTTCCCTTAAAAGAGGGAATCAAAATATTGAAAAAACAGTTGAAGGAAAGTACAATAGTGAATCCAAGTCTTATGTCATTGGAATAACAGCGGCTACTAAAAAATTGACTTTTATTGAGGCTATAAGACAAGGAATTAATCAATTTATAGAATATGCATTATTGATTTTTACAACATTAGGAAAACTTATTACAGATTTAACACATACTGTTTCACAACTTTCTGGCCCAGTAGGAATTTATACAGTGACTGCACAAGTTACACAATCTGGTTCAATTAGTACATTGTTGTCATTGACTGCTTTACTATCAACAAATATTGGAATGTTTAATTTACTTCCTATTCCAGGACTAGATGGTAGTCAAGTATTATTTGCATTAGTTGAAAAAATTATTCGTCGAGAAATTCCAACAAAAATGAAATATGCTTTACAAATGGCAGGACTAATTCTTGTTTTTGGCCTAATGATTTTTGTAACTATAAATGATATTGGAAAATTTTTCTAAAAAAAGGGCTTAAGCCTTTTTTTGTGTTATAATAGGTAAGATTTTTGAGGTGTAATATGAACAAATTAATAATACTATTAAAACAATTGAATATAATCGAAGATGTTAATGTTTTATTACATGCTTCATTGAAAAAAGTTATTGTACATCATGATAACCATTATACATTTTA
>PPYF01386016.1_pt1 | contig 12265 bp, 8 predicted proteins | sample 1559871 | NCBI WGS metagenome assembly PPYF01 (sample SAMN08240021, study PRJNA423297) | Human gut metagenome, whole genome shotgun sequencing project. | reverse complement strand
GACGGACACAGCAGAACAGATCAAAGATGAAGAGCAGACAAAGCCGGAAACCAGGAAAGGCAGAAAACAGCTGCCGGTTCGGAAAATTCTGATCGTTGTGATCCTTTTGCTGATACTGGCACTGATCCTGTGGATCGCTTATCAGATTTTAAAATACCGCAAAAAATGGAAAGAAAAGAATCGGGCGATGTATTCGAAAGATGCCTCACAGGCGATCCGAAGCTGTTATGCACAGCTAAGGTGCTGGCTTATGTACGACGGAGTCCGGATAAAGGGAGGCTCCAGATATCAGATCTGCGAAGAACTGAGCAGAAAGTATAGCTCCGAGATGGCAGATCAGTATCGGAAAGTGACAAGACTGGCAGAAAAAGCCGCATACAGCAGCCATGCCATGGAAGAAAAACAGGCAGAAGAAGTCCGGGCATTTCTTATGAGTACCCAAAAACAGATATTAAATGGAAAGAATCTGTTTCAGAAATGGAAGATGCAGCTGAAAGTCCTCTCCTGAAACACCGGACAGGATCTCCGGCAGATCACAGGGGCACAAAAGGATAAGCAGAGCCGGTAATTGCTTGACATTTCCGGCAAATCAGCTTATCATACGAATATTGTGACCAGAAATCGGTGCCGTCCGGCATCCATAAAAAGGGTATCATGATCAGCCAAATGGACTGCTGAATGATACAGAAACAGGAAAGGATAACGTATGTCTTATATTATTGTATTTTTTATATCAATGGTTCCGCTGATCGAACTTCGAGGAGCGATTCCATATGCCATAGCCCAGGGACTGCCGTATGTGCCGTCCTACATCATAGCAATCCTCGGAAATATGCTTCCGGTGCCGTTTATTTATCTGTTTGCCAGAAAAGTACTGCTCTGGGGAGCCGACAAACCGGTCATCGGAAAGTTCTTCACCTACTGTATCGAGAAAGGTGAAAAAGGCGGAAAGAAACTTCAGGCAACAGCAGGAAAAGGCCTGTTTGTGGCACTGCTGCTGTTCGTAGGTATTCCGCTTCCGGGAACCGGAGCATGGACAGGAACACTTGCGGCAAGCTTTCTGGATATGGATTTTAAGTCCAGTATCATCGCAGTCATGCTCGGCGTTATGCTCGCCGGCATCATCATGGGACTTGCATCCGCAGGACTGCTCGGGGCAGTCAGTGCATTGTTTGCAGTGTAAGGTTTTTTATGGTTGACCTTATTTTCAGATAATGGTATGCTAAGAGATAAGGGAAACAGATAGTTTCCTTTCAATAAAGCGTGGTATCTGATACCGGGAAAGGAGAATTGTTATGGTAAAAAGAAATATCGTACTTGGCAATGTAGCAAATGTTCAGGAGTTCAACAGAATCTGCGGACATATGGATTTTGATGTAGATCTGGCACAGGGCAAATACCTGGTAGATGCAAAATCCATCATGGGCATTTTCAGTCTGGACATGGAAAAACCATTAGAGCTGTGTGCAAATACAAACGATGAAGCTTTGATTGACGAAAAGTTCAAAGCTTTTATCCAGTAATTGCAGATGTTAAAAAAAGCAATACAAAGATATGCAGTCGCTTTTGGCATGGCAGCAGCCATGTTCGCCGCAGGAGCCGGGGGGATACAGAGAGCAAATGCGGCAGAGATTGCAGATCAGGCAGGAAGTGTACAGGAGTCTGAGACCGTGCGGCAAAGTGAAACGCCGCAGGAGTCCGAGATGCAGAGGCAGCCTGAGACTACACAGCAGTCCGAAACGACCGGCCAAAGTGAGACACTTCCTCTGAAAAATGTTAAAAATGCACCGAAGCTTTCTGGAAAATGGGTAAAACAGCACGGGAAGATTCGGTTTCTTTTACAGGATAAGACTTATGCAACAAAGACCTGGGCAAACATAAAAGGCAGATATTATTATTTTGATAAAAACGGTTTCCGCCGCCAGGGGCTGTTCCGCTATCGCAATGGAAAGACGTACTATCTTGGCAAAAAGGGAGCGATGGTCACCGGATGGCAGAAGATTAGAAAGCACTGGTACTATTTCGGCAAAAACGGTGCCATGAAGAAAGCATCCTGGATCAGGACAAAGACCGGTTATGCCTATGTAGATGCAAAAGGAAAGCGGCTGGTAAGCAGCTGGGTCAAAGTAAAAGGCAAAAAGTACTATATCGATGAAAAAGGCGTCAAAGTGACAAAGAGCCGTTACATTGGCAATAAAGCTTATTATTTTGACAAAAAAGGTGTTTATCATAAGGACAAAAAGATCAAAGAGCGGCTGATCAACCCGAAAGGAAAGATGGTGGCACTGACGTTTGACGATGGTCCGGGACCTTATACCGACCGTCTGTTAAAATGTCTGAAGAACAACCGGGCAGCAGCGACTTTCTTCCTGGTTGGGACGAGTATCGCAAATTATCCGGATACGATACAGCAGATGGCGAAGCAGGGATGCGAGATCGGAAATCACACCTGGGATCATGCAAGCCTTTCATCTTTAAACGGCAGTTCCATACAGAGTGAGATCAGCAGCACAAATGCTCAGATCCGTGCACTCACCGGCCACAATGCGACGCTGGTGCGTCCGCCGTATGGAGCCTACAACAGCAATGTGCAGATCAATGCGGGAGCACCGCTGATCCTGTGGAGCATTGATACCCTGGACTGGAAGACAAGAAACGCCAAGAATACGATAAATGTGGTTATGAATGAAGTGAAAGACGGTTCGATCATCCTGATGCACGATATCCACAGCCCGTCTGTGGATGCAGCAGAAGTGCTGATCCCGAAACTGATCGCATCCGGTTATCAGTTAGTTACGGTCAGTGAACTGGCAAAATACCGCAGTGTGGCTATGTACAGCGGAGGCGTGTACAATGCCTTTTACCGCTGAGTAGATTTTACGGATCCAAGTAGCAAAGCGGATTGCGAATATCCGCTTAACATGAAATAAAGCTGGAGTATAATCGAAAGATATACCCCAGCTTTTCGTTACTTTGTGATGTGAGATTTATGATGCCTGCGGATTGTTCCGTGCGTCGCACTCTCACAATCCCTGGCATCATATCTATTCTGCTTCGTGTTTTGCGACAGCGGCTTCTACGAATCCACGGAACAGCGGATGCGGACGGTTCGGGCGGGACTTCAGTTCCGGATGAGCCTGTGTTCCGATGAAGAACGGGTGATCCGGAAGTTCTACCATTTCCACGATACGTCCATCCGGAGAAATACCGGAGAGCATCATGCCGTTTTCTGTGAGCACTTTGCGGTAATCGTTGTTAAATTCATAACGATGACGATGACGTTCATGGATCGTTTCTTCACCGTAAAGCTTATAAGCCAGGGAAGATTTATCCAGTACACAAGGATAAGAACCAAGTCTTAAGGTACCGCCGATATCCTCGATGCCGTCCTGCTCCGGCAGAAGTGCAATGACCGGATGGGTAGTATTAGGATCCAGTTCGATGCTGTGTGCGTCATTGTAGCCAACCACATGGCGGGCGAATTCAACAACCGATAACTGCATGCCAAGGCAGAGCCCAAGGAATGGGATCTTGCGGATACGGGCAAATTCGATTGCTGTGATCTTGCCTTCGATGCCACGGTCACCGAAACCGCCAGGTACCAGGATGCCATCCATATCACCGAGTACTTCTTCAACGTTACTGTTGTTGAGCAGTTCGGAATCCACCCACTTGATATTTACAGTCGCATGCTGTGCGATACCGCCGTGTTTCAGGGCCTCCACAACACTGATGTAAGCATCGTGCAGCTGGATATATTTGCCTACCAGAGCGATATTTACTTCTTTTGTCGGATGACGCAGAGCATTTACCATAGCTTTCCAGTCTTCCAGATCCGGCTCCGGGCAGTCAAGCTTCAGGCAGTCGCAGACAACCTGTGCCAGATGTTCTTTTTCCATGGCAAGCGGTGCTTCGTAGAGATATTCCACATCAAGATTCTGCAGAACATGGTCACTTGGCACGTTACAGAACAGTGCGATCTTGTCCTTGATGCCATTGTCAAGCGGCAGCTCGGAACGGCACACGATCACATCCGGCTGAATTCCCATACCCTGGAGCTCCTTTACGCTGACCTGTGTCGGCTTGGTTTTCATTTCACCTGAGGCACGCAGGTAAGGGATCAGAGTAACGTGGATCAGGATCGCATTTTCATGTCCGACATCGTGCTGGAACTGACGGATGGATTCCAGGAACGGCTGACTTTCGATATCGCCGACCGTACCGCCAACTTCAATGATCGCAATGCTGGTTTCGTCTGATGTAAAATCGCGATGGAAACGGCTCTTGATCTCATTGGTGATATGAGGGATGACCTGTACCGTTCCACCGCCGAAATCTCCGCGGCGTTCTTTCTGCAGAACGGACCAGTAAATCTTACCGGTTGTGACATTGGAATTTTTCGTCAGACTTTCGTCGATAAAACGCTCATAATGTCCAAGGTCCAGGTCTGTCTCAGCACCGTCGTCGGTTACAAATACCTCACCATGCTGGATCGGATTCATCGTTCCCGGGTCGATATTGATATAAGGATCGAATTTCTGCATCGTTACTTTGTAGCCACGTGCTTTCAGAAGTCGTCCGAGGGATGCGGCTGTGATACCCTTTCCCAGTCCGGAAACAACACCTCCTGTTACAAATACATATTTTACTGACATAATTTCCTCCGTTCTGTGCACAAAACACGCATTTTTTTTGACCAGATATTAAGTTCCAAAAAAAAATACGGAAAAGATTATACACTATGCAAAGAAAAAAATCCAGTAAATCATACTGGATTTTTTAAAAAAATGCAAAGAAATTTTAGTGATAGTTTTTGTTGTTCTCATATTTTGCTTCCATGGTGAACTGGATACCAAGCTGTTTCAGCTTTTTGATATCCACCGGGGAGAGCATAACAGAAGTATGTGCCTGGCATTCGGCAAGTTTCGGCAGCTGTTTCATAGCCAGAGCAGCATCTTCATGAGCGGCGGCACTGATGGACAGGGCGATCAGGACCTCATCGGTATGCAGTCTCGGATTGCGGCTTCCGAGGTAAGCAGTTTTCAGACGCTGGATCGGCTCCAGAGATTCCGGTGCAATGATATTTTTCTCGTGGTCAATGCCGGCAAGCTCTTTTAAGGCATTTAACAGAACCGCAGAAGCGGCACCGAGCAGGTCAGAAGTCTTTCCGGTGATGATCCTGCCGTCCGGCAGTTCTATAGCAGCAGCCGGAGCACCGGTCAGTTCTGCGACACGTCTTGCAGCCGGAACAACCTTGCGGTCGGTTGCAGTAACGCCGGCCTGGTTCATGATCAGCTCGATCTTATAAACTTCCTCTTCCTGATTGCGTCCGGTCAGAAGTCCGTTCAGTGCGTTGAAGTAGCGGCGGATGATCTCCTGGCGGGAAGCTTCCTGGCAGAGTGCATCATCGCAGATGCAGTTCCCGGCCATGTTGACGCCCATGTCAGTCGGAGACTGATAAGGGCTTTCGCCGTAGATCTTTTCAAACATTGCTTTTAAAACCGGGAAGATTTCCACATCGCGGTTGTAGTTTACCGTGGTAAATCCATAAGCTTCCAGATGGAACGGATCGATCATGTTGACATCGTTCAGGTCAGCCGTTGCTGCCTCATATGCCAGGTTGATTGGATGTTTCAGCGGAATGTTCCAGATTGGGAAAGTCTCGAATTTCGCATATCCGGCACGGATACCTCTGCGATGCTCCTGATAAAGCTGAGATAAGCAGGTAGCCATCTTTCCGCTTCCAGGACCAGGGGCAGTGATCACCACCAGAGGGCGGGAAGTTTCGATGTAGTCATTTTTACCGAATCCCTCATCACTTACGATATGAGAGACATTATTCGGATAACCCGGAATCATATAGAGGGTGTAAACCTTGATGCCGAGTTTGATCAGACGTTGTTTAAACAGGTCTGCACTGGTCTGTCCGGAGTATTTTGTGATAACGACACTTCCGACAAAAAGTCCACGTTCTTCGAAAGAGTCGATCAGACGCAGTACATCGGTATCGTAAGTGATGCCGAGGTCGCCGCGGATTTTATTTTTTTCAATATCCACCGCACTGATGACGATGACGATCTCTGCGTGCTCGGACAGCTGCATCAGAAGCTGAAGCTTGGAATCCGGCTCAAATCCCGGCAGTACACGGGAAGCGTGGTAGTCATCAAATAACTTTCCGCCAAATTCCAGATAAAGTTTGTCTCCGAATTTGTCAATACGCTCGCGGATACAGCGAGACTGTGTAGCAAGATATTTTTCGTTGTCAAATCCTTTTTTCATATGATTAAGAACCTTTCCTAAAAATTCAAGTCGGATGCACGCAAGAACCGGCGTGCATTTCCTTGTTACAAAGTAACTCTTGCACTAGTATACAATAAATCATACCCGTTCGGCTACCGTTTTTTTAGAAAAGATTCATAATTGTGAGCTTTTTTTCACAATCTATATATTGATTTCTTCTGAAACTGTACTTATAATGGGATAAGTTGGAGTTTGCATATGAGGAGGACAAAAATGGACAACAATCAGATGCAGGGCGGCGGTCCTGGCAGACCACAGGGACCGGGTGGACAAAAGCAGCCGGACAATGGTCGCAATAAGAACAATGGGAAAAAGCCGGGCGGAGGCAAAAGCATTCTGGTTTTTCTGGTGATTACTTTGATTGTGATGCTTGCCATGAATATCGTTACCAGTATGGTAAAAGATACAACCGAGCGTAAGATCAGCTATAATCAGTTTATTAACATGGTTGACCGCGGAGAGGTCGAATCTGTAGAGATCGGTTCCAACCGAATCGACATCAACCTGAAAAATCAGCCAATACCGGGTGTGAAGATCACCTGTTATACAGGTATCATGGACGATCCGACACTGACAGACCGACTGCTCAAGGCAGGTGTACAGTGTAGCAAAACCGTACCGGACAATTCTTCTTACCTGATCTTAAATATCGTGGCAAATGTTCTGCCGCTGGTTATGATCGGATTTATTTTCTACTTTTTCATGCGTCGTATGGGATCAGGCGGCGGAGTCATGGGTGTCGGCAAGAGCAAGGCAAAAGTTTACGGCGAGAAGGAAACCGGTGTGACCTTCCAGGATGTTGCCGGACAGGATGAAGCAAAAGAATCGCTTCAGGAAGTCGTAGGATTTCTCGAAGATCCGCAGAAATACGTGAAGATCGGAGCGAAGCTGCCGAAAGGAGCACTGCTTGTCGGCCCTCCGGGTACCGGTAAGACACTGCTGGCAAAGGCAGTCGCAGGAGAGGCACACGTGCCGTTCTTCTCCATTTCCGGTTCCGATTTCGTAGAAATGTTTGTCGGTGTCGGTGCATCGCGTGTGCGAGACCTGTTTGAAGAGGCCAAAAAGAGTGCACCGTGTATCATTTTTATCGATGAGATCGATGCGATCGGTAAGAGCCGTGACAGCCGTTATGGCGGCGGAAACGACGAGCGTGAGCAGACACTGAACCAGCTGCTTGCGGAGATGGATGGTTTTGATTCCTCCAAAGGTGTGCTGATCCTTGCAGCAACGAACCGTCCGGAAGTTCTGGACTCTGCACTTCTGCGTCCGGGACGTTTTGACCGCCGAGTGATCGTAGACCGCCCGGATCTCAAAGGAAGAGAAGATATTCTGCGTGTACACGCAAAGAACGTTAATCTTGATGAGACGGTCAATTTCAAAGAAATCGCCCTGGCAACAGCCGGAGCTGTCGGATCAGACCTAGCAAATATGGTCAATGAAGCAGCCATCCTTGCTGTAAAAGCAGGAAGAAGTGCCGTATCTCAGGCAGATTTATCAGAAGCAGTCGAGCTGGTTGAAATGGGAAAAGAAAAGAAAAACAAGATCCTGAGCAAAAAAGAGCGGGAGATCGTTTCCTATCATGAAGTCGGACACGCACTGGTCAGTGCACTGCAAAAAGATGCAGAGCCGGTACAGAAAATCACGATCGTGCCGCGTACATCCGGAGCACTCGGCTATGTCATGAACATTCCGGAAGAGGAGAAATGCCTCTATACAAAAGAAGAACTGTGGGCGAGACTGGTAGAATTTACCGGCGGCCGTGCAGCAGAGGAGATCGTATTTGGTTCAGTGACAACCGGAGCATCCAATGATATCGAGAAAGCAACTTCCATTGCCCGCTCAATGATCACACGCTACGGTATGTCTGAGAAATTCGGACTGACCGGTCTGGAGCGTGCGGCAAACCAGTACCTCGATAATCAGACGGTTCTGGACTGCAGTGAGGTGACACAGGCCGAGGTCGATAAAGAGATCACTGCTATGCTCAAAAAGGCATATCAGGAAGCAAAAGACATGCTTACGGCAAACCGCAGTATTCTGGATCACATCGCCGCTTTCCTGATCGAGAAAGAGACGATCACCGGAAAGGAATTTATGGAGATCCTGCGTAAAGTACAGGCAGAAGAAGCACAGAAAAACAGCGAAATACAGACCGAAGAAAACAGCACAAAAGTAAATCTTTCAAAAGAGAACACAGCAGACACCGCAACCGAGTAAGTGAGGATGTAAAAGCAGATGTTTGATATTCAGGAAGAATTAAAAAAGCTCCCGGCTAAGCCGGGAGTTTATATTATGCATGATGACAGAGATGCCATTATTTATGTGGGCAAGGCGATCAGCCTGAAGAACAGGGTGCGGCAGTATTTTCAGACCAGCCGCAATAAAGGTGCCAAAATCGAGCAGATGGTCACAAGGATCGCCAGATTTGAATATATCGTGACGGATTCCGAGCTGGAGGCACTGGTTCTGGAGTGCAATCTGATCAAGGAACACCGCCCGAAGTACAATACGATGCTCAAGGATGATAAGACTTATCCTTTTATAAAAGTAACGACATCGGAGGCATATCCTCGGATTTTGTTTTCAAGGAGCATGAAAAAGGATAAAAATAAATATTACGGACCGTACACCAGTGCCGGGGCAGTCAAAGATACGATCGAGCTGATCCGTAAGATCTACAAAGTCCGTACCTGTAATCGCAGACTGCCGCAGGATATCGGAAAAGAGCGTCCCTGCCTGAATTATCACATCAAACAGTGTGATGCACCATGTCAGGGCTATATCAGTCAGGAAGAGTACCGCAGATCCTTAAACGGAGCGATGGATTTTCTGAACGGAAACTACGGACCAATCCTGAAAATGCTCGAAAAGAGGATGCTGGATGCCTCGGAGCGTATGGAGTACGAGGAGGCAGCGACCTGGCGTGACCTCAAAAACAGCGTCAGCCAGATCGCACAGAAGCAGAAGATCACAAGCAGCGACGGCGAGGACAAAGATGTGATCGCCGTGAAAATGGACGGCAGCGACGCAGTAGCCCAGGTATTTTTTATCAGACAGGGCAGGCTGATCGGCAGAGACCATTTCTTCCTGCGGATCGCACCGCACGATTCGCAGAATATCGTGATTTCCAGTTTTATGAAGCAGTTCTATTCCGGCACGCCGTTTATTCCAAGGGAGATCATGATCCCGTGTGAGATCGAAGATCAGTCCGTTTTAGAAGAGTGGCTCGGAAAGCGAAAAGGGCAGAAGGTGCACATCAAAGTACCGAAAAAAGGTACCAGGGAAAAACTGGTTGAGCTTGCCACGCAGAATGCAGAGATTGTCCTGCGACAGGACAAAGATCGTATCAAACGAGAAGAAGGACGCACAATCGGGGCGATGAAAGAAATTGCCGGCTGGCTGGATCTGCCAGATCTGGTACGAGTGGAAGCCTATGATATTTCCAATATCAGCGGTTTCGAGTCGGTCGGATCCATGGCAGTCTTTGAACGCGGCAAACCAAAACGAAGCGATTACCGCAAATTCCGTATCAAAACCGTGCAGGGGCCAAACGACTACGCAAGCATGGAAGAAGTCCTGACAAGACGTTTTACACACGAGAGTGACCCTGAGAAAAAAGAGTATGACAGTTTCGGAAAACTGCCGGATCTGATCATGATGGACGGCGGCCGCGGTCAGGTCAATATCGCACTTGGCGTTCTGGAAAAGCTGGATCTTGACATCCCGGTCTGCGGTATGGTAAAAGATGACCGGCACCGCACCAGAGGCCTGTACTATAATAACGTAGAGATCCCGATCGACCGCGACAGCGAGGGATTTAAACTGATCACCCGCGTGCAGGATGAAGCCCACCGTTTTGCCATCGAGTATCACCGCTCCCTGCGAAGCAAAGATCAGGTACATTCGATCCTGGATGACATTGACGGTATCGGTCCGGCAAGAAGAAAGGCTCTGATGCGTCATTTCCTCTCCCTGGAAGCGATCCGCGAGGCGAGCGAAGAGGAACTGGCAGCAGTGCCTTCAATGACCGCCTTAAGTGCAGGAAAAGTCTACGCTTTCTTCCATGAAAAGAAAAAAGAAGAACAAGGATGATTGTATGCAGCAAGAATGCCTCTGGCATTCTTGAATTTTCATGTGAACAGTATACAATTTTTTACAGAATCTGTTTTGTTTCTTGTATGATGTGTGCGGATGTGATAGAATGAGAGCATGAAATCGAAGGAACGTGCATGGATTTGACGATGTTGTGTGCGTTCATGAGCAAGTAGCGAAGCGGATTGTGAATGTCCGCTTTACTGACAGGAAAGGACAAAAACAGATGAACAGTAACAGTAGTGTAGAATTGACAAAAATTGCAAAAAGCATGGAACTGAAGAATCTGACACCGGATGTTGATATTTCATCGATCGTGGTGACCACACCGGATATCAACAGACCGGCACTGCAGCTGACCGGATATTTCGAACATTTCGCATCCGAGCGTGTACAGATTGTCGGTTATGTGGAATTTACTTATCTGGAACATATGACGAGAAATCAGAGAGTGCATGCCTATGAGCAGTTCTGTGCCCATAAGGTTCCGTGCATTATCTTTACATCGAAAACGGATCCGGATGAAGATATCCTGCGTATCGCCACAGAGAACGGTATTCCGGTCTTTACCACAGAGAAAAATACATCTCCGTTTATGGCAGAGATCATCCGCTGGCTGAATGTAGAGCTGGCTCCTTGTATTTCTATCCACGGCGTGCTGGTAGATGTATACGGCGAAGGTGTCCTGATCATGGGCGAGAGCGGCATCGGTAAGAGTGAGGCAGCTCTGGAGCTGATCAAGAGAGGCCATCGTCTGGTATCCGATGACGTCGTAGAGATCCGCAAAGTCAGCGATGCGAGCCTGGTCGGAAGTGCTCCGGATATCACCCGCCACTTTATCGAGCTTCGCGGTATCGGTATCATTGATGCCAAGACCTTATTTGGTGTGGAGAGCGTGAAAAATACACAGACCATTGACTTGGTTATCAAATTGGAAGAGTGGGACAAGGACAAAGAATACGACAGACTCGGACTTCAGGAAGAATACACCGAGTTCCTCGGCAACCGCGTTGTATGCCATTCCATTCCGATCCGTCCGGGACGAAGCCTGGCTGTGATCGTAGAGTCTGCTGCTGTCAACCACAGACAGAAAAAGATGGGTTACAATGCAGCTCAGGAGCTTTATAACCGTGTTCAGAAGTCACTTGCAAAGAAAAAAGAGGAGCAGAAGAAATGAAAAAATATTGTTTTGGAATCGATATCGGCGGAACAACCGTAAAATGCGGACTTTTTAATGTAGACGGAGAAGTCCTGGATAAATGGGAAATTAAGACAAGAACCGAAAACAACGGCGAAAATATCATCGCAGACATCGCAGAGACGATGAATGTCAAGATCGCAGAAAAAGGTCTGGACAAAGAAGAGATCGTCGGAGCAGGCGTTGGTGTACCGGGACCGGCAGATGAAGAAGGCAACGTTCCGGTAGCCGTCAATCTGCACTGGGGATTTGTACCACTTTCCAAAGAGCTTTCCGAGAAGACAGGCCTTGCGGTACGCGTCGGAAACGATGCAAACGTGGCAGCACTCGGCGAAATGTGGAAAGGCGGAGCAGTCGGCTATCACAATGTTGTCATGGTGACACTTGGAACCGGTGTCGGCGGCGGCATCATCATCAATGGCAAGATCGTAACCGGAAGCAACGGAGCCGGCGGTGAGATCGGACATATCCATGTAACCGACAGCGTAGACAGACCATGCAACTGCGGTAACACCGGATGTCTGGAACAGGTTGCATCTGCAACAGGTGTCGTATATCTGGCAAACAAAAAGCTGGCATCCTGCGATACCCCTTCCGTTCTGCGTGACGGAGAAGTCAGTGCAAAAAGCGTCTTTGATGCCGTAAAAGCAGGCGATGCAGTTGCACAGGAAATCG
>PPYF01196264.1_pt1 | contig 12271 bp, 9 predicted proteins | sample 1559871 | NCBI WGS metagenome assembly PPYF01 (sample SAMN08240021, study PRJNA423297) | Human gut metagenome, whole genome shotgun sequencing project. | reverse complement strand
TAGGGGATTGGTCAAATGGTATGATAGGGGTCTCCAAAACCTTTGGTGGGAGTTCGATTCTCTCATCCCCTGCTATTAGTAACGCTGAAAAGTCTTGTAGATCAGGATTTTTCAGCGTTTTTTAATTTCCTATATTATTGTTTATGAGATGCTTTGAAAAAGGTATCTTTTTTTATTAATTTGTCGTCTGCCAGGAGACCAATTAGGTAATATATAGAAATAAAATATAAATACACAGAAATAGTAAAACAGGATTGCATAGAGTTTCATTCTTTTAAATGATAAAATATAGGCATAATCATAAAGATATATGATGAGTTTGGAAAATGCCTTTATAGAACAGCTGGCTCAATATATAGAAATAAATTATAAGGAATATTTACCAGTAACAGATGAAAATATACTTTACGAAAAATATGCACCCTTCGTAGATATTCCTGAACGAAAAGAACTGACCAGAGATCAGTCCATGGATCTGCAGCATCTTTTGGACGAAGCGGGAGATTCTTTTCATGAAAAGCTTTTTGAATTGATAGATAAGAGTGGGATGTCAGATGTTGAAGTATATAAAAGAGCATGTATTGACAGAAGATTATTTTCGAAGATTAGAAGTAATCCAGCTTATCATCCCGGAAAGAGTACAGTGCTGGCACTTGTATTTGCATTAAAGTTGGATATAAAAGCAGCAAGAGATCTTTTAGCCAGGGCGGAATATGCACTTTCTCCATCTAACAAAGGTGATCTGATCATAAAATATTTTATTGAGCATCAGGTGTACGATCTTATGGCATTAAATTTCACCTTAGAAGAATATAGGCAGCCAATACTTGGAGAATAACTGGTAAGATCCGGAAAGGAGATAATTAATATGTCATCACTTACAAAACAGGAAAGAACAGCAAAAATTGAAGAAATCGTGGAAAAAGTCACACAGATGACAGATGAACAGCTGGGAAATGTTCATGAATATACATCGGATGAATTCGAAGAACCAAACCATGAAGCGGAGGCATTAAATGCAGTGATCCGATTGAGTCGAAAATATGGAAAAAATAAAGATAAGGTCAGATAACAGATGGGAAAATTTTACTCATTATTAACTTCAGTTGGAATATATGAACAAAATTTGAGCCTTCTATCCTATGAGATGGATCTTAAATTAATGGAAAATGCATTAATAGAAGGTCTAAGGCTTTCGAAGGATACAATAAGAACTCTAGGGAGTTCTGGAATTGTAAAGATGAGAAGTTTTGTGCGTGTATTGATGGAATTTTCCAGTATGATCGAGGAAGAGGATGGATTTATTTTGTATTTTTCCGGTCATGGCTGCAATGGAGATCTGTGCTTTTCAGATGGAATGATCAATATTCAGAGCATCATTGATTTTGTAGAAAAGTTAAAATCAAAAAATAAAATTATTATTTTGGATTGCTGTTATTCTGGTAAATTTTATGTTTCCGGAGCCAAACAAATGAAATTGGAGGAAGCGATCACTACTTTTGCAGGAAACGGAACAGTTGTTCTTGCTTCTTCATCATCTAATGAGAGTTCATGGCTCGGACCCGGGAAGAACCACAGTTTGTATACAGGAATGTTAACAACAGCAATAACTGTTAATCGAAGAATCCGTAAAGGAAAAATTTCTATTTTTGATATCCATGAGGAAGTATTAGCTATTGCAAAAGCATGGAATAAAAACAACCCTAATAAGATGCAGCATCCAATATATCGAGGGAGAATCGGTGGTACCATATACTTTGAGGTGGAGAAATATACTCCGTATGAGACTTTACAAGTGTATCTGAAAGCAGAAAATTATACAATAAGAAATGTAGAGCCATTATCTTTAAGGAAAGAAAAACGTTTGGCAGTATTTGTAATGATATCGGAGAAATATTGTGCAGAAAAGCAATTAGCATTAATAACGAAAGAGATTGTATCCTATGTCCGAAATTTAAATGTATTTTCTACGGCAGCTTCAGAAACAAAATTTAAAAATATGTCAGCCAGGGCTGTATGGTGTTATTTTGGACATGATGAGAGTGATATGGTCAATCATAGATATTTTGCCAGAAGTATATGGGCCTGCGACAGAAGTGGGAAAAAGAAATATTATTCAGAACAGAAAAATTCTTCAATAATAAGAGGTATATGGGTAACTACAGATTCTTTTTATGAATCCGTGTGCAGACTTCAGCAATCGGAACTTACCGGAGAGGAGTTCGAGTCCGAAATTCAGAAAACGTTATGCCAGACTACATCTTTGGCAGAACGATATATTGCAGATATCAGAGAAATTGATAATCAGACAAAAACAATTTCAGAAATTCGTGAAACATACAGAGAATGGATCCGACAGGTATATGAGGAATATTTTAAAATGACGGAAATTCCCACAGTACCAGATGATCTGCATGATCGTTTCAACATAGTGGAAGATCTGGCGGGCTGTGTATTGGGCACTTTTGCTGAATAAAGATGAAGAATATACAGATGGAAACCAGTGGCTGATAAAGAATAACATTCGAAAGTATTATGAAGGACTGGAAAAGCTGAAAATAATTGACGAAAAAGGTAGATAAAGTCTGAATTAACGCCAAATATGTCAAATATGCAAATTAGACAATAATTAATTGCTTTTTATGTATAAAAATCGTATAATCTGATTAAGAAAATTGTTGAATTTTGATAAAAACCACACATAGTTTAATACAGCAAAGCAAGAAGTTTACATAACATAAAATCGACAGAACTGAGGTGAAATTTCGTAGTAAATATAATATCGGTGTGATGAAAACATTACTTTCTTTACAAAAATGAGAGAGTAATGTTTTTTTATTAAGAATTCAAAGGAAGAGATTTACTGGAGGGAAAGAATGAAGACAATTAGAAGAAAAACAGGTATAGGATGGGAAGCATTGTTTCTGGGATTTAGTAAAGATCCACGAAGAAGGAACAAAAAAACGCAGCGAAGCCCAGTCAGAGCTTGCCAAGATTGAGGATGAACTGAAGCAGGCGTTACTGCAGGCTGGGCAGAAGGTGTGATGGGAGGCTTTTTAAATGTATGCAGAACTTAAAGTGGAATTTGATTCAAACGAAATTAATTTTCAACAGTCATCAAACTTGCAGGGAGTACTGATGGAGAATATTTCATCAGAATATGCGGAAAAGCTACATGGAAATCAGTTAAATCCATATAGTCAATGCATTTTAAAAGAAGAAGGAAAAACTATCTGGTATCTTAAAACATTAAATACGGAAGCCTACGAAATGCTTTTGCTTCCAATGACAAAGCTTGATACGATTACGTTACGAAAAAAGAATAAAACAGTAAATTTATTAAATAAAACAGTAAGGATCAAAGAAGATAAAGAACTGATAAAAGAATTCTATGAAAATAAATGTTCCAGATATTTGGAATTAAGTTTTAAAACGCCCACATCATTTAAACGAGATGGAAAATATGTAATATATCCAGATTTAAGTTTAATATATGGAAGCCTTATGAGAAAGTTCAGTGCTGCATCGGAAGAGTTTAATATGTATGATGAAGATACATTAGAAGAACTTGTGACACAAAGTGAGATTGTAAGATATCGCTTACAGACAATACCGTTTCCATTGGAAAAAACGAACATTACAGGATTTATAGGAAATATTTGTATCCATATCAAGGGTCCGGAAACAATGGCAAGGTATGTAAGGATGCTGGCAAAATTTGGAGAGTTTTCCGGTGTTGGAATAAAGACAGGAATGGGAATGGGTGCAATGAAATATATCAGGAGGAATGAAGATGACTGATGAAAAAATTAAACTGATTATAGGAAGTCTGCTTCATGATATTGGAAAAGTAGTATATAGAGAGGGGGATGATCGTAGAAATCACAGTATTTCCGGTTATGATTTTTTAAAGGAAAATGGTGGTATTGATGATAAAGAAATTTTAAATTGTGTAAGATATCATCATATATCTGCTTTGAAGGGGGCAAAACTGCAGGAAAATGATCTGGCGTATATTGTGTATCTTGCAGATAATATTGCAGCTTTTGCAGACAGGAGAAAGAAAGAGGGCGAAGATGTTTCCGGATTTGATCTGTCAGTTCCTTTGCAGAGTATTTTCAATATATTAAATGAAAATGATCAGGAATATTATTATCTTCCGGGGGACATGGAAGATAAAGGGAATGTTAATTATCCAACTCCTGAAAAAAGAAGTTTTTCAAAAGAGTTTTATATGAAGATCCGACAGAGAGTGCTGGATAATTTCAAAGGAATGGATTGGAATGACGAATATCTGAATTCATTGTTAGCGGTGATGGAAGCAAATCTTACTTATGTACCATCTTCTACTTCAAAGGGAGAACTAAGTGATATTTCACTGTTTGATCATGTAAAGCTTACAGCTGCTATCGCCAGTTGCATGTATGACTATTTAAATGAAAACCATTTGAAATATAAAGAAGAGCTTCTGGATAAAAAGGATTTTTATGATAAAAAAGCTTTTTTATTATGTTCAATGGATATTTCAGGTATTCAGAAATTTATTTATACGATCACGTCCAAAAATGCATTAAGAACTTTACGTGCAAGATCTTTTTATCTTGAAATCATGATGGAACATATCATTGATCTGCTGCTTGATAAGCTGGAGCTGTCCAGAGCGAATCTGTTATATTCAGGCGGAGGGCACTGTTATCTGCTTCTGGCTAACACAAAAAAGACAGTTGACAGGATAAATGAATTTCAAAAGGAATTAAAAGAATGGCTCCTGGAACAGTTTCAGATTGAATTGTATGTTGCTTTTGGTTATGTGGCATGTACTGGAAATGCTTTTCGTAATATTCCGGAGGGTAGTTATGGACAGTTATTCCGGGAGATGAGCAAAATGCTTTCAGAACAGAAACAACATAGATATTGTGCACAGGATATTATTAAGTTAAACCATAAAAAACTCAGGGATTATTCCAGAGAATGTAGGGTTTGTAAAAGAATCGGGCGGGTAGATGATGAAGGTGTTTGCCCATTATGCAGGAAAATAGAAAGCTTGTCCAAGAATGTTCTGTATAGTGAGTTCTTTTCAGTGGTCCTGGGAAATTCAGAAGAAAAAGAGGGCATGCCATTACCAGGAGGATGTTACCTTGTGGCAGATACAAAAGAATCATTAAGCAGACGAATGGAAAAGGATGATCATTTTGTGCGCGCTTATTCCAAGAATAAAATGTATACCGGAAAACATATCGCGACTAAATTATGGGTGGGAGATTATACTACAGGAGATACATTTGAGGAATTTGCAAAGAAATCAAAGGGAATTAACAGAATTGGAGTTTTACGTGCTGATGTAGATAACCTTGGACAGGCTATTGTATCCGGTTTCCAGAGTAAAAGAAATGGAGACAGATATGTGACTTTGTCGAGAACTGCGGCATTATCCAGACAGTTATCTATTTTCTTTAAATATTACATTCGATTTTTGTTAAAAAACGGTGAATATTCGCTGGAAGGAAATGAAGGTATAAAGGAACGTCAGGCCACGATCGTATATTCTGGTGGAGATGATGTATTTATTGTCGGTGCATGGAATGATGTAATAGAGCTTTCTGTAGATCTGCAAAAAATGTTCCGAAAATACACACAGGGAACATTAAGCATTTCTGCAGGTATTGGTATTTATGAAGATTCATATCCTATTGCAGCTATCGCGCAGGAGACGGGAGCTATGGAGTCTGAATCGAAAAGAATGCCAGGAAAAAATGCAGTAACCATCATGGAAGATGGGGAGAGACATCTGGTGGAAGAAGGTGAAGAGGAAAAAGAAATCAGTGACGGTACATATTCCTGGGAAGAATTTGATCAAGAAGTGATTCAGGAAAAATATAGAGCATTGAGTGAGTTCTTTGAGGATTTAGAAGACAGAGGTATGGCATTTTTATACCGAATGTTGGAACTTGTACGTGGACATGAGGAAAAAATTAATTTTGCAAGAATGATGTATCTGCTTTCCAGACTGGAACCATCAGAAGAAGGACCGAAAAAAGAAAAATACAGACAGCTATCAAAAAAGATGTATGAGTGGATCCAATCAGACCAGGATTGCAGACAGTTGAAAACAGCAATTAATCTTTATGCTTATATGAATCGGAAAGGAGAGGGTAAAGATGAGGATTAATGATAATAATTGTGTGGATAAAGCAGAAAATGTTATAAAGAAATTGGTGGAAGATTCAAAACAAAAATATAGAGGAAAAATCAATATTGTTACAACCTCTAAGATTAGAAATCTGTTAGCTATGAATGCAGATATTTACAATCAGGTTCTTACAAAATCTTCAGAAAAACTGGATGATGAGATTTGTGGAAGAATTGAGTATCTTCGAGTGCGTTTTATGTATGAATGTGGGCGAGAACCTAAAGTAAAGGAATTTGTGCAGCAGGCAGAAATTTTAGAGATACTCAAGGAGATCAAACAGAGTAAAAAAAATTATCTGTTATTCAGCAGATATATGGAGGCACTGATCGCGTTTCATAAATATTATGGTGGAAAAGAACAGTAAGGGGGAAAGAATATGTACGCAAAAATTCAGATTTCAGGAGATATTTTAGTAAAGACAGGTATGCATATAGGTGGAAGCGGAGCCTTTGCTGCAATAGGAGCAGTAGATTCACCTGTTGTGAAAGATGTGAAAACAAATCTTCCTATGATACCAGGTAGTTCCTTAAAGGGAAAAATGAGAAGTCTTCTTGCCAAAGAATTCAATGAGCAGATAACAGAACCGAAAGGTGATCATGAGCGTATCAGCAGATTATTTGGATCTTCAGAAAAAAATAAGATCAAAAGAAGCAGGCTTTTGTTTTCTGATATGGTATTAGCAAATGAACAGGAATTAAGAGAAGCAGGACTTCAGAGTATGACGGAAGTTAAATTTGAAAATTCTATTTCAAGACTTACTGCAGTAGCGAATCCGCGTCAGATTGAGAGAGTGGTCAGAGGGTCAGTTTTTGAATTGGATCTGATCTATGAAATGGAAAATGAGCAGGAATTTATAGAAGATATGCAAACTCTGGCAGAGGGAATGAAATTATTACAGTACGATTATCTGGGAGGAAGTGGATCTCGTGGTTATGGTAAGATTCAGTTCAACAATGTGCATGCAGAGGGCGTGATCGGTAATGTCGATAATATATTAATTGATAAATGTAATGAAATTCTCAAGGAAGTCGTAAACGCATAATGGAGGAGAGAGACTTTGGAGTATAAATTGTATTGTTTGGAATTTCTGACAGGAGTTCATTTCGGAAGTAAAAATCTGGACAGTACTGAGATCACCTTTCATGCAGATACATTATTTGCTGCATTGTTTCAGGAAGCATTAAAGATGGAAAAGCAGAAAGAATTTTTGAATGCTGTTTCAGAAGGTAGGATAGTATTATCAGATGCATTTCCATACATAGGGAAAAATTATTATATTCCTAAACCAATGATCTCTGTTCGTGTGGATGATGATGAGAAACAAGGAAATTCCAGACAGAAAAAAATGTTTAAGAATTTAAAGTATATTCCGGTAAACACAGTGGAAGCTTTTATAAATGGAACGTTTCCGGAAGAACATATGGAAGATATGCAGTATCTTGGAACTAATGGAATGAAGGTTTCAGTAGGGATCCGTGGAATGGAAGAGCCTCAGCCATATCGTGTAAGTACATATCATTTTACAGATGGCTCCGGTTTATATATAATAGCCGGAATGGAATCAGAAAAGGATCAGGAATGTTTGGACGAGTTATTTGAAAGCCTCCAGTATACAGGATTAGGTGGCAAAAAAAGTTCTGGGATGGGAAGATTTAAATGTAGGGTTTGTGATATTCCGAGAGAAATAAAAGAACAGTTGACCAAAAAAGCGTCGATGCATTTACTCTTATCAACAGCACTTCCCGAAGATGAAGAACTTGAAGATATTTTGAAAGGAGCAACATATAGTTTGCTCAAAAGAAGTGGATTTATAGATTCTCAAACATATGCCGCTCAGCAAATGCGAAAAAGTGATATTTATGTTTTTTCTGCGGGTTCCTGTTTTGTAAATACTTTTAAAGGAAAAGTCATAGAAGAAAGAAATGGTGGAACTCATCCAATATTCCGTTATGCAAAAGCTTTTTTCATGGGGGTATAAAAATGGGACAGAAATTAAAAACATATCAGATACAGTTGACTGTGAAAGGTCCGGTATTCATAGGTGATGGGAATCAAATACAAAAGAAAGAATATGTTTTTCTGAACAGGAATACAATTGGAGTTGTGGATGCTGTGAAGCTGTATTTTCTGGCACAAAAATTGCATATACAGAATGATCTTGAGCGTTTTATGGTTGAAGATACACGTGAGGATTTAAAACATTGGAGTATCAGAAACCATGTTTCGCTTACAGATCTGAAAAGGTGTATGAAATATACAGAAAATGTAGGAGACCGCTCCGAAGAAAAAGGCAGATTGCAGATCATGACATGCGTGACAGATCCTTATGGAAATCCGTATATACCGGGAAGTTCGTTAAAAGGAATGCTTAGAACGATTTTACTTAGCAAGGATATTGATCAAGATCAGATAAAGTATAAAAGGGATCAGAGTCAGATCAGGAGTGAATTGAGTACCGGGAGAAAAAATCGTAAAATTTTGAACCGAAATATTGGAATAATTGAAAAAAAGGCTTTTTGTACATTAAAGCATACGGATAAAGAAGATGTGGAATTTGACAATATGTCTGGTATTATCGTAGGCGATAGTGAACCTTTGAGTAGAGAAGATATTGTTTTATGTCAGAAGTGGGAACAACATGTAGATGGATCATATAAAACATTAAATCTTCTGAGAGAGTGTATTAAACCTGGAACTGTGATAAAAAGCTCATTGACAATAGATGAAACAGAATGTAATCTAAAAATTGAGGATATTTTGGATGCAGTAAAATTGTTTTATGAGCAGTATTATCAGGTGTTCCAGAGTAAATTTCCGAGATGTGACAGAGGTAAACCTAATACAGTATTTCTTGGTGGTGGAAGTGGTTTTGTTTCAAAAACGGTTGTTTATCCTATGTTTGGTGAAAAAGAAGGTATTGAAATAACAAAAGATATCTTTGACAGAACCGGTGTGCCACAAAAGCATGAACACTATAAAGATACAAGAATGAGGGTTTCACCACATATCTTGAAATGTACCCGCTATCAGGGGAAAGAATATATGATGGGACAATGTGAAATTGATATTTCTTAATAAAAGAGAATATCTGTTTGGATTTTGCCGCGCATGGCTTAAATACTGAGTTTGCTGCCGATTTAAGCGAATGAATTTTATTTGTTTTTCCAAAAATATTTTTCCCACGCAATCCCGACCATGAGCCCAGACTGGTGGCGGGATTGTAGGGATGGTATTGAGAAATGTAGTTCCCCGACAGGGGACGGAAAAGCTGTACCACGTGGGCACAGGGTGCTGTATTATCGATTGAGAAATGTAGTTCCCCGACAGGGGACGGAAAAATTGTTGTGTTTGCCATAATAAACGACCTCCGTATTATTGAGAAATGTAGTTCCCCGACAGGGGACGGAAAGGTAGAGATTACAAGAGAAAGCAGAAGTTTTGATAATTGAGAAATGTAGTTCCCCGACAGGGGACGGAAATTTTCTCCTTATTTGTCTTTACAATTAGCAGATAGAATTGAGAAATGTAGTTCCCCGACAGGGGACGGAAATCATTGTGTAATAACTCATAGCTTATTCTCCTTTTATTGAGAAATGTAGTTCCCCGACAGGGGACGGAAATGGCTATTTAAGAAGTTCGTCTGTTGTAGTGTCGAACAAATTGAGAAATGTAGTTCCCCGACAGGGGACGGAAATCATTCCATGCCAAGTAGCGGACAAAACCTGTGATATTGAGAAATGTAGTTCCCCGACAGGGGACGGAAATTGAAAAGCTCGTCTTTTGTTGCATCATATTTATTGAGAAATGTAGTTCCCCGACAGGGGACGGAAATGTGTTATCCGGAACTTCTAATATAGACACTCTCACATTGAGAAATGTAGTTCCCCGACAGGGGACGGAAATTGTTCTACATTATCAGAATCAGTGTAAAATAAACTTTATTGAGAAATGTAGTTCCCCGACAGGGGACGGAAATTAATTTCGCTCATATCTAGCTAATTTCTCCTTATTATTGAGAAATGTAGTTCCCCGACAGGGGACGGAAATTATTTTGTCAGCGCACACTGCAATCGGGTCAATCATTGAGAAATGTAGTTCCCCGACAGGGGACGGAAATTTATTGTTTCTACTCCTTAATTACAACATTATTTATTGAGAAATGTAGTTCCCCGACAGGGGACGGAAATTAGCCGTTGACAACATTTCAAAAGAAACAAAACGGTATTGAGAAATGTAGTTCCCCGACAGGGGACGGAAATCATGCACTTCAGTTGTGCCGTTACTGTCAATAATTGAGAAATGTAGTTCCCCGACAGGGGACGGAAATGTTTATACATTGCTTCGACAAGTCCAATCGTATCATAACAATTGAGAAATGTAGTTCCCCGACAGGGGACGGAAATGGTTATTATTTCATTGAAGAATTACGAAAATAATTGAGAAATGTAGTTCCCCGACAGGGGACGGAAATAAAAAAGAAAGTGATATCCAAACGAGCAAATTGAGAAATGTAGTTCCCCGACAGGGGACGGAAATACTAACTTGTTTGGTATCAGTTGTCAATACCATATTGAGAAATGTAGTTCCCCGACAGGGGACGGAAATTATTACAATCGAAATAATCGGTTGTTGGATCTGGGTAATTGAGAAATGTAGTTCCCCGACAGGGGACGGAAATGAGGTGAACAGGTTGAAAAAAGTAGACTGGTCGATATTGAGAAATGTAGTTCCCCGACAGGGGACGGAAATCCTGTGACTACGTATTTATGAGATACGGGTTCTACCATTGAGAAATGTAGTTCCCCGACAGGGGACGGAAATCATAGGGAAGTAAAGCAAGAAAGCTTTACTAATGATTGAGAAATGTAGTTCCCCGACAGGGGACGGAAACTCTGTTCCGTACACGTCATTAATATGTTGCATCTGCTCATTGAGAAATGTAGTTCCCCGACAGGGGACGGAAACCTGCACGATTGCCATTGCGACTGCACCTGTGATTGAGAAATGTAGTTCCCCGACAGGGGACGGAAACCCCTAAATGGATATCTCCATTAGAATCTTCGTATTCTTATTGAGAAATGTAGTTCCCCGACAGGGGACGGAAACTTGTAGTAACCTGTCACAGCTTCAGTGCCGAAATATTGAGAAATGTAGTTCCCCGACAGGGGACGGAAACAGAGTAAACAACATAAGAGCATAAATTTCCTGTAATTGAGAAATGTAGTTCCCCGACAGGGGACGGAAACTTTTTTGATATCGTCAAGAGTATAGCCTTTTTCAGTATTGAGAAATGTAGTTCCCCGACAGGGGACGGAAACATGATATTTTCTGATTTCAACATAATTAACTACCCCATTGAGAAATGTAGTTCCCCGACAGGGGACGGAAATATCTATCCATTTATTCGAGCACAGAACAATAAACTTTATTGATAATATGTAATATGCGGAGGTGGAAAATGGGATTTTTGTATGTGAATGAAAATGGAGCGACTATCGGAGTTGAAGCAAATCAGTGTACTGTGAATTATAAGGACGGTATGAAACGTCTTATTCCAATTGAATCTTTAGATGGAATTACGATCATGGGACGTTCACAAATGACAACTCAGTGCGCGGAAGAATGTATGAGCAGAGGGATTCCGGTAAGCTATTTTTCAAAGGGTGGAAAATATTTTGGCCGGTTGATTTCAACAGGACATGTTAATGTGTCAAGACAGAGAAAACAAAGTGCTCTTTATGATACAGAATTTGCTGCAACACTTGCTATGAAAATTCTTTGTGCAAAGATTAAAAATCAAAGTGTAGTATTACGTCGATATGAAAAAAGCAGAGGGATTAACCTGGAAGAAGAGCAAAAAATGCTGACAATCTGTAAAAATAAGATCATGACTTGTAATAGAATTGAGGAAATGATCGGTTTTGAAGGACAGGCGGCTAAATATTATTTTAAAGGACTGGCAGCCTGCATTGATAAAGAGTTTTCTTTTCAGGGAAGAAGTCGTAGACCACCACGAGATGAATTTAATTCTATGATCAGTTTAGGCTATTCAATATTAATGAATGAAGTGTATTGTAAAAT
>PPYF01188518.1_pt1 | contig 12271 bp, 13 predicted proteins | sample 1559871 | NCBI WGS metagenome assembly PPYF01 (sample SAMN08240021, study PRJNA423297) | Human gut metagenome, whole genome shotgun sequencing project. | reverse complement strand
CGGTGTCACCTACTTCCTCGTTGACGACGATCTTACGAATATTCTTCGCCCAAAAGATATCATCCCGATTGATTAGATTGTGGTGCCAGTAGCGGAAAAACATGATGATAAACGAGGCAAACATGATGACGCCGACAAACGGGTGCAGAATACGCGCCAGCTGCGGAGTCCCCATGATTTGCATCAGCCAGTTGAAGGATGGGAAGAAAAATCCCAGCCCGCTTATCGCCGCCAGCATGAAGCAGAAGGCGGTGACCCAGTGGTTGATGCGTTCCGGCGCCGTGTAGCGCACGATGGTGTCACGTTTTTTCATTTGCGCACCTCATCGTCTTTCTCATCCAGATTGTCTTCTTCCTCTTCCGCACGGTTCGGACCGACCCCGACGTAGTGGAAGATGCTCGCGGCGAACGTAGCAGCAAAGCCGATAGCGGCCAGCGGTTTCCAGACGCCTTTCCAGAACTTCACGGTAGCGCTGATTTCCGGGTTCTCCGGCAGACCGTGGTACAGATTCGGTTTGTCGGCATGGTGTAGCACGTACATCACGTGCGTACCGCCAACGCCTGCCGGATCGTACAGGCCTGCATTGTCGTAACCACGGGTTTTCAGTTCGGCCACGCGCTCGCCCGCCAGCACTTTCATATCCTCTTTGGAACCAAAGTGGATTGCGCCGGTTGGGCACGTTTTCACGCATGCCGGTTCTTGCCCAACGTTCACGCGGTCAACGCACAGCGTACATTTGTACACGCGGTTGTCTTCCGGGTTGAGTCGCGGCACGTTGAACGGGCAGCCAGCGATACAGTAGCCACAGCCAATACACTGCTCGGACTGGAAGTCGACGATGCCGTTGGCATACTGAATGATAGCCCCTTCTGACGGGCATGCTTTCAGGCAGCCCGGGTCGGCGCAGTGCATACAGCCATCCTTGCGGATGAGCCACTCCAGTTTGTCGTTCTGTTCCACTTCCGAGAAACGCATCACCGTCCAGGATTTGGCGGTCAAATCTGCCGGGTTGTCATACACCCCGACGTTGCTGCCAATCTCGTCACGGATATCGTTCCACTCTGAACAGGCCACCTGACAGGCTTTACAGCCGATACAGGTGGTCACGTCGATAAGCTTCGCCACCTCTTCCTGGTGATCCCGCGCGCGAGGCGCGGGAGTGAAACCGTTAGTGGCGGAACGACGGATAATGTCCTGCGATTGATAAGCCATAGGTCGTCTCCGTTACACCTTTTCCACGTTCACCAGGAAGGACTTGAATTCCGGCGTCTGCGAGTTCGCATCACCAACGGACGGAGTTAAGGTGTTCGCAATAAACCCTTTCTTCGCCACGCCTTCATAGCCCCAGTGGATTGGAATACCGATGGTATCGATATCCTTACCGTCAACTTTCAGCGTGCGGATACGTTTGGTCACCACCGCCTTGGCTTTGATATAGCCGCGGTTGGAGGAGACCTTCACGGTATCGCCGTGGCCGATGCCGAGCTTATCGGCCAGCTTCTCACCAATCTCCACGAACTGTTCCGGCTGTGCGATGGCGTTAAGCAGCGCATGTTTGGTCCAGTAGTGGAAGTGCTCGGTCAGACGGTAGGTGGTACCGACGTACGGGAACTTGTCCGCTTTACCCAACGCTTCCCTATCGCCTTTAAAGATACGGGCGGCAGGGTTCGAGATGACGTTCGGGTGCAGTGGGTTAGTGCCCAGCGGCGTTTCAAACGGCTCGTAGTGTTCCGGGAACGGACCTTCTGCCATCTTATCGAGGGCGAACAGGCGACCCATCCCTTCCGGCTGCATGATAAACGGCCCGACGTTGCTGCCCGGTGCCGCGGTGCTGTAGTCCGGAATATCCACGCCGCCCCATTTCGCGCCGTCCCACTTGATGAGCTGGCGTTTTGGATCCCACGGGTTCCCCTGCGGGTCTGCGGAAGCACGGTTATACAGGATGCGACGGTTCAGCGGCCATGCCCAGGCCCAGCCCAGCGTGTTGCCAAGGCCGGATGGATCGGCGTTATCACGACGCGCCATCTGGTTGCCGTCCGGCGTCCAGCTACCGGCGAAGATCCAGCAGCCGCTGGCGGTGGTACCGTCATCGCGCAGTTGGGCGAACGAGCTCAGCTGTTGGCCTTTTTTCACGATAACCGCGCCGGTTGCCGGGTCGATAATATCGGCCAGCGCCTTACCGTTGTTCTCCATCGCCACTTCCTCAGACGCAGGCTCATCCGGCGTTGAGTAGTTCCAGCTCATGTTCAGCACCTGTTCTGGTACCGGGCCGCCCTCTTCGGCGTACATCTTACGCAGGCGTAAGAAGATACCGGCCAGGATCTCACCGTCGGTGACGGCATCCCCTGGGGCGTCCGCGCCTTTCCAGTGCCACTGCAGCCAGCGACCGGAGTTAACGATAGAACCGTTCTCTTCGGCGAAGCAGGTGGATGGCAGGCGGAAGACTTCAGTCTGGATTTTCGACGGGTCAACATCGTTTGACTCGCCGTGGTTTTGCCAGAAGGTCGCCGTTTCAGTGTTGAGTGGGTCAATGGTGACGAGGAACTTCAGTTTAGAAAGCGCCGCGACCGTTTTGTTTTTGTTCGGGAATGACGCAACCGGGTTAAAGCCCTGGCACAGATAGCCGTTGACCTTGCCCTCGTTCATCATCTCGAAATACTGCAGGACGTCATACCCTTTGTCCCACTTCGGCAGCCAATCAAAGCCCCAGCTATTTTCCGCCGTCGCTTTATCGCCGTAGAAGGTCTTCATCATCGAGACGAAGAATTTCGGGTAGTTGCCCCAGTAGTTCACCTGACCATCCAGCAGCGGTTTAGGCGTGTTGGCGGTTAGATAGGTTTGCAGGTCAGCCTGTTTCTCGCTTGGCAGCGTCATATAGCCAGGCAGGCTCGTCGACAGCAGGCCGAGGTCGGTCAGACCCTGGATGTTAGAGTGACCGCGCAGGGCGTTCACGCCGCCGCCTGCCATGCCCATGTTGCCGAGCAGCAGCTGAATCATCGCCATGGTACGGATGTTCTGCGAACCGATGGAGTGCTGCGTCCAGCCCAGTGCATACAGGAACGAGGCGGTTTTATCGTGGGCGCTGGTTTCTGCAATGTACTCACAGACTTTCAGGAAGTCGGCTTTTGGCGTACCGCAAATCTGCTCAACCACGTCCGGCGTGTAGCGGGAAATGTGCTGTTTCAGCAGATTCCAGACGCAGCGAGGATGGCTGAGGGTGGTATCGCGTTTGGCGTGACCGTTCTCGTCCAGCTCGTAGTTCCACGAGGTTTTATCGTACTTACGGGCTTCCGGGTCATAGCCGCTGAACAGGCCGTCGTCGAAGCTAAAGTCTTCGCGCACGATCAGGCTAGCGTTGGTGTAGGCCTCGGTGTACTCGCGGTTGAATTTTTCGTTATTCAACAGGTACAGCATCACGCCCGACAGGAAGGTAATGTCGGTGCCGGAGCGAATAGGGGCGTAGAAATCCGCCACTGACGCGGTACGCGTAAAGCGGGGATCGATAACAATCAGCTTCGCGCCATTATGGATCTTGGCTTCCATCGCCCAGCGGAACCCCACCGGATGCGCTTCTGCCGCGTTCCCACCCATCACAACGATGAGATTGGCGTTCTTAATGTCAACCCAGTGGTTGGTCATCGCACCGCGACCAAATGTTGGAGCAAGACTTGCTACCGTTGGTCCGTGTCAGACACGCGCTTGGTTGTCGACCGCGAGCATACCGAGCGCGCGGGTGAATTTCTGGGTTAAGAAGCCGGTTTCGTTACTGGAAGCAGAGGCGCACAGCATCCCGGTGGTCAACCAACGGTTAACGGTGGTACCTGCTTCGTTTTTCTCAATAAAGTTGGCGTCACGGTCGGCCTTCATCAGTTTAGCGATGCGGTCAAACGCTTCGTCCCAGCTGATTTGCTGCCATTTATTGGAGCCAGGTGCGCGGTATTCAGGGTATTTCAGACGGCTTTCAGAGTGGATAAAGTCCACCAGACCTGCGCCTTTCGGGCACAGCGCGCCGCGGTTGACCGGGTGATCCGGGTCCCCTTCGATGTGGAAAATTGAGGCTTTCGCGTTTTTTGCGCCGTCGCCGAGGCTATACATTAAAAGCCCACAACCGACAGAGCAGTAAGTGCAGGTGTTACGGGTCTCACGGGTGCGCAGCAATTTATACTGCCGTGTTTCCGCGAGTGCGATGCCTGGGGCAAAGCCCAGTGCGGCTGCCGTGGTTCCTGCCATACCGCCAGCGCAGATCTTAAAGAACTGCCTTCTGCTGACCTGCATGGTTAGCTCCTTGTTTCGACATTGTCATTGCTTGTAATTGTTCTTCGTCGTAGTCAGACGAAGATTCTGAATACTGCGATGCCCTCAGTTCCTGGAGGGCTTTGGTTCAGAATACCACAATATCGGTAGGCTTGTTCTAACGCGGTTAACGACAGGTGAATGGATTTTGCCAGGGTTAACATTGAATCGTGATATTTATCACATTTAACCCTGCATATCGCACTGATTTTGCGCGTGATTAACGAAGATAACCATAAGGTAGTACCTCTGGTTTAATCAGTCGTTTTGTAGCAGAATGCCGCGAAAAATGCGTATTGTGCGTTATTGCACCACAACTTGATCCATAATAAGCCTCAATTCCCTCCGGTTGTGATGGAATAGATGCCCCTTATTTCGATGTCGTTCAGAGTATTTGCCGTGTTTAATTTTAAAGATGAAGTCGAACCCTCGTTGCAGCTGATTGGTGCAGCCGAGCGCGCTGTCTTCAGAAGGCCAAAGATTATGCAACCCACACAGGATATTCTCGCTGAAGAAGTTCCCGTTGCGCTGGTCTACAACGGCATTTCTCACGTCGTCATGATGGCGACGCCGAAAGACCTCGAAGCCTTTGCCATAGGTTTTTCCCTGTCTGAAGGCATCATTGAACATCCGCGTGAAATATTCGGGATGGACGTTGTGCCGGCCTGCAACGGCATGGAAGTCAGAATTGAGCTCTCCAGCCGTCGCTTTATGGGGCTGAAAGAGCGCCGTCGTGCGCTTGCCGGGCGAACCGGGTGTGGCGTTTGCGGCGTCGAGCAGCTCAACGATATTGGCAAACCTATCCAGCCTCTGCCTTTCAGCCAGACCTTTGATCTGGCTTACCTCGATCATGCGTTAAGGCATTTAAACGATGTTCAGCCCGTTGGCCGTGAGACGGGTTGTACCCACGCGGCAGCCTGGGTTATGCCATCGGGTGAGCTGGTGGGCGGGCATGAAGACGTGGGTCGCCATGTGGCGCTGGATAAACTGCTGGGCCATCGTGCGCAGGAAGGGTCGCGCTGGCAGTTGGGCGCAGCGCTGGTTTCCAGCCGTGCCAGCTACGAGATGGTGCAGAAATCAGCCATGTGCGGCGTCGAGATTTTGTTTGCGGTTTCCGCAGCCACCACGCTGGCGGTAGAAGTTGCCGAACGCTGCAACCTGACGCTGGTGGGTTTTTGTAAGCCGGGCAGAGCGACAATCTACACGCATCCACAGCGCCTTATCGGTGAGTAATTAATGTTCAATTAATTTGAATGATGACAACAAATCCTTCCGCTTTTAGTTGCACGATGTGAGAGCTATTATTTATCACATCAAGGCAACACGCCTTATCCAAACAACCAAGTGAAAGGGTTTACATCATGAAAAGCATCAAAAATTTTGTCGCAGTTATCGCTCTTGCCGCTTCTTTCGGTACTTTCGCAGCTCAGACCGTGACCGCAACTGCCTCTACCATTGACGGTGCAGAAGCGAAAATTGCAGCTCAGGCTGAACAGGCTGGTGCAAGTTCTTACAAAATTACCCAGGCTTATTCCGGTAACCGCGTGCACATGACCGCTGAACTGAATAAATAAGCTGCGAGTCACCGTCGAAAGAGCGCCCTTGGGGCGCTTTTTTTGTTTCTGCTATAGATCCCCACGCATCGCTCCCTTCTTAAGATAAAAATATGTGTCGATGTTCACATTTTTGCGCTCTCATAAAAGCGCCATCAACTCTAAAAACCATTTTTTTATTTATGGGTATTAATCCATAAAATAACTTCCTGATAATTAAGGTTTTTAACTAATAAATGTCGCTTTGATCTCATTTTAAAAATGAGATTTAAATCACAAAAAACACCGGTTTTTATTATGTGTCAATATTAGGTCTGGCTTTAATTATCGCAATTATGTGATCTTCGTTGCAAATAGAGGTCTTGAAGTCAGGGAAAAATGCTTTCACGGAAACAGGTGAGGGCAGAAGATGAAAATCGGTATTGTCATTAGCGGCGGAGATGTCTCCGGAATAAATAATTTTATTTTCCAGGTCGCGAGACTCGCCTGTGCACAGATCACACTATTTAACGGCGGCATACCGGGTTTATTAGATAAAGATCACCGAGAGGTCTCATGGTCAGATTTAGTAGATTTTTCCATTTCCTCTATTCCTATTATTACATCCGGACGTACGGCACGAAATTTACAGAGAAGTGAGTACGAAACCATCGCGAGAAAAATAAAGTCGCTACGTATTGATGTGCTGATTATGGCTGGAGGTGATGGTAGCCTGCAATTCCTGAATACGCTCAGCGAATTTGATATTAACTGCTTTGGCGTGGGTATGACGATCGACAATGATGTTTATGGCAGCGACTACACAATTGGTTTTTCTACCGCCTGTGAGCAAATTATCAAAGAAGTATCGCGCCTAAGAAATACCGGTAGGGCACTTCCTGGTCGTGTTTTTATGGCAGAGATTCTGGGGGGATATTGCGGTGAGCTAACGCTGCAATCGGCGATAAAATCAAACGCCGATATAGCGCTGATCCCAGAAGCGCAGATCCCTCTGGACGCTCTTGCTAAGCGCGTTAAGCAAAAACTGGCTAGCCAAAATAGTGTCGTCATTCTGTGTTCGGAAGGTTACACACGAGAGTACTCTCCAGGCTTTCAGGGCGCAATAGATACCATGATAAAACAACTTGAACCGCGTATTGGCGTCCGTATTCGTAAAACTATTATTGGGTACGGTTTACGCAGTGGCGACCCAACATGTGAGGAAATTTATCAGGGTACAATTATGGCGAATGAAGTGGTTCGCTGTATTCAATCTGGTATGAAAAATAAAGCTGTTATTATTAATTCAAGCAATAAACCTATTCCGATTGATTTAGTCAGTATGAAAAAACGTCTGGTTGATACCGACGGACATTATTATAAACTTGCCAAACAACTCAATATAATTTGAGGAGACCCTACATGCTGAAAATTCTCTGCGTATGTGGCTGCGGCCTCGGCTCAAGCTTTGCTATTGAAATGACCGCCAAGGCCGTTTTAAAGAAGCTGGAAATTCCGGCACATATTGAACACACCACGGTTTCTGAGGCCGGGGCATTTAAATCTGACATGATTCTGACGCAAAAAACCTTTGCCGATATTCTGACAGCCGATGCCAGCGAAGAAGAGATAAAACGCGTGGTGATATTAAATAAACTGACGGACAAAGATGAGATCGAACAAAAGATTGTCGCGTTTTTAAATGAACGTAATTTACAGGTAGCCGACTATGAATAGCGTCGTTGAGTTTATCGTCAAAGATTTGCTCGGGCAGGCTTCAATACTCATTGCCTTTATTGCGATGCTGGGGCTTATCCTACAGAAAAAATCACCGGGCAAGACGGCTGAGGGCACGTTTAAAACCCTGCTCGGTTTTTTAATCATGATGGCGGGTATCAACATCATTGTGGCTACGCTGACGTTTCTGAATGACATCTTCACTCAGGGCTTTGGTATGAAGGGCTACATTACCGATGTCGCGGCGATTGCCGGTTTGGCCAACCGTGAGTTGGGATCTGAAGTGGCGCTGACCCTGCTGGTGATTTTTGCCGTCAACATCATCATCGCTCGTCTGACGCCGCTGAAATATATCTTCCTGACCGGCCAGGCGCTGTTGTGGATGGCGACTATTGGCGCAGTTATCGGCTATAAAGCCGGGCTGACGGGGCTGCCGCTGATTTTAACTGGTGGGATCTTCGGTGGCGTAATGGCGGTACTGATGCCCGCGCTGGCACAACCGGTGGTTCGGCGTATCACCGGCTCGGATGATGTCGCGCTGGGGCACTTCTGCACCATTGGTTACCTGGTGCAGGCGGCGGTCGCAAAAGTGGTCGGCAAAGGCTCTCGCTCTACGGAAGATCTTGAATTACCGGATAACTTCAAGTTTCTGCAGGACACCTATCTCGCCATGGCGGTGGTGATGGTTCCGATGTACCTCATCCCGGCATTGGCGGCAGGCCCGGCGTATATCGGCCAGTTTTCTAACGGGATTAACTACCTGATGTACGCCTTTATGCAGTCCATTCAATTTGTGGCTGGGGTCTTTGTTCTCTATAGCGGCGTGCGCCTGCTGCTCAATGAACTGGTGCCAGCGTTTCGCGGTATTGCGATGCGCATCGTCCCCGACGCCAAGCCGGCGCTGGATTGCCCGGTGCTGTTCCCTTATGCGCCTAACGCAGTGATTGTCGGCTTCCTGGCGACCACTGTCGGTTCGATCATCGGCATGCTGGTCTTCCCGATGTTCGGTCTGGCGATGATTCTGCCCGGCCTGCTCACTAACTTTTTTGCGGGCGGCACGGCGGGCGTATTCGGCAATGCGCTGGGAGGTCGTCGCGGGGCGATGATCGGCGGAGTGGTGCACGGACTGTTTATCACCTTCCTGCCCGCCATCCTGGTGCCGATGCTTGAAAGTTACGGCTTTACCGGCGTGACGTTCAGCGATTCGGATGTGATTAGTTCAGGGCTGGTATTAGGACATGCCTTCCAGAATAACTGGTTATTTGTCGCGTTGTTTATTGTCTTTGTCGCCGCACTGGCATGGTTTGTAAACGGTAAATCAGCTAAGCCGAAAGGGGAAAACATTCATGAGTCTGTATAACTTCAACGATATTCTTAAAATTGCCCAGCAGAGAAATTTTAAAGCTATCGGATCATTTAATTTGCACTGTATTGAAATGCTGCCCGCTTTTTTCAAAGCCGCACAGCAGAGTAATAGCCCGCTAATGATCCAAATCTCCACTGGAACGGCGGAATATCTAGGTTATCGTTTATTAGTCGATGCGGTTAGCTCGCTGGCAGAAAGTGAAAATGTGCCAACCTGCCTGCATCTGGATCACTGCTCAGACATCAGCGCTATTGAAACGGCAATGAACGCCGGGTTCTCGTCGGTTATGTATGACGGTTCCCATCTCAACCTGGAGGAAAATATCGGTAACACGCGCATAGTGGTTGAAATGGCGCGCCCACGCAATATTACCGTGGAAGGTGAACTGGGTGCCATTGGTGGTTCCGAAGACGGCAAAGCCGTTGCGGTAGAGGATATCTGTTTCACCACGGTAGAGGATGCCAAACGCTTCGTCGATGAAACTCGGGTCGATATGCTGGCGGTTTCCGTCGGGACGGTGCACGGGCTGTATACTGGCAAGGCGAAAATACAGCACCAGCGGCTTAAGGAGATTAGCGCGGCTACCGGCGTACCTTTGGTGTTGCATGGTGGCACTGGCGTGAGTGACGAGGATATGCGCCTGGCGGTGACTGAGGGAATTAACAAAGTCAACGTCGGCACAGAAATGAATGTGCAGTGGGTTGATCAATGCAAAACCGCCTTTGAAAAAGGTAAAGTGAATGACAGCGTGCGGAAGTTTTTAATTCCAGCAAATAATGCTGTCACTCATGTATTAATGGAAAAGATCGCTTTATTTAAATAAACATCTCTTTATTACTCGATATTTCGTTACCCTGTTATTCATCAGGGAGGGGATTCGCTATGTTTGACTCATTGAAAACGTTGTTGAAAAAACAAAATACTTCATCGGAAGATTATGATGAACAGTCGCTTCTGCTGGCGGCTGAAATATCCCGATTAGAAGGTGAATTACAGGGTAACCCGAGTGATGGTGAAATACAGAAAGCATTAATGTTGATTTATAACCGAGCGTTGTCGGTATACGCCAAAAGTAAGACGCACCGACAGGAAATTGACGCACTGTTTATCCGTATCGATGAATTACGCAACATTATTCGCCGTAATATTTAGGGAGTGGGTATGACGATAAAAGAGCTACTCATCGAAGCCGATGCGATTCAGGTTGGTGTCACTGAGTCAGACTGGCAGAAGGTGATCCAGCTGGCGGCCACGCCGCTGATTGAAAACGGCTATATCTCGGCTAATTACGGCCAGGCCGTTATTGAGAACACCCTGAACCACGGCGCGTATTACGTGTTTGACGAAGGGGTTGCCATTCCACATGCGCGCCCTGAGTGCGGCGTGAAGCGGAACTGTTTTAGCCTGGTACTGTTAGAAAAACCGATCCGGTTTGCCGAAAGTGAAGCCGCTGATATTGTCATTATGTTCGGCGCGCAGGACAGTAATGCGCATATTGAAGAGGGGATTCGCGCCATTATCTCGCTGCTTGATAACGATGAGCGCATGGCCAAACTGCGTGCGGCGAATTCGAAAGAGGAGGTCGTGGCGCTGCTATGAAAAGAGATCTTACGGCAAACTGTAAAACTGTCATTCTGGTGAACGGCATACCCGCCTCTGGCAAGAGCACCATTGCCCGGCAGCTTTCTCAGACTTTTGGCCTGCCGCTGCTGACAATCGACGGAATCAAAGAGCCCTTTATGGCGCGCTTTACCGATATCGACCGCCCCTTCAACCGCCAGCTCGGCTGCGCTGCCTACGAGGCTATCTGGTCGATTGTGGGACAGTCTCCGGCGGGCTGTGTCTGGGTAATTGATGCCTGGTTTGGTTTCCAGCCTAAAGAGATGCTGCAGCGATTAGCCCAGGACGCCGGGGTTGGGCGGGTTATCGAAGTCTGGAACCAGATCCCTCCTGAGGTCGCGGTAGCACGCTACGCGCAGCGGTTAGCGCAGCGCTTGCCGGGTCATCCAGGAGAAGAGTATCTACCTGAACTGGCGCTGCTGGCCGAGCGAGCCGAGCCCATGCGTCTGGGGGCCGTGTACTGTGTCGATCAACAGGTGCAGCCCGATATTGGAGAGGTCTGCGACTGGATTGATGCACAGGTGCGATAGCACCGTAATATTAATCAATTTATTTGAATGATGACAACAAATCCTTCCGCTTTTAGTTGAACGATGTGAGGACTATTATTTATCACATCAAGGCAACACGCCTTACACAAACAATCAACTTAAAGGGTTTATATCATGAAAAGCATCAAAACTTTTGTCGCAGTTATCGCTCTTGCCGCTTCTTTCGGTACTTTCGCAGCTCAGACCGTGACCGCAACCGCCTCTACCATTGACGGTGCAGAAGCGAAAATTGCAGCTCAGGCTGAACAGGCTGGTGCAAGCTCCTACAAAATTACCCAGGCTTATTCCGGTAACCGCGTGCACATGACCGCTGAACTGAACAAATAAGCTTAAGCAACTGTAGAAAGAGCGCCCCAGGGGCGCTTTTTTCGTTTTAGCAGTAGGCCGGATTAGTTGATACCTGCCAGACGCAGCAGTGCGGTAACTACCGCAGCAGCAATAATCACGACGATAAGCGGCGCTTTGCGCCAGGCCAGAAATACCGCAAAACCTACCCCCAGCACGCGCGCCGCACCGGAGAAATGCTCCCCCTCATAAAACGTAGTCGCCAGCGCAACGGAAAAGAGCAGCACCGTGGCGGCATCGGAAAGTAGCGCCTGCGAGCGCTCGGAAAAGGCCAGGCGATTACCCAGCTTCGCGCCGCCAAGACGCATCAGATAGGTCCCCACGGAAAGAATGGCGATTCCGGCGATAAACAGCGTCATGTTACCCATTATTTTTTCCTCGCCAGCAGACCAAACAGTGAGAGCAGAACCGGCAGCCCAACCGGCGCGAACGGTACGGCGGCAAGCGATAGCGCCGCGCCGCTGCAGGCGCGGATAAGCGTGGTGCGATTTTTAAAGGCCGGGATCACCAGCGCCAGCAGAATGGCCGGGAATACGGCATCCAGCCCGATGGTTTCTGGTGCGGGCAATAATCTCCCGACTGCTGCGCCAAAAAGTGCTCCGAGCGGCCAGAAGAGTGCGACGCCAAGACCACAGAGCCAGAAAGCGGCTTTGCGCTGTTCAGGGGTGGGTTGCGATAAGCCAAAGACCACGCTTTCGTCGTTCATGATATGGCAGCCAATAAAACTGGCGGCGCGTTTGCCCACCAGGTCACGCACCGTCACGCCAAAAGGAATATGACGAGCGTTGACTAACAGACCCGCCGCCGCCGCGGCCAACGGGTTTCCG
>PPYF01305888.1_pt1 | contig 12274 bp, 8 predicted proteins | sample 1559871 | NCBI WGS metagenome assembly PPYF01 (sample SAMN08240021, study PRJNA423297) | Human gut metagenome, whole genome shotgun sequencing project. | reverse complement strand
CTTTTAGAATGTATAACAAAAGTTCTTCTGCTTTACCTGTAACTTTTTTGCCTTCATTAAATTTTTTTATTAAGTATAGAAAAAGATCAACAAGTTGAAGCCCATCATGCATATTTGATGGTTCCATTGTGAATATACAATTTTTGAGCGGCTCAAAATCTAATGTCGCATTAGGGCAAAAATATTGAGGAAGGCTTATTTGGGGGGATTTACTTATAACATCATAATAAAATTCGAATGTTTTCTTAAATTGGGATTGCTCATCATGGACAATTGAGACTACTTTCTTCTTACTATCTATGCATCTTTTACATATTGAATCAAACTGCATTGTGATTGCAATAAAATTTGCTGATCCCATCAAATTGAGATGCCTTTTATCAAATAACGGCAAAAATTCTGAACAATTTGACTTTGCCCAAACCATCGCATCTCTAACTATTTCTCTACTGCGATTGTCTTTCAACTTATCTACATTCTGAATTATATATTCACAAACATCCTGCATATTTGCATGTGCTTTTGATATATTTTTCTCGTGAATACAGCCATTCCAAAATTTATTAACAATATCAATATTAATTATAGTACTTATCTTTTCTAGCAACAGTCCTCTAAGTTCAAATATATTATAGACATGATAGGGGACTGCAATATTAATTCCAGAATCAAAGAGACAGTCAAAAAGTTGCGCAAGTGCTAAAAATTTCTTCTCAATAATAGATATACTAAACGTAAAATTATATTTTTTACAAATAGCCAAAAGGCTGTCAGCAATACTGTCTATTTTCGCTATGCCAAGTTCATTTCCATGCAATTCGCAACATTGTATATCATTGCGAATCTTTTCCATTTGGCATCGTATTCTCTTTTCGAAATCAATCTCTGACTGCAAAGAAAATGCATAAAAAAGTGGCTGTGCCTCATCAGAAATATTTAAACCGCTATTGCCAGATTCATCAATATAAATATACATAACTACTTTCCTTTTTGGACTAACTGCTGCTCACTAACAGAAAGAATGAAATCTGCCATAACAATTGCTGTGTTAACAAATAGCTGGGCATGATGCTCTGCTATCTTTATTCTACTTGCCCCGACACCATGAGCATCACTCTGTTCGTTTCTCATTTCAGATATTGAATTTAGAATTTTTTCAAGCCCAGATAGTAAGTGGTTTATTCGCTTATCTAGGGTTTTATCTTGCTTCATTCCGTATAGCTGTTTAACTTGGCCATAGAGATCAGTTATTTTCCCAGAAGTTGATATTGCAACACCTTTCTTTTGTAGAACAAAACAAAAAACTTCTTCAAGTAAAGTTCGTGATTTTGTAAGTACACTATCGTAATTTCCTGCTTGAAAATCTTTTTCAGTTTTTTGTATCAAACCATGAATATATTCGTGACTAATTTCTTTTATTTTTTGGGGTGATATAATGGCAGGCTTATCAATAGGATTGATATAGAAGTTGTCTCCATTTTTACAAAGCCTACATCCACAGAAAAAGAGTTCTTTATTGATGTGTTCTATAATACACTCAATCGTTTTTTCGTATGCCTCTTTAATATTATTTAAGCTACAATCTTTTAAAATATACTTAAAATTCTCAATATTATATAATTCCTTTAAAAGAATCTCTTCTTTATTATCTTCAATGCAAAACATTAATAATTTTTCGAAATACTGCCATCTACTTGGACCACCATTTGCAAGATAGCACATCGGATATCCTAATTTCCCAGATAGATTACAAATTTGAGGACCTGAAAGATATGGCATAGATACATCTATCGTTGTCTCTCCGATGCGTATATTTTTATTTATTTTGTCTCCAATTAAAATGTTTATAATATCTTTTCGAACAAGATGCTTATAAATACTTTCCTGCATAACTTAGCCTTTGGTAGAGAGAATAGGCAGTTTCTCCACAATCTTTATCGTCTCAAGACTCACTGTAATCACACTCAGGAGCAAGTCGAGGATATACCTTGGCTTGCCCTGTTCTTGTGCCCAGTCGTTAGGATCGTTGGTAATGCCGCTGGCTTTATCGGTCTTGATCTGATAGCGCTCCATGACCCACTCGATGGCGGATCGACCATTGACCACGTAATCGTAGGCTTCCAGAGGGATGTTGGTCAGCTTGATCCAGGGATTGAACTCGATGACAGATTTATCTTTCTTGTCAGGGAAGCGCATCTTCTCCACATGGAAATTGCCGTGTTCAGCTCCTTCGACAATCACTTCTCCACATGCGGGCTGTGTCTCATAGTTGAGGTGCAGGTCTGCCAGAGTTCTTCCAGCCTTGCTGAATGCCCAGAAATCCGCAGGTTTCTCCACCAGGGGGATACGAGGCAGCATCTTTTTCAGGTCCGCAGCAAAGGCTTTCCGGTAATCAGGGGAGTGCAGCAAGCCATAGACGTAGTAGAAGATGTCTTCCTTGGTCACTTTGGGGCCATAGCTTTCCCGGCAGCGTTCCAGAATGAAGTTGGTGATGCCATCCTTGCGCGTGTATTCCTCATTACCAGTGTCAAAAAGCGTCGGCTGATAAGCAGAGCGTTTTTCATAGTAGTAGAGAGGGAAACACTGAGTCCCATCACTTTGAAAGTGTAAATCTATAATGTTACTAGATAAATATATGCTAAAAGGTGCTCTATCTCCACCAGGGCTTGTCAAACAGATAACAAAGTTCTTTGTTGCTGACGTAGGAAAAAGTTTGGGTATTTTATAAACTCTTTCATTGAGTTCTCGATTGAAATAGACATACAATTTATTAAAAGGACGATATAAAGCAATGCAGCAGTCTTTTTTTTCAAAAATTATTTCTCGTTTTTTGAAGAAAGCTGTTTGAAGATTTGCAGACCAGCTTATCCTTGTAGCGTCAAGCACAGGTGTAGCTCTACCTGATTCCACCATGTTGTTATAATAATCAATAGTCTCTTGAATATTCTGCTGTAACTTTTTCTGGGAAAAATTGTAGCACCATATATCACGTTGGGTTTTCAGACCATTAGAATAGTAGGGGACAAAGAACGTCTGCTTATTCCCTTTGTTATCCTTATCGCCCAGAGGGATGAAACTGTTGAAGATATCATTACGCTGATTGAGCCAGTCGCCATGAGTATTGGGACGAAGCTGTACCCATTCCATGCTGGAATCAAGGATGCTGCGCTTTTGGGCGATGATGGCAAGTTTCTCTTCCCGGCTCAGGTAGTCACCGATGTCATGGTACTGGATAAATGCTTTTCCCTGATGGCCAGACTTTTTAACAAGGACAGTGATGGCAATGGGAGTCCGGCTACCAGAGCCAAAAATTTTTCCACCCTCCCGACGAGAAGTTTCTCCGCTTGTCCTTTGGTTCCCACGCAGATTGAAGACATACGCGGCACTGAATTCATCTTCCAGGCATTTGCGGAAACCGTCCATCGCATTACCATCCAGCCAGTAGCCATTGGAAACAAAAGCGATAATACCTCCCTGCTGTTTATCCAGCCTGTCAGATGCCCAACGAAATGCCTTGATATAGGAATCATAGAGCGCATTCTTGTTAGTCTTGTCAGATCTGGCAGCATAGGTGCTGGCTATACGCTTCTCCAAGTGAGGGTAAGACTGGTTCTGGGCATCATCATTGGCTGATTTCTGGCCCACAGAATATGGAGGATTGCCGATGATGACCTGGATGGGAGATTTTCGCTGTGCCTGTACGCGTTCAGAATTTTGCTTTAAGGCAGGAGTATATAGCCTGTTGGTATCGTCTGTTTCTCCCAGCTGGAAAGTATCCGTCAGACAGATGCCATTGAACGGAGTGTAGGCAGTGTTTTCCCCCTGAGTAGCGTGGTAGGCGTTCTCAATGTTGATGGAGGCGATATAATAGGCCAGCAGGACAATCTCGTTAGCGTGGAGTTCGTGTTTGTATTTGCGAGGCAATGCTTCCGGTGTGATGAGACCGCTTTCGATCATACGGGCAATAAAAGTTCCTGTTCCGGTGAAGGGATCTAGGATATGCACGTTCTCATCAGAAAGGGAACGATCGAATACCGCCTGCAAAACATCCGCTACAGAACGGTTGATAAAATCCACGATCTCCACCGGAGTGTAGACGATGCCCAGTTTTTCCACAGTCAAAGGGAAGGCAGTACGGAAAAATTTGTCGTACAGCTCAACGATGATACGCTGTCTGCCCTCAGCATTGTCGATTCCGGCAACGCGCATCTTCACGGATTCGTAAAAGCGTGACAGGACAACGGTATCCTTTTCCAGAGCCTGCTCTTCCAGCAAATCGATCATTCCCTGCAAGGCACGAGAAACCGGATTGTTCTGGACAAAGGAGTAGTTCTCGAACAGAGCTTCGAAGACTGGTTTGGTTATCAGATGCTGGGCCAGCATCTCCACCACTTCCCCCGGAGTGACAGAGGGATTGATGTTTTTGCGCAAGCCGGAAAGGAACTCGTCAAAAGCATCCTTGTGAGGACCAGGAACCGCAATCAGACGATTGATGCGCTCGATATAGCCTTGCGCGATCTTGGCGACATCCGCTGCCCACTGCTCCCAATAGCGTTTGTTCCCCACCTTTTGCACCATGCGGGCATAGATGGCATTTTTCAGCTCTTCCAGCTGCGGTATGGGCAAGGGAAGCTGGGCTGGAGGCCGTTTCCCATCCCCTTTGTGTCCGGTATCGGTTCTATCCTGATCAGATTGTGAAGACCCTCCACCGATGGGACCAATCAAGACACTGCCACCCCCAGCAGGTTTGTGGCGGTTCAAATCGATCTTGTTGACCGTGGCACTGAAACGGTCATCATGGGCACGCAAAGCGTTCAATACCGTCCAGACAACAGCAAAGCGTTTGTTGTCGTTGAGGGCTTCTTCCGGGCTCACATTGGAGGGAATCAGGACAGGGATGATGATGTAGCCAAACTTTTTTCCGGGAGCGGTACGCATTACACGCCCCACAGATTGCACCACATCGATCTGGGAGTTTCTGGCAGACAAAAAGAGAACGGCATCCAGGGAAGGTACGTCCACCCCTTCGGAAAGACAGCGCACATTCGTCAGAATACGACACTCATTGCCATCTGAAGGAGATGCGTTGAGCCAGGACAATTTTTCGTCACGAGTCGTCGCAGGCATGGTTCCATCCACATGCTGTGCTGCCACACCCACCATCTCATCCCGTTCCGCCTGGGTCAGACTATCGTAATAGCTGTCCTTGAAATCATTGAAGACGGCACTGATCTTTTTGGAAATCTTGATGTTCTGGCAGAAAGCGACAGCTTTGCGCATGGGGGAGGGATCGGATGTTTTCAGCAGTCCCTCGTCGATGAGCATCCGCTTGGAGAGAGCATTGATACACCCGATGAGCTTGCTTGCATCATCTGTATCGATCTCCTTGGTTCTATCGGCTACAGCAGCTTGCAGGGCAGCGGGAATCTGGCTTTCACTCAGCGTCAGTACCAGTACCTTGTAGTCAGCCAAAAGGTTTTTATCCACCGCCTCACCAAAGCCGATACGGAAGACTTCTTGCCCGTACATGGCGTCATCATCCATCGAGCAGAGATAGGCATCCGCCTCCTGGGCTTTCTTCTTGCTGGTTTCCGCATACAGACGTGGAGTAGCCGTCATGTACATGCGCTTTTTGGCATGGATGAAGGCATCATCGTGAACTTTGACGAAGGCGGACTCTTCTTCATCCTTTAGGGTAACACCCGTTGTGCGATGTGCTTCATCACAGATGATGAGATCGAACTCCCGCTGAAATTCCTTTTGGGCACGAGCTATGACGGCAATGGACTGGTAGGTGGAAAAAACGACGGTCAATCCATCCGTATGGAATTTCTCTGCCAAGCGCAGCTGACGAACGATTTCATCCACATCGGTAGAGGCAGGGAATGCCAAATCCGTGACGCTGTATCCATCATGCTCATCATCAGCCTTGGTCTTGCTTTTGCTGACTTCAGGATCAGAGCAGATGCAGATGGGGAAAATGGAGCTGCTGGCTTCCGCTGTCCATTCACGCAGGGTTTGTCCCACCAGAGCAATGGAAGGAGCCAGAAAGAGGACGAGACCTTTCCCTCCGGTTTGGTTTTCCGCGATCTTCAGAGAGGTGTAGGTTTTACCTGTACCGCATGCCATGATCAGTTTGCCACGATCGTTGCTCTGGAAATGCTCATGGAATGCTGTGATTGCAGCCTGCTGGTGCGGTCGAGGCGTTTTTTTGCTCTGCCTTGCCTGAGCACCACTGATTCCTTTCTCCAGTGCAGACCAATCCACAGGAGCGCTCTCAAGATCAGCAAGACTAATTCGCTGAACAGGGGGTTCCTGGTGCCTGATGGCATTTTCTGCCTCACTACCCCATTTGTTGGTCGTGGAAATCCAGAGACGCAGAGCAAAGGAAGTTGTTTGCAGCTGGTCGTTGACGAACTGCTTGCTGGATGTTGCCAGAAAACTGTCCACAGCAGGTTTGTCGATCCGAGCTTTTTCGTCATAGCACTTGCATTGGATAGCCCAGAAGTCACCTTCTACCGTTTGGGCCACCAGATCGATACCAGTATCCTTGCCACCCAGGTTGTTCTTGTAGGGGAACTCTTTCCAGAGCCAGACATGCTGGAACTTGCCTTCATACCAGGGAACAGTTTGTAGAAAAGCCTGCATCAGGCGTTCAAAGCGATCCCCTTTATCCCGTTCGGAAAAAGAGATGTTGCGGAACTTGGCAAGAATATCACGAAAGGTCATGGAGCTCTCCTGGAGAAAATAGCGGTATGATTTTATCCGTGAACGCTTGAAAAGGGAAGGTGTAGACGCCCTTTCTTCTCTTTGGGGATGATCGTTTGGAGTAAACTCTAACTGAACGCTGCTTGAAAGGGGTACGTATGTTCATTTAGGGTTATTTTCGTATTTAATTGACAAATGCGTTTAGCCTCTTTAACCTCATTTGAACAATTTGGAGGCTCAGCATGGAAGGAAAGCAGATCGGCTACATCCGTGTCAGCAGCACAGATCAGAATACAGCCCGGCAACTCGATGGGTTTCATCTGGACAAAATTTTTACCGACAGATGCAGTGGAAAGGATATGTCTAGACCCCAACTGGCTGCTTGCCTGGACTACCTCCGTGATGGGGATACGCTGCATGTGCACAGCATCGACAGACTGGCTCGTAATCTTCAGGATCTTCTGCGGATCATCGAGAGCTTGAACCAGCGGGATGTTTCTGTCATCCTTCACAAGGAAGGGCTTACGTTTTCAGCAGGGAAAGTGGAAGACCCCTTCCAGAAGCTCCAGCTCCAAATCATCGGAGCAGTTGCCCAGTTTGAGCGAGCCATGATTCGGGAACGGCAGCGAGAAGGGATTGCCATTGCTAAAGCCGCAGGGAAGTACAAAGGACGCAAGCCATCCTTCACACCGGAACAGGCAGAACTCGCTCGCAAGATGGTCGCTGATGGGCAAAGTAAAACGGAAGTCGCAGCTCATTTTGGAGTGAGCAGGACAACGCTTTACAAACTTTTTAAAATTTAGAATGGACATCAAGATTTGATTTCCTTTCTATCAGTGACAATATGATTTTTATTTAGAGCGGTTATTATGAGCATATCTTACAAGCTTACACCCCAAAAGATTAGTAGCTCATATGAAATCAATAATTGGCTTGAACAATTCTCTGATAGCAGATCTCTTGCCATCGATCTTTTATGTCAGCTGAAAATCATCCCCACAGATTCTGTGATAAGTTGGCTCAAAAAAGAAATTACTTCTTTCAAGGATGATAAATGCGCTCTTTATGCTTTGAGAAAAATCACTGAAAGAAATCAAGACGAAGAAAAAGATGAAAATATATGGGAGCCAGACGGAGAAATAAGTAGAAGACCTGGAAGGTCAATTGGAAGCGGAGAGCTTATATATGCATTGATTAATTCATTGACAAGAGTAAAGGATTCTGGATTTTTTGATAATCCTTCGATAAATATTTTGCGAAAAAAGAAAATTCACAATATTTTTATTATTGATGATATTATTGCTAGCGGTGGGAGAGCCTCTGACTATTTAAAGGTTTTTTTTAAAAATAGCACAATAAAGAGTTGGTGGAGCTATGGATTATTGAAAATATATTTCTTTGCTTATACTATCTCAGAGGATGCAAAAGAAAAAATAACGTCTATTGTTCCTGGTGACAATTATCATAGTCGAAAATTTAAATTATCAGAGAAGTTGCATTTCATTAGTCATGATATATATAAAAAAGATGATAAAAGACGTTGGGGGGATAATTTAAAATCGATAGAAGACTTTTGTAAGAGTAATGATACAAGTAGGATGGCATTAGGCTATCAAGAAACAATGGCAAATATATTATTTTACCATAGCGTTCCTAATAATATCCCCGGATGCTTATGGACTGGTAAGAAAGTTAAGCCCTTGTTTCCAGGTAGAATTGTTCCAGACTGGATGATTTCTCTTTTAGAAAATGATACAAATACATCAAATACATCTGCTGTATGTGCGGAGCAGTTGCAGATTCTCCAGTTGATAAAACGGGGCGTTAAATCAGCTAACTCTTTATCAAAATATTTAGAACTCGATATTTCCATAGTAGAAGAATATTTAGGGATATTACGTTGTTCTGGATTTATTGATGAAAGAAATTTCATCACGCAAGTAGGATGTGACGTCTTATTTAATCGCACATCTCCGTGCATATTTCCAGATTTTTCGCTATATATCCCTAAAAAATGGTGTGCCGTCTAGTAGTTTCGTTTAGCCGTTAGTACAGTGCTCTGGCACATTGTACAGGCAATAGCTAGAGCTGTTGCTGGAAAGAACTGATGCAATTGCTGCTTCGCAGCCATTTGCAATTCTGCTTCACTTTTTCCTGCGAAGTCTTGGTAGAAGCAGAATTGTAAACGCCACTTTGTGGCTAAAATGGAGTGTAAATGGAACACTGGACGGCACATCACCTCATTGAAAATGCGACTCAGATTCATAGCGAAATTATTGTTAAAAGTTTGTTTGATTATTCTGAAAAATTAAGAAATAATAATATACCGATTATTTTTAATCTTAATCATTTTTCAAAAATTAATCACGTCAGTGTAAAATATTTAATATCATCAATTAATAGGCATATGGAGCATATTAACTATCATTTATTTTCTGTGAGGAAAAGAAGTGGTGGGAAAAGATACATACATGCGCCTACGAAAAGAATTCGTTCTATACAAACTTTTATAAATAAGTATATATTGTCAAATATTTGTCCCCATCCTCGGTCATTTGCATATAGTAAGCTAGGAGGGATAGTTAGATGCGCAGAACAACATCTTGGTGCTCGATGGCTATTCCAGTTTGATCTAAAAGATTTTTTTTACTCAATATCAGAGTATAGTGTATATAAAATTTTTAGAGATATTGGTTATACAAAAAAGTTATCTTTTGAATTTGCACGATTATGTACTACAACGTTGTTGCCACCACATTTATATAAAAAATATATTATAAATAGCCAGTCAGATTGTACAGTAGATAATGATTTTCGACAAGGCAATAGACTCTATGCTTCTCCTGTTGTTGGAGTTTTACCCCAAGGTGCTCCTTCAAGTCCGATGCTAAGTAATTTGGCAGCTTATTCTCTAGATAATGTTCTTCATAGTTATGCAACAGAACATCAAATGGTATATACACGATATGCAGATGATATAACTTTTTCTGCTTACAGTATCCCAAAGTCAATGACCATATCTTCGATAATAAATGACATCAAATTTTTAATAAGAAATGAAAATTTTCAAGAAAATAAGGATAAAATTCATGTAGCAAGACCCGGTAGCCGAAAGCTTGTCTTAGGTCTTCTAGTTGATGGAAATAAGCTGCGAGTTTCGAAAGAAATGTTTAAAAGAATCAGTAGGAAAATATATGCTATAAATAAATTTGGTTTATTATCTGTTGCTAATAATGATGGATTTAATTCTGCATTTGGACTTTATAACCATGTCCAGGGGCTTCTTGCATATTTAAAGGATGTAGACCATGCGCACTGGGAGTATCTTTACCCAAAGTTTGAAGAAATAGAAAAGAAATGGAAAATACAATTATAGATTTATCATATCCTAATATATTGTACCTATACATTGTATAAGCTATTAATATTTAAGAAGGAGATAGAAATGGCACTCGATGATAAGGATATTTTTGCAGCGATTTTTGCAAAACATAGTAATCAACCCATCGAATACGTTATGGCTGAATACGAGAAGGCCAAACGTCTCAATATGGAGATCGAAAAAAGGCTCATGGAGCAGGCTGAACCTGTAGCGCCTGTTAAGCCTGTGGTTGCTCCGGTCAAGCAGGTGGCACTCATCCCAGAAATCGAGAAGAAGCCTGTTCCTCAGAAGAAGCAGTATACGCAGGCGGATCTGAAGTTCGCTCCTGCTACGGCCATTACGGATAAAAGCATCACCTGTTGCCTTTGCGGTAAGCAAGCTCTGACTTTGACTGCCCGTCATTTGGCCCACCACGAGATCAGCGTAGAGGACTACAAAAAACTTTGTGGCTATGAGCCGACACAAAAACTCATGGCTCGGGAATACCTCGCAAAGATGACGGATAATGCCAGACGTGCCCAGGAAGCCAGAGCTGCGAAGCGTATGGAGAAAGAGGGGCAGGAAGGATAAGTTGCTACTAAAAGAGCCCGGCTGGGATGACCAGTCGGGCTCTTTTAGTGATGGATTAGTTCGCCAGTCTTCTGCCAGCCTTGCATGAAAGATATACCTCTGGGCCGTCAGGGCCTTCTTCGACATAGGTGATTTGGTATGTGGCCTCTACCTTACCACCAGCCGAAAGCGAGCCAAAAAACTCAAGAGTTTTTTCTTTTGGGCAGCTGATAAAAACTTGTGCATAGCTTGGTTTCCGAATGGTAAAGCCGACCATCATGCCTTCTTCCTCCATGAAACCAAGATATTCCCCTTGTGTACTTCGGATTGCCAAAATTTGACTGTCAGAATTTTTATGCTGTTTGATTAAATTGACTGCTTTTTCATACATCGTGTCATAGTAATAGCCATCAGCTTTTGCGCTGCCATACTGGTCTGGAGATAGGGAGTTGTTATGTTGAATGACATACAAGTCTCCTATTCTCAGATAAACAGCTATGGTATAGGCGTCCTCTATGGTGAATCCTTCTTCCTCCATCAAGGCTTTCGCGCTACTGTCACGTCCAGACTTCAGCCACTGACGCTGGTCATTCAAGATTTGTTTTTTATAAGCACCACTAAGTTTATTATAGACTTCTTTCCAAACAGCTGAGAGCTCTTGGTCTGCCTGTTTGAAGTAGGGAACTTGTAATAACTCATTGTATTCATTTTCTGTCAATGCATGCGATTTTGTTGGAAAAACTGTTGTCAAAAGGCAGAAAATCAAAATGGCAAATAGATGTTTCATTGTAACCTCCTTTTGCCTGATAAATAGTAATCATTAATATATCAAGGTTAAAAAAAGGAAGCAAGTCTGCTGACCTGCTTCCTTTTTTATTTATTAAAAGAAAACCTTGATGATAATCACTCCGCCAAGAGCTCCACCAATAACACATCCAACCAATTGAGGTACGATGAACCAGAAAAATTTTTCCTTTAAGATGCTGGCCATGCCACCAGTTGTGATGATGCTGTCGGGTATTGCCAGTTGCCTGATGAAATCGCCAATAAGGGCACCGAGGTAGGCCAAGGGGGCAGAAAGGATAAAAATGCCGATGCGACCAAGCATATTGACATGAACAGGGGGACGCATGTGATCCCCCCCAGCATACGCACAAACAAAAGCAAACAGGACAGCGAGAATCGCGTAAAGGGTCTTCATACACTTCTCCTTTGATTGAGGAAAATGAGGTCCAGCAATTTTTGGTAGTGATAATTGCATAAAATGTCAAGAATTGGTTTTTATGCTGTTTTTGAAGCTCGCGCTTTCCCTTATTTTTGTACGCAAAAATGGAGGGATACGTGGCTGGGACGAAAAAACAGCGACTCGCGGTCATAGTAGGTGCGAACATTACCGCACGACGAAAACTGCTGGGATGGAATCAGGCGGCCTTTGCCGAACGTTTGGGGATGGGAGCAGATTCGCTTTCCAGAATCGAACGTGGCCTTGTCGCTCCTCGCTTTCAACGGTTGGAAGAGATCGCTGAAATCTTGGAATGTTCTGTCGCCGAGCTGTTTATGACCCAGGAAGATCTGGAGAAATACCGGATCAACTTTTCGTCCCCGAAGCAGGAAGAACTGCCGACCGTCACCAGG
>PPYF01158807.1_pt1 | contig 12275 bp, 8 predicted proteins | sample 1559871 | NCBI WGS metagenome assembly PPYF01 (sample SAMN08240021, study PRJNA423297) | Human gut metagenome, whole genome shotgun sequencing project. | reverse complement strand
CGCAGGCGCTGCATATGGGCGATGAATGCCATAACCGCAATAACGCCGGGACGACGCTGCTGATTCAGGCGCTGACGCCGGGGATTATTCAGGCAGGTTATTCCGTCGAGCAACAGCGCGAAGTGTTTGAGTTTGTCGCCAGCAGCGACTACTTCTCCGGCCCGACGTGGATGGCGATGTGTAAAGCGGCGATGGATGCGGCGCACGGCATCGAATACAGCACCGTGGTGACCACCATGGCGCGTAACGGCGTCGAGTTCGGCCTGCGGGTCAGCGGCCTGCCGGGGCAGTGGTTTACCGGCCCGGCGCAGCAGGTCATCGGCCCGATGTTTGCCGGTTATAAGCCGGAAGATTCAGGGCTGGATATTGGCGACAGCGCCATCACCGAAACCTACGGTATTGGCGGATTTGCGATGGCGACCGCGCCCGCGATCGTCGCGCTGGTGGGGGGCACGGTGGAAGAGGCTATCGATTTCTCCCGTCAGATGCGTGAAATCACCCTTGGCGAAAACCCCAACGTCACCATTCCGCTGCTCGGTTTTATGGGCGTGCCGTCGGCAATCGACATCACCCGCGTGGGTAGCAGCGGCATTCTGCCAGTGATCAACACCGCCATCGCCCATAAAGATGCGGGCGTCGGCATGATTGGCGCGGGCATTGTGCATCCACCCTTCGCCTGCTTCGAGAAAGCCATTTTTGGCTGGTGCGAACGTTACGGCGTCTGATCTGTAAAGTGCGCGTTGTTTCTGCCGGATGCGGCGTGAACGCCTTATCCGGCCTACGAGTGGCGCAAGAATCTGTAGGCCTGATAAGCGTAGCGCATCAGGCAGTCTGGCGTTGGTCATAACCCCATCACCCTCTGTCGCGGACATAACAACATGAAAGAACTTGTGGTCGTTGCCATTGGTGGCAACAGCATTATCAAAGATAACGCCAGCCAGTCGATTGAGCATCAGGCGGAGGCGGTGAAAGCCGTGGCCGATACGGTGCTGGAAATGCTGGCTTCCGATTACGACATTGTGCTGACCCACGGCAACGGGCCGCAGGTCGGGCTGGATTTACGCCGCGCGGAGATTGCCCACGAGCGCGAAGGGCTGCCCTTAACGCCGCTGGCGAACTGTGTGGCGGATACGCAAGGTGGCATTGGCTATCTGATCCAGCAGGCGCTGAACAACCGACTGGCGCGTCACGGCGAGAAAAAAGCCGTCACCGTGGTGACTCAGGTGGAAGTGGATAAAAACGATCCGGGGTTTGCCCATCCCACCAAGCCCATCGGCGAATTCTTTAGTGAAAGCCAGCGTGACGAACTACAAAAGGCAAACCCTGACTGGCGTTTTGTTGAAGATGCCGGACGGGGCTATCGCCGCGTGGTCGCCTCGCCGGAACCGAAACGTATTGTCGAAGCACCTGCCATTAAGGCGCTGATCCAACAAGGCTTTGTGGTGATTGGCGCGGGCGGCGGTGGAATTCCTGTGGTGCGCACCGAAGCGGGAGATTACCAAAGCGTGGACGCGGTTATCGACAAAGATCTCTCTACCGCGCTACTGGCTCGCGAAATTCACGCCGACATTCTGGTGATCACCACTGGCGTCGAAAAAGTGTGTATTCACTTTGGCAAACCGCAGCAGCAGGCGCTGGATCGCGTAGATATTGCCACCATGACCCGCTATATGCAGGAAGGGCATTTCCCACCTGGCAGCATGTTGCCAAAAATCATCGCCAGCCTGACGTTCCTGGAACAAGGCGGCAAAGAAGTGATTATCACCACGCCGGAATGCCTGCCTGCGGCGCTACGCGGCGAAACGGGCACCCATATTATTAAAACCTAAGGACGTAAGATGAAAGAAAACAATAGCCGCCGTGAATTTCTGAGCCAGAGCGGTAAGATGGTTACCGCCGCCGCGCTGTTTGGTCCCTCAGTGCCGCTCGCCCATGCGGGGGGAGCTGGCACCCTAAACTGCGAAGCGAACAACACCATGAAAATCACTGACCCGCATTACTATCTCGATAACGTGCTGCTGGAAACCGGTTTTGACTACGAAAATGGCGTGGCGGTGCAGACCCGCACGGCGCGCCAGACTGTGGAAATTCAGAACGGTAAAATTGTTGCCCTGCGCGAGAACAAGCAGCATCCGGACGCCACGCTGCCGCACTATGACGCTGGCGGTAAGCTGATGCTGCCCACCACCCGCGACATGCATATTCATCTCGACAAAACCTTCTACGGCGGGCCGTGGCGCTCGCTCAATCGTCCGGCAGGCACCACTATCCAGGACATGATCAAACTCGAGCAGAAAATGCTGCCGGAACTGCAACCGTACACGCAGGAACGGGCGGAAAAACTGATCGATTTATTGCAGTCGAAAGGCACCACCATTGCCCGCAGCCACTGCAATATCGAACCGGTTTCCGGCCTGAAAAATCTGCAAAATTTGCAGGCGGTGCTGGCGCGACGTCAGGCGGGCTTCAAGTGTGAAATCGTCGCCTTTCCGCAGCACGGTTTGCTGCTGTCGAAATCGGAATCCTTAATGCGCGAAGCGATGCAGGCGGGGGCGCATTACGTCGGCGGGCTGGACCCGACCAGTGTTGATGGCGCGATGGAAAAATCCCTCGACACCATGTTCCAGATTGCGCTGGACTATGACAAAGGCGTCGATATTCACCTGCACGAAACCACGCCGGCAGGCGTGGCAGCCATCAATTATATGGTTGAAACAGTGGAGAAAACGCCACAGCTGAAGGGCAAGCTGACCATCAGCCACGCCTTTGCGCTGGCAACGCTCAACGAACAACAGGTAGATGAACTGGCGCACCGGATGGCGGCGCAGCGAATTTCGATCGCTTCGACGGTGCCGATTGGCACGCTGCATATGCCGCTCAAACAGCTGCACGACAAAGGCGTAAAAGTGATGACCGGCACCGACAGCGTTATCGACCACTGGTCGCCTTACGGCCTGGGCGACATGCTGGAAAAAGCCAATCTGTACGCGCAGCTTTATATTCGTCCTAACGAACAGAACCTCTCCCGCTCGCTGTTTTTAGCCACTGGCGATATATTGCCGCTGAATGAAAAAGGCGAGCGTGTGTGGCCTAAAGCGCAGGATGACGCCAGTTTTGTGCTGGTGGACGCCTCCTGTTCCGCCGAGGCGGTGGCGCGTATTTCGCCGAGAACGGCGACGTTCCATAAAGGGCAACTGGTGTGGGGAAGTGTGGCAGGTTGATACGCATTTGAAACGCCTGCAACGGTGAATCGTAAGAGATTTAAAGCCCCAGGGAGTGGGGCGGCCTGAGTATGAGTGTGTTGGCAGAAATGGACATTATCTTTGAAGAATATGCCCTTATTGACGTTGTGTAGATAACTATTTGTCTACGTGAAAATATCATCAGTTTTGCCGATTTTTGTCTTTTACGGATAGCAAATATCACACTTATAGGCGCTCGCCTTATGGGGAACGTTGCTGCTCTGTTTCATTCAGGCTCGCGGCATGTTGGGGCTGGATCGGGTGGTTTAAATATTGGCTATATTCAATGGACGCGTTTTGCCGCGATGACATATCAGGCATCGCCAAATACACATAGCTAATCAGGAGTAAACACAATGAAGATCAAAGCTGTTGGTGCATATTCCGCTAAACAACCGCTTGAACCGATGGATATCACCCGGCGTGAACCGGGACCGCATGATGTCAAAATCGAAATCGCTTACTGTGGCGTCTGCCATTCCGATCTCCACCAGGTCCGTTCGGAGTGGGCGGGGACGGTTTACCCCTGCGTGCCGGGTCATGAAATTGTGGGGCGCGTGGTAGCCGTTGGTGATCAGGTAGAAAAACATGCGCCGGGCGATCTGGTCGGTGTCGGCTGCATTGTCGACAGTTGTAAACATTGCGAAGAGTGTGAAGACGGGCTGGAAAACTACTGTGATCACATGACCGGCACCTATAACTCGCCGACACCGGATGAACCGGGCCATACTCTGGGCGGCTACTCACAACAGATCGTCGTTCATGAGCGATATGTTCTGCGTATTCGTCACCCGCAAGAGCAGTTGGCGGCGGTGGCTCCTTTATTGTGTGCAGGAATCACCACGTACTCGCCGCTACGCCACTGGCAGGCCGGGCCGGGTAAAAAAGTGGGCGTGGTCGGCATCGGCGGTCTGGGACATATGGGGATTAAACTGGCCCACGCGATGGGGGCGCATGTGGTGGCATTTACCACTTCTGAGTCAAAACGCGAAGCGGCAAAAGCCCTGGGGGCCGATGAAGTTGTTAACTCACGCAATGCCGATGAGATGGTGGCTCATGTGAAGAGTTTCGATTTCATTTTGAATACAGTAGCTGCGCCACATAATCTCGACGATTTTACCACCTTGCTGAAGCGCGATGGCACCATAACGCTGGTTGGTGCGCCTGCGACACCGCATAAATCGCCGGAAGTTTTCAACCTGATCATGAAACGCCGCGCGATAGCTGGTTCTATGATTGGCGGCATTCCAGAAACTCAGGAGATGCTCGATTTTTGCGCCGAACATGGCATCGTGGCTGATATAGAGATGATTCGGGCCGATCGAATTAATGAAGCCTATGAGCGAATGCTGCGTGGTGATGTGAAATATCGTTTTGTTATCGATAATCGCACACTAACAGACTGAAAAAATTAATAAACATCCTGTGGTTTAACATATTAACTTCGCTCCACTTAACTTTTTAGTTAAGGAGAGCGAAATAATATCAAAGTAGTGGTAAACCTATAGCGTAAATTCAGATTGTTAAATTAACTCCACTACTTTACACGTTAGTTATGAGCGATTTCTGATAGTGTCTGGTTTAATCAGAGCTTTATTATCTGCGACGTTTATTTTTATTTAAGAGAGCCACCTGCAAGTTGTTATTCCACCAGAGAGTGAATCGCAAAGCAGGTCATCATTTCATCTGTATATCTGTATGCCAAATGGCATTCCCCCTCCTTTTCCGCCGATATTTTGTTGTGAACGGCGGAGTTTCGCTTAAAAAAGCACCAGCAGTGGTTTTACAGCTATATGGTGTATAAAAAATGTTCTCATACAGATGTTTTGTGAATGTGTGGGTTGACATTCATATGAAAAAAATCATAATTCCATCATGTTTGTGTGGGGTCTTTTCTGTATCTTACGCATCGCACTCAAGCCTGACAGAAAATATGTTGTAAGGCTCATATCAAAAACCGCCATTAGCTCATCAGGAAGAGCAGACGACAACCAGGATTGTTGTATGGTACGGGGTTCGAGGCCTCGATGGCGGTACAACTTTTCAAAACTTTTCTGAATCAGATCCCCTTATTATCATCCCTGCAAAGTGGAACATTGCCATTGTTTGGCTATTCAGGACGGGTCAGACCAATGAAAAAGCCCACACAGGGGAGAGTGGCTGAAATGGGAAGCTAAAGACTCAAGTAAACTTATCGGAAATAAGGACCACGCATTACGGGGGCTATCATCGCCGATGGTTGGGATTCGGCAAATCAGGTTGATTACGTAGAGAGTAAATTATCTGCTCACCGCTGCGTCACCCCTTCGTAAATCAGGCGTAGCGCGAATACACCAATAATTGCACCAATAACCCAACTGGCAACGCGTTGCATACGCCCATAAGCACGACGCACTGCGGGCAAAGAAAACGCCTGACTAAGAAAGACTCGCCAGATAATTGATGCGAGCACAATCCCCGCCTAGGCCATTAATCGTGCCCATGTTGGTGTTTCGGCATGTAATGTTACTGAGAAAATACTGATAAAAAATAAAACGGTTTGCGGGTTAGAGAGATCGGTAATTAATCCACGGCGGAAAAAAACATACCAGGGGGCGCTAATCGGTTGTTGTAGTGTGCTCATTTGCGGTGTTGAGTGGCGGCGCATGCTACTACACCACGCAAACCATAAGAGATAAGCGCCGCCGACGATTCTGATAAGCGAAAAAATCTCCCCACACTGCGTAATTAGCGTTGCAAGACCAAACAAACCCAACCCGGAATAAAATGCATCGCCCAGCGCCACGCCCAGCCCGGTCAACACCCCTGCGCGTCGACCGGAAGCCAGGCTGGTTTGTACTACCACAAAGAGATTGGCTCCCGGATTAAAAAAAGTAATCACGAACAATCCTACGGTCAGGTAAACGGCGTGCAAAGGATCCATAGTGATTTCATCCATAAATAAGTGAAGTAACTTCATCATATTTCTACCAAAAATAATCGGGTGCGAGAGAGATCACAAAGTGTCTTATTTCCGGTTACTGGCGTTTATGCCCTGACTGAACTAATTATTAATCAACCCAATAATGTGGGTGGGTGATAGTGTGATAACAACTCTGGAGCCGTAATATGAAAATAATCTCTAAAATGTTAGTCGGTGCGTTAGCGTTTGCCGTTACCAATGTCTATGCCGCAGAATTAATGACCAAAGCGGAATTTGAAAAGGTTGCATCGCAATATGAAAAAATAGGTGATATTTCAACCAGTAATGAAATGTCGACCGCAGATGCGAAAGAAGATTTGATCAAAAAAGCCGATGAAAAAGGGGCTGATGTGTTGGTACTGACCTCTGGTCAAACTGACAATAAGATCCACGGCACGGCAAATATTTATAAGAAGAAGTAATTCTGAATCCTATGTAAACATCCCCGATGCGTAAGTTTATCGGTGATCATCATCTATTGAAATTTATGCCGGATAAAGCGTTCGCGCTGCATTCGGCAGTTCAGCTTTTCAGCCGCCGCCAGAACGTCGTTCGGCTGATACCTAAATAATTCGCCGCTGCTGTCTTATCGCCATTAAATTTCTCCAGTGCCTGTTGTGCTGTCAGCAAGCCTGGAATGGGAGTCTTCGCCGACTCGCGTGCCAGTTCCGGCAGTAGCAGCTGCAAAAATTGCGGCGTTAAATCCGGCGTCGATTCCACACTTAAAAACAGCGCCAGTCGTTCCATCATATTGCGCAGTTCACGAATATTGCCCGGCCAGTCGTAGTGCACCAGCATGGTTTCGCTTGCCTGTAACCCCTGGCGTAATGCGGCAGCAAACGGGGCGGAGAGCGCCGCCAGAGACACTTTCAAAAAGCTTTCCAGCCGAGTCTGCAACGGCAGCGGCATTTCGCCTATCTCGTCAAGAAACAGCGTGCCATCGTGGGCGATTTCAAACAGCCCGGCGCGTCCTCCGCGTCGCGAGCCGGTAAACGCCCCTTCCTCATAGCCAAACAGCTCCGCTTCCAGCAGCGATTCGGCAATCGCCCCGCAGTTAACGGCAACAAACGGATGTGACTTTTTGCCCTGTCGCGCATCGTGGCGGGCAAAATATTCCCGATGAATCGCCTGGGCCGCCAGCTCTTTGCCCGTCCCCGTTTCCCCTTCAATCAACACCGCCGCACTGGAGCGGGCATACAGCAAAATAGTCTGCCGCACCTGTTCCATCTGTGGTGATTGACCGAGCATATCGCCCAGCACGTAACGAGTACGCAGGGCGTTACGGGTGGCATCGTGAGTGTTATGGCGTAACGACATGCGCGTCATATCCAGCGCATCGCTGAACGCCTGGCGTACGGTGGCGGCGGAATAAATAAAAATTCCGGTCATTCCGGCTTCTTCTGCCAGATCGGTAATCAGCCCCGCGCCGACCACCGCTTCGGTGCCGTTAGCTTTCAGCTCGTTAATCTGCCCGCGCGCGTCTTCTTCGGTAATGTAGCTACGTTGGTCGAGGCGCAAATTAAAGGTTTTTTGAAACGCCACCAGCGCCGGAATAGTTTCCTGATAAGTGACAACGCCGATAGAAGAGGTGAGTTTTCCGGCTTTTGCCAGTGCCTGTAACACATCGTAGCCGCTCGGTTTAATCAAAATAACTGGCACTGACAGGCGGCTTTTCAGGTACGCACCGTTAGAGCCAGCGGCAATGATGGCGTCACAGCGTTCGCTTGCCAGTTTCTTGCGGATGTAGGTCACCGCTTTTTCAAAGCCAAGCTGGATAGGGGTGATATTCGCCAGGTGATCAAACTCGAGGCTGATATCGCGAAATAACTCGAACAGCCGCGTTACAGATACCGTCCAGATAACCGGTTTGTCGTCATTCAGCCGTGGTGGATGTGCCATAGCGCACCGCAAAGTTAAGAAACCGAATATTGGGTTTAGTCTTGTTTCATAATTGTTGCAATGAAACGCAGTGAAACATTGCTTGAAACGTTAACTGAAACGCATATTTGCGGATTACTTCATGACTTTATTTATAACAAATTGAAATTAAACATTTAATTTTATTCAGTCAATTGTGGCACACCCCTTGCCTTGTCTTTATCAACGCAAATAACAAGTTGATAACAAAGGATGGGCTATGCCTCTACACTCTCCAGGTAAAGCGTTTCGCGCTGCACTTAGCAAAGAAACCCCGTTGCAAATTGTTGGCACCATCAACGCTAACCATGCGCTGCTGGCGCAGCGTGCCGGATATCAGGCGATTTATCTCTCCGGCGGTGGCGTGGCGGCAGGATCGCTGGGGCTGCCCGATCTCGGTATTTCTACTCTTGATGATGTGCTGACTGACATTCGCCGTATTACCGACGTTTGTTCGCTGCCGCTGCTGGTGGATGCGGATATCGGTTTTGGTTCTTCAGCCTTTAACGTGGCGCGTACGGTGAAATCAATGATTAAAGCCGGTGCGGCAGGATTGCATATTGAAGATCAGGTTGGTGCGAAACGCTGCGGTCATCGTCCGAATAAAGCGATCGTCTCGAAAGAAGAGATGGTGGATCGGATCCGCGCGGCGGTGGATGCGAAAACCGATCCTGATTTTGTGATCATGGCGCGCACCGATGCGCTGGCGGTAGAGGGGCTGGATGCGGCAATCGAACGAGCGGAGGCCTATGTTGAAGCGGGTGCCGAGATGCTGTTCCCGGAAGCAATTACCGAACTCGCCATGTACCGCCAGTTTGCCGATGCGGTGCAGGTGCCGATCCTTGCCAACATTACTGAATTTGGTGCCACGCCGCTGTTTACCACCGACGAATTACGCAGCGCCCATGTCGCAATGGCGCTGTATCCCCTTTCTGCTTTCCGCGCCATGAACCGCGCCGCTGAACATGTCTACAACGTCCTGCGCCAGGAAGGCACGCAGAAAAGCGTCATCGACACCATGCAAACCCGCAACGAGCTGTACGAAAGCATCAACTACTACCAGTACGAAGAGAAGCTCGACGACCTGTTTGCCCGTGGTCAGGTGAAATAAAAACGCCCGTTGGTTGTATTCGACAACCGATGCCTGATGCGCCGCTGACGCGACTTATCAGGCCTACGAGGTGAACTGAACTGTAGGTCGGATAAGACGCATAGCGTCGCATCCGACAACAATCTCGACCCTACAAATGATAACAATGACGAGGACAATATGAGCGACACAACGATCCTGCAAAACAGTACCCATGTCATTAAACCGAAAAAATCGGTGGCACTTTCCGGCGTTCCGGCGGGCAATACGGCACTCTGCACCGTGGGTAAAAGCGGCAACGACCTGCATTACCGTGGCTACGATATTCTTGATCTGGCGGAACATTGTGAATTTGAAGAAGTGGCGCACCTGCTGATCCACGGCAAACTGCCAACCCGTGACGAACTCGCCGCCTACAAAACGAAACTGAAAGCCCTGCGTGGTTTACCGGCTAACGTGCGTACCGTGCTGGAAGCCTTACCGGCGGCGTCACACCCGATGGATGTTATGCGCACCGGCGTTTCCGCGCTCGGCTGCACGCTGCCAGAAAAAGAGGGGCACACTGTTTCTGGTGCGCGGGATATTGCCGACAAACTGCTGGCGTCACTTAGTTCGATTCTTCTCTACTGGTATCACTACAGCCACAACGGCGAACGCATCCAGCCGGAAACTGATGACGACTCTATCGGCGGTCACTTCCTGCATCTGCTGCACGGCGAAAAGCCGTCGCAAAGCTGGGAAAAGGCGATGCATATCTCGCTGGTGCTGTACGCCGAACACGAGTTTAACGCTTCCACCTTTACCAGCCGGGTGATTGCGGGCACTGGCTCTGATATGTATTCCGCCATTATTGGCGCGATTGGCGCACTGCGCGGGCCGAAACACGGCGGGGCGAATGAAGTGTCGCTGGAGATCCAGCAACGCTACGAAACGCCGGACGAAGCCGAAGCTGATATCCGTAAGCGGGTGGAAAACAAAGAAGTGGTCATTGGTTTTGGGCATCCGGTTTATACCATCGCCGACCCGCGCCACCAGGTGATCAAACGCGTGGCAAAGCAGCTCTCGCAGGAAGGCGGCTCGCTGAAGATGTACAACATCGCCGATCGCCTGGAAACAGTGATGTGGGAGAGCAAAAAGATGTTCCCCAATCTCGACTGGTTCTCCGCTGTTTCCTACAACATGATGGGTGTTCCCACCGAGATGTTCACACCACTGTTTGTTATCGCCCGCGTCACTGGCTGGGCGGCGCACATTATCGAACAACGTCAGGACAACAAAATTATCCGTCCTTCCGCCAATTATGTTGGACCGGAAGACCGCCAGTTTGTCGCGCTGGATAAGCGCCAGTAAACCTCTACGAATAACAATAAGGAAACGTACCCAATGTCAGCTCAAATCAACAACATCCGCCCGGAATTTGATCGTGAAATCGTTGATATCGTCGATTACGTCATGAACTACGAAATCAGCTCCAGAGTGGCCTACGAGACCGCACATTACTGCCTGCTCGACACGCTCGGCTGCGGTCTTGAAGCTCTCGAATACCCGGCCTGTAAAAAACTGCTGGGGCCAATTGTCCCCGGCACTGTCGTACCTAACGGCGTGCGCGTCCCCGGAACTCAGTTCCAGCTCGACCCCGTCCAGGCGGCATTTAACATTGGCGCGATGATCCGTTGGCTCGATTTCAACGATACTTGGCTGGCGGCGGAGTGGGGGCATCCTTCCGACAACCTCGGCGGCATTCTGGCAACGGCAGACTGGCTTTCGCGCAACGCGGTCGCCAGCGGCAAAGCGCCGTTGACCATGAAACAGGTGCTGACCGCAATGATCAAAGCCCATGAAATTCAGGGCTGCATCGCGCTGGAAAACTCCTTTAACCGCGTCGGCCTCGACCACGTTCTGTTAGTGAAAGTGGCTTCCACCGCCGTGGTCGCCGAAATGCTCGGCCTGACCCGCGAGGAAATTCTCAACGCCGTTTCGCTGGCATGGGTAGACGGACAGTCGCTGCGCACCTATCGCCATGCGCCGAACACCGGTACGCGTAAATCCTGGGCGGCGGGCGATGCCACTTCCCGCGCGGTACGTCTGGCACTGATGGCGAAAACCGGCGAAATGGGTTATCCGTCAGCCCTGACTGCGCCTGTGTGGGGCTTCTACGACGTCTCCTTTAAAGGCGAATCGTTCCGCTTCCAGCGCCCGTATGGTTCTTACGTGATGGAAAATGTGCTGTTCAAAATCTCCTTCCCGGCGGAGTTCCACTCCCAGACGGCAGTTGAAGCAGCGATGACGCTCTATGAACAGATGCAGGCAGCAGGCAAAACGGCGGCGGATATCGAAAAAGTGACCATTCGCACCCACGAAGCCTGTATTCGCATCATCGACAAAAAAGGGCCGCTCAATAACTCGGCTGACCGCGACCACTGCATTCAGTACATGGTGGCGATCCCGCTGCTGTTCGGGCGCTTAACGGCGGCAGATTACGAGGACAACGTTGCGCAAGATAAACGCATCGACGCCCTGCGCGAGAAGATCAATTGCTTTGAAGATCCGGTGTTTACCGCTGACTACCACGACCCGGAAAAACGCGCCATCGCCAATGCCATAACCCTTGAGTTCACCGACGGCACGCGATTTGAAGAAGTGGTGGTGGAGTACCCAATTGGTCATGCTCGCCGCCGTCAGGATGGCATTCCGAAGCTGGTCGATAAATTCAAAATCAATCTCGCGCGCCAGTTCCCGACTCGCCAGCAGCAGCGCATTCTGGAGGTTTCTCTCGACAGAACTCGCCTGGAACAGATGCCGGTCAATGAGTATCTCGACCTGTACGTCATTTAAGTAAACGGCGGTAAGGCGTAAGTTCAACAGGAGAGCATTATGTCTTTTAGCGAATTTTATCAGCGTTCGATTAACGAACCGGAGCAGTTCTGGGCCGAGCAGGCCCGGCGTATTGACTGGCAGACGCCCTTTACGCAAACGCTCGATCACAGCAATCCGCCGTTTGCCCGTTGGTTTTGTGAAGGCCGAACCAACTTGTGTCACAACGCTATCGACCGCTGGCTGGAGA
>PPYF01494752.1_pt1 | contig 12276 bp, 14 predicted proteins | sample 1559871 | NCBI WGS metagenome assembly PPYF01 (sample SAMN08240021, study PRJNA423297) | Human gut metagenome, whole genome shotgun sequencing project. | reverse complement strand
CCACCGATCAACAGACCTAAACCAATGACAATCAAACTTCCCCATTTTTCAATAGCCTTAGCAGGCAGTAAGATATAAATTGCATAGGTCACCGCCGAAAAGAGACCCCAGAACAAGCCCAGAGGTGTAATCGCCAGCTCCCTTATCTGACCATGCGTTGCGATGGTAAAAGTTCCCACAATAGCCAGGATAATCGCCACTAGCTCTGCTGCTGTTGGGAACCTACGATATTTTGCACATACAAAAGCCAGGATGATAACTGGGGTGACATACTGCAAGACCGTCGCTGTCCCAGCATTAGTGTATTGAATAGCACTAAGATAGGCGTACTGATTTAGTACCAGGTAAACTCGTCAAAAGATTGACATTAACACCATGAGCCATTAGGTATTGACCAGAAACTCCTGAAAATCCCCAGGCAATTCCTGCTGTCAATACCATCAAGCTCCCTTTTAGTTGTTTAGACATGTGTTTTCCTCGATTATGATAATGATTAATTATTATATCACAGAGTGGATAAGGTAAGCGGTTACCCCATAAAACTTAAACTGTTTTTCTTGAGGAATTTTCAAGCGACCAACCTACAACCCAGCCAAAGACTAAAAGATAATTTTCAAGTACTCCAATAGCATTGACTGAGTGATGATGTTGAAGATAGCTAAGGAAATGATTGGTCCCAATCACAAGGCCTCCAATAATCAAAGCTATCAGCACAGCTCTCAGATAAAACCAATCGTATTTGAGATTCACAGCAAGAAGGATGATTAGAACTGCCACATTCCAGATACCAATCTCCCTCTGCCAACCAACTGAAATGCCGTACCCCAAGTGACTTCCCATATAAGTTGGGAAGAACAGCTGAAAAATAATAGCACCAGTCATGTCCAGGATGACGAGGATAAATAGGACTCTTAAGAATTTGTTCATGGGGGGTGCTAAACTCTTTTTTAATGTTCCCGACTAGTCTAACATAAATGAGAGGATTTAAAAAAATGACGAACAAATCTATATCTCAAAATATATTCTAAAAACCTCACTTATTATTGAACGTGTTAATAATTAATGAGAAAAGTCAGGATATTTTTGAGATTAAATTAATCCAGATTTGTAACTGCCTAAACCAAATTTTTCTTTGAACTTCAATTCTTTCTGTAGTATACTATTACAAGTAATTTTATGAATAAAAAAGAGGTCACCATGTTATACAAAATCATACAAAAATACTGGGATAAACGTTATCATGGATATTCTCAAAAAAATAAAAAAGAACTTGAAAGTCTTCAACTAGAAAAATGGAAGTATGAACTGATACGTTGTCTACCAAAGGATAGCACAACTAGTATTTTAGACATCGGCACAGGACCCGGATTTTTTCCGATTTTGTTAACACAAATTGGTTATACTAATGTTACTGCAATCGACGTCTCAGAAAATATGCTACAGATTGCACAAGAGAATCTCCTTCAATATAGAAAAAATTCAAGCACAGTTCGCTATCTACAAATGAATGCCCAAGAGTTGGACTTTGATCCAGAATCTTTTGACGTCATTATAATGCGGAATGTTACATGGAATTTGGAAAATCCTGAAAAGGCTTATGAGGCCTGGTTACGCACTCTCAAACCAGGTGGACAACTTCTTATTTATGATGCCAACTGGTACTCTTATCTCAATGATCCTGCTATTCGTTCACAATTTGAGAATAATCTAAAGATCGTTTCCAGCGAACAATTAGAAGATTACTGGCATGGTGAAGGGGTCGATGAGGCCTTGATTGAGGAGATTGCCCGCCAATTACCACTAACCAAACGCCTTCGTCCCGCATGGGATCTGGAGTTTTTGAATCAATTTGAAGAGGTCGAAGCTACGGTTGACACCGAATTTGGACCAAAAATTTGGAGCCGAGAAGAAGAACTCAATTACGCAGCCACACCGATGTTTGCCCTTTATATAACAAAAAGAAGCTGATTTACACAGAAATCAGCTTCTTTTATATTCTTGTTGGATAGCGAAGTACTGTTTGAGAAGCCTTCCTAGATACATCACTCCTCCAATAAAGAGGATGAGAAAGAGACTTGGAAAAGCAACAATCCATGGGGCTATTTGTAAGTAACTTCTACCGTTATTGATCATCGCACCCCACTCTGCATAGGGCATCTGAGCACCCAAACCGATAAAACTCATCCCTGCAATTTCCATGATAATCGTATTTAAATCATACACCATGGTCGTTACGACTTGGGGAAAGACACTAGGAAGATAGTAGAGCTTGATCTTACTCCAGAAGGTATTGCCAAACATATCTGCATAGCGGAAATACGGTTCTTCTTTACTATCAAGGAGGAGCGAGCGCACAAGATAGGCATACTTGGTCCAGCTGGTCAAACAGATAGCCAGCAAGGTTTGCTCCATCCCAAGGCCCAAGAAGCCGACGACTCCGATCACAAAGATAATGGGAGGAAAGGCTTGAAACAGCGTAATAGCTACTTGAACAAAGCGGTCCACAATCCCACCAAATCTGACACTCAAGACCCCCATGAAGCAACCAAAAAGGACGACCAAAATGAGAGCGAGAAGGGATGGCAAGAGGGTATGGGCCCCTCCGACAAATACACGGACAAAGAGATCGCGGCCCAACTCATCTTTCCCAAATAAGGCTTGACGAGAGGGTGCTGCCAAAACATTGGGTAAATCAACCCGATTGGCTTGGTCAAATCCAAACCACTGAACCAGTACTAAAAAGACAAGAAAGGCTATGAGACACCCTAGTACCCATCGAATGTTACGTTTGATCTGATCAGATGACATGGTTGGCCCCCTCCTTACGCTTTCGTTTTGGATTAATGATGAGCTGGATAAATTCAGCAACGGTATTGACCAGAAGGACACTGGTTGTAATGACCAGAACCGATCCCTGGATTAAGGGAAAATCCCGATTGTGAACAGCTGTGATCAACATTTTCCCAATTCCTGGCCAAGAAAAGAGGTACTCGATTACTGCCACTCCCCCTAATAAGGAGGTTAAAGATAGAGTGATCAACGTCAAGAGCAGAGGAAATAGTTGAGGAAAAATGGTTGTCCCGAGGATCTGTCCTCGTCTCAAACCGCGCCCCATAGCCCCCAGTACGGCATCCGACTCGAGAATCCCTGTCACCCCTTCTTGGAGCTGGGGAATGTAGCGGCTAGACATGGTTACGGCCAAGGTCAAAGCTGGCAATACAACTCCTTTTAGATCAACCGTTGATTGGATTGGAAACAGATGTAAATATAGTGAAAACACCACCATCAAACCAATCCCTAGAACGAAATTAGGGATGGTATTGGCCAAAGCAGTCGCAAAAGAAATGACCTTAGAAATCAGGCTCTTCTTATAAAATACTGAGATAAAACTCAGCGGAATGGAGATCAAGAGAGTTAAGAACAAGGTAAATCCTGCTAAGAATAAAGTGTTAGGAAAATAAAAGGCCAACTCTTTTGCGACGGAAGATCCCGAATGATAGGTTATTCCCAGATTTCCATGGAAGACTCCCAACAACCATCGTCCATACTGTACCCAGAAAGGATCCTGAAAGCCAAATTCCAAACGCTTGGCCTCTAACAGTTCTTTTGTAAAAGGAATCCCCTGCGAAGCCAACATATTTTTAGCTGGATCTCCCGGTGCTAAGTACATGAGTAAGAAGGAGATCAAACTGACACCTAGTAAGATCAGAAAGAAACGAAGCAACAATTTACAGCTTAGTCGAAACATTTATTCAGCCACCTTTCTTGCTTCTGATAAGTATCTAACAGTTCCTGAGTATAAGGATTTTGTGGAGCACTTAAGCAATCACTTGTCCTTCCCATCTCTTTTACTTGTCCATCTTTTAAAACTAATATCTGTTGGCAAAATTGGCTCACCAAGGCTAGATCATGAGAGATAAAGACAAAATTCATCTGATAGCAATCTTTTAGTTGCTCCATCAAGCGCATCAGCTCTGCTTGAATGGTCATATCAAGGGCGCTGGTCATCTCGTCGCAAACGAGGATTCTCGGTTTGATGAGCAAAGCACGCGCAATAGCTGCCCGCTGGCACTCTCCACCACTTAAAAATTGGGGTCTTTGCTGCAGCAGATGGCAATTGAGATGAACCGCGTCCAAAACTTCTTCAACTGCTTTTTCTTTTTCAGCTTTTGTTGTGGCCTGATCAAAATGATCACAGACTTCCATCAAACTCGAATAAACCGAGCGTGCTGGATGAAAACTAGCATGTGGGTGTTGATCAATATACTGGATCGTTTGATAGAATTCTTTCGTTGAAAATTCTTCAAAAGACCGGCCCTGTAAATAGAGTTGCCCTTGATCAGGGGTGATAAAACGACACAGGAGATGACTGAGGCTAGTCTTTCCAGACCCAGATTCTCCTACGATCCCAAAGCTCTCCCCCTCTTCTAACTCAAATGAAATCGGCCCTACTTGCATCCCTGAAGCAGAATTACGGTAAGTAAATTGTAGATTTTTACAGGTCAATATTGTGCCCATCTGAGGCTCCTTTCCGTAAACGTGGGGTTGCTGCAAGCAGCTCTCTTGTATAGTCTTCTGTTGCAGACTGCAACAATTGGGCTGTAGGTCCCTGCTCAATGACCTGTCCCTCACGGATCACAAGCATCTGATCCGTCAAAGCTGCAGCAACTGCCATATCATGTGTCACTAATAGAAGAGCCAATCCTTCTTCTCTTTTTAGGCGATCTAATAAATCCACGATTTCTAGCTTGGTGACAACATCCAGTGCACTGGTGGGCTCATCAGCTAGCAAAATCTTAGGATAAGAGACCAAAGACAAAGCGATCGCCACCCGCTGCATCATGCCCCCACTTAATTCAAAGGGATAGGCAGGCGCAACCTTCTTCATATCTAAACTGACTAGGTCCATACATTCTTTGAGAGAACGAACTTTGGAAGTCCGCCCTTTTAGACTGTTGACCAGGTCCTTATAATGGTTTTCAATGGTTCGTCGATCATAAAAAAATCTTCCAGCTTGCTGGCTAACCCAAGCCATCTCATTCCCAACGAAAGGGTAGGGAGTGGACTGCTGGAGCTGTTCCTTTCCTTGCCAACTATACTGTCCCTTTGCAATCCAAAGATCTCTCAAGGGGAGCCCTAGCAAAATCTTCAACAAGGTAGACTTCCCACTGCCACTTTCTCCGACAATCGCAAGACTTTGGGATTTTTTCAACTGAAACGATAAATCTTCAATAATGATCCGATCCTGGGACTGGACCGTTACATGTTGGAGTTCAAGCATCCTTATTCCTTCTTTAATTGATTGGTAATATGATAATAGTCTGAGGCACTCGATGTGAGTCCTGACACGCGATCATTCATAATAACCGCCACCTTAAACGTCACCAAAAAGCTGATCGGTAGGTCTTCTTTGATTTCCCTTTGAAGGTCCTTACTCAGCTCTTGGCGCTTCTCTTGATTGCCTTCTATCGCAAGGGCTTGGATCAATCGGTCTACCTTGGCGCTCTTGTATTTTCCAAGGTTAACCGAGCCGTCTGATGCCAGCGAGCTCTTAAAGAAGGGATAGGGGTCACCCACTGGAGTCGCCACCATGGTATACGGTGTAAACGAATAGTCTTCTGCAGCAGCAATCGATCCTACTTCAACAGTCCGAATCTTCACATCGATCCCAATTTGTTTCAAGGAAGCTTGTGTCGCCTGAACTGCTAAAGGAATCTCAGGTAAACGATCATAAGAAAGAGCTGTCAATGTAACCTTCTTACCGTCTTTATAGCGAAAACCATCCGCTTTTTTCAAATATCCCGCTTGATCTAAGAGTTTCTCTGCTTCCTTGGCATTCGCATTTGGAACAGGCTCTTCTAAAGCAAAAGGAAAACGACTTGGAAACGGACCACTTGTGGCTTGGGAACCCTTTTGAAAGAGCGATTGACTATAGGTATTCCGATCAATCACCAAATCAAGAGCTTTTCGTAGCGTCTTATCCTGCATCCAAGGATCTCGGAAATTATAGACATATGAAAGATAGCGCGAGCCATCGACTTCTGAAATCCGATAGCCTTTTTTCTGGCGATAAGAAGCTAGATTGAGAGCAGGCATTCCATAAGCCGCATCGATCTCCCCTGCATCTAAGGCAAGACTCATCGAAGTCGCATCTGAAAATGAATGAATCTCGACCTTCTGTACCTTAGGGGCCCCATTCCAATAGTTGTGAAAGGCCTTTAGACTAGCACCATTCTCTGGTCGAAAAGCTGTCATCTGGTAAGGACCTGTCGCTACAACCGATTTTCCAGTCGACTCTTTAGCTCCAACATGAATAATGGTCGAATAAGGATCCGCCAAGAGGTTCAAAAGGATCGGTTGAGGATCTTTGGTTTTGATCCGAATACTTTGATCCGTCGCTGTTATTTGCTCGATCATTAATTCACCTGCTGCCCGCTGATTGGACGCCAAAAGGTGTTCCAAGGACTCCTTGACTGTCTTAGGAGTCATGAGACTCCCATCATGGAAATGAACCCCTTGACGGATGGTGATTTCCCACTCAAGTGGAGACAACTGCACACCTTTGGTGGCAAGCCAAGGCTGGATCTGTAGCTGATCATTCATTTTAAACAAAGTCTCCCCGACCCCATAGCGCACTGTAAACCAGCCATTGTACTCTTTGACTGGATCAACATTAGCCGGAAATTGAGTATAGCCCATCGTAACCGTATCACGAGAAGATACCGTTTTTCCCTGCGCTCCCTGATAAGACCTCAAGCCTAGTAAGCAAAGTCCAGCTAACAGGAGCGCCCAGCAGAGCTTGACCCAATATCCCTTTTTTCTTTTAAAAGCCTGCATGTTCTTTCAAATACTCCTCTTCTTCTTTGGTCGATGGTCTTCCTAAAATGGCATTGCGATGCGGATAGCGCCCAAATTGTCGGAGAATCTCCACATGCATCTTCTCATACTTCAAGCGTTTTTCGAGCCCCGGTTGATCAAACAAGCGCAGGGCTTCTTCATGAATGACTAAGGACTCAGAATGCATAAAAGGCATGTAGAAAAATCCTCTTTGTACAACTGGTAGATCCAAGGCTTGCTCTAAGCCTTCTTGGGCCAATACCAAGGCCAAGGAATCTGTCGCAAAAGCTTGGGCCGTCCCTCGAAAAATATTGCGAGGAATCTGGTCCAGGAGCAAAATCTCTGCTAAACGCCCTTGATCTGACGCGCGCCAGCTGAACAATTCCCCACGATTGGCCTTCCAATAAAGTTCTTCAAAACGCACGCGCATTTCTTGATCCAGCGCATCTGATTTTTTGAACCAATCCTCTGGCTTCAACTCTTCAAACCAGAATCTTATCACTTCCTGCATTTCTTAACCCGCCATAATCTTTTCTTTGGTTTTTTCATCCAATGAGTCATTCATCCGGCCGTACTTGTATCCGGCCAAATCCAAGGCTACATATGTAAATCCGATTTTCTTCATGTAGTCATTGATCTTGTCATGCAGTTGAATGGCTTCAAGCAGACGATCTTCTTCCACTTCGATGCGCGCCAAGTCCCCATGCACCCGCACACGGGCTTGCTCAAAGCCGAGCCCTACGAGGAACTCTTCCCCTTCAAAGACCCGTTGCACATTTTCTGAAGTGATTTTCACCCCGTATGGGAAGCGTGAGGCAACGCTACAAGATGGCACCTTATTCCAATTGGAGACGCCTCTTTCCTTGGCCAATTGACGAATTTCTGTCTTATAGAGACCTGCTTCTTGCAAGACACTACGGACACCCGCTTCGTCCCGAGCCTTGATCCCAGGACGGAAGTCGTTGATATCATCCATGATCATACCGTCCACCAATTGCTCAAATCCCAATTCCGTGACCGAATCCTTAATGGTTTGGTACATCAATTGTTTGGTGTAATACCAAATATTGGGCGTGTTGGCAGCAATCCGCGGATCACTCAATTCTCTCATTTCCAAACCAAGCACCGGTGCTCCTAGCTGATCAGCCAAGTCGAGTGCTAGATCAAACTCTTCATTTGAGAACATCTCAGAGTTCACGACAGCTGCAATGACATTGTCGGGTCCCAAGGTATCCAAGGCTACCTTCAAGAGATAAGAACTGTCAATTCCGCCTGAATAGGTAACGGCTACTTTTCCGATTTGCCGTAAAATATCTTGTAATTTTTCTTCTTTTTCTTGTCTGATTTGTGCTTCTGTTGCCATCTTAGAATAGCTCCCTTCCTATAAATTCTTCAATCCTTTCATTATCCAAAATCACGATTTTTTGCTGTCGAATATCCAAAACTCCTTCTCGTTTTAATTCGTTGAGAATGCGATTGACACTGTTTCGCGTCGAAATTCCGCAAAAGCCAGCAATATCTTCATTGGTAATGTTGAAATCAATCAAGACGCCATCTTCTTGCTCTACACCAAACAAGCCGCTTAGTTTTTGCAACTGAAAACAAACTGCTCCCTTTTTCCCATTCATCATCATATACTGCTGAGCTTCCATACTCTCAGAGAGCTTATGGCAATAATAATCCAATACGTAGTCCTGCAGTTCTTTTTGCTCCTTAACAAAATTCCAAAATTTAACCCGAGAAATACGATAAAAACTTGCTTCATCGGTCTCTACTCTCACATTAAAAGCAGAATTTGAATAATTTGATACTTCATCTCGAATCAAAGAAACAATATCAATAGCTTTGAGATAAGAAAAACTATACTCACGTCCGTCGTGCATAATAACACTAGTTTTAACAATCCCTTCTTTTAAAATATAGATGTAATCATCCTTAACCCCTCGATAAGATAGATAACTATGGTATTTTTTCTTAATAATTGGAGTTCGTCTCTCTTCTAAAAAATTAACTAAAAATTCTGAATTCACAAGCATCTTCCTCTTATTACTTTACTGTTTATTGTGACATCTTAATAACACTAATAATACACCTATACTACCAATTCTATATCATCCTTTGTTAACATCAAATGATACTTATGTATTTTAAAAAAAGACTTATAATACTGGTGTAAGTATTAATAATAAAGGAGATCGCAAATAATGGTAGAAATTAAATTACCGTACGACAAAAAGACGATTGTTGCAAAGATTCCAGATGAAAACTTTGCTGGTTTGTTAGAGTCAAAAGCGGAAAACTTCCATAACCCAGTTAACCCTGATGCACGCGTGCGTATCTTGGTTGCTACTGGTTTCCACCGTCCTTCAACTCGTGAAGAATTGATCAACAAATACGGCCAAGAAATCGTTGATAATGAAGAAATCGTTATGCACATTTCAACAAATGACGATGACATGGTTAAGATCGGTCAACTTCCTTCAGGTGGGGATTGTATCATCAACAAGATTGCTGCTGAAGCTGACTTGTTGCTAGCAGAAGGATTCATCGAATCTCACTTCTTTGCTGGATTCTCAGGTGGACGTAAATCAGTCCTTCCAGGTATTGCTTCATACAAGACTATCATGGCGAACCACTCAGGTGATTTCATCAACTCTGATAAAGCACGTACTGGTAACCTTGACCACAACCCAATTCACGAAGATATGCTTTACGCTGCTCGTACTGCAAAATTGGCCTTCATCGTCAATGTTGTATTGGACGGCGAAAAACACATCATCGGATCTTTCGCTGGGGACATGGTTGAAGCCCACAAAGTTGGTTGTGAATTTGTTGCAGACTTGGCACACGTGTCTAAGGTCGAAAGTGACATCACTATTTCAACAAACGGTGGTTTCCCACTTGACCAAAACATCTACCAAGCCGTTAAAGGGATGACAGCTGCTGAAGCTTCAAACAAAGAAGGCGGAACTATCATCATGGTTGCTGGATGTGCGGACGGTCACGGTGGAGAAGGATTCTATCGTAACCTTGCTGACGTCAAAGATCCAAAGGATTTCTTGGAACAAGCCATCAACACACCTCGTTTGGAAACTGTCCCAGACCAATGGACTTCTCAAATCTTGGCTCGTATCTTGGTACACCACCATGTTATCTTTGTATCTGACCTTGTCGATCCTGCTTTGATCACAGGTATGCACATGGAACTTGCAACTTCATTTGACGAAGCGCTTGAAAAAGCCTTAGCTCGTGAAGGAAAAGATGCTAAAGTAACTGTTATCCGCGACGGACTTTCTGTCGTTGTTGAATAGAATCTACCATGGATTTTCAACCAAATCTAGAACAAACACTCCGTGACTTGCAAGCTGGCCACCTCTCTGTAGAGGATGCGCTGGAGCAAATTAACGGCGTGAAAGAACTAGGCTATGCAGCAATTGATACTGACCGACAACGCCGCAATGGCTTCCCTGAAGTCATCTTCGGTGAAGGAAAGACAGTTGAGCAAATGGAAGGTATCATGCAATTCCTTTTACAAAAAGAATTGCCGATCCTTGCGACTAGGGTCTCTCTCCAAAAGGGAGAGGCTCTTTCTCAGCTCTTTCCTAACGGCCACTATTATCCAGAAGCTCGCTGCTTCATCCTCAACTCTAAAAAAGAAGAGGTAGATGCGGAGCATTACATTGCCATTGTGACAGCAGGGACTAGTGACGTTCCTGTTGCCGAAGAAGCTGCCGTAACTGCAGAGACCTTTGGCCACGCGGTCCATCGGATTTATGACGTAGGAGTCGCCGGTATTCATCGCCTCTTTAGACGCTTAGATGAGATTCAAAAGGCCAGTGTGGTAATTGTCATCGCTGGAATGGAAGGAGCCCTTGTCAGCGTTGTTGGAGGTCTTGTGGATGTGCCTGTAATTGCCGTGCCGACTAGTATCGGATACGGGAGCAATCTTCAAGGACTTACGACTTTGATGAGTATGCTGACTTCCTGTGCTTCTGGAGTCACCGTCGTCAATATTGACAATGGATTTGGTGCAGCTTATTCAGCTTGTATGATCAACCGACTCAACCACAATCGAAAGGAAAACGAATGACCAGTCTATTTTTAGAACCTTTTTCTGGAATAAGTGGTGATATGCTCAATGGTCTATTGGTTGACCTTGGGGGAGATGTCACCTTGCTTCGCTCCGAACTCGAAAAACTGGGAATTGATGGTTTCCACCTCCATGTTGATCATATCGCTAAAAGCGCCATCTGGGGAACTGACTTTGATGTTCACCTTCACCACGTGGAGAAAGATACAGGGATTGAAGGCGATTTTGATCATAAACACCATCACGATCATGAACATGGACATTCCCATGCGGATGCCCGCAGTTATGCAGACATCCACGATTTGATTGCCGCTTCTCAGCTGAGTCCTTTTGTAAAAGAAAAGAGCCTTGCAGTCTTTCTCGACATTGCCAAGGCTGAAGCAGCTGTGCACAACATGCCTGTTGAGCAGATTCATTTTCACGAGATTGGTGCCATTGACTCGATCGTCGACATCGTTAGCTTTTTCATCCTAGTGGAATCGCTCGGGATCGACACAGTCTACTCCACTCCTCTCACAGAGGGAAGTGGGACGATCTCAGTCGCCCATGGGGAAATGCCGGTTCCAGTTCCTGCTGTCATACAGTTGAGAAAGGGAATCACCATTCCGATCACTCAAGACTTCACCGTCAAAACAGAGTTGATCACCCCAACAGGGTTAGCTCTCTTGAAAGCATTGGATCCCATCTTTGAACCGATTCCATCCCAATTTGCTATCCAAAGTGTCGGCTATGGATTTGGTAAAAGAGATACCGGAAAATTCAATGCTTTACGCGGTTCGCTATTAAAGGAAGACGCCTCACATAGCACGACCAACGTTCATCACACCGATGATTACATCGTTGAAATCACCACTACAATCGATGATCAAACACCAGAACAACTGGCTTATATTCTAAATCGGTTCTTGGATGCTGGAGCTTTGGATGTCTACTATCGTAGCATCGTTATGAAAAAAAATCGTCCTGGTTTTGAGTTAACGCTTTTGATTCAAAATACCCAGCTGGAAGATTTTTCAACCCTCTTGTTCAAAGAAACCAGTACCATTGGTTTTCGATACCAACAAATTGACCGCAAGGTCATGCAACGTCGTTTTGAACAAATCGATACGGAATTTGGAACCGTTACAGTTAAAATCAATCAGTACGGATCCATCACTAAGAAGACGCTTGAATACGAAGACTGTCAGCGGATTGCTAAGAAGATGCAGTTGCCGATTCAAGAAGTTTACAACCAATTACAAAAATACATTTATTAATTTAGGAGAAATTTATTAACATGACACATCAATTACTTGCAGAAGTTATGAGTACAGCTTTGATGATTATCTTCGGGGTTGGCGTACACTGTG
>PPYF01660789.1_pt1 | contig 12278 bp, 12 predicted proteins | sample 1559871 | NCBI WGS metagenome assembly PPYF01 (sample SAMN08240021, study PRJNA423297) | Human gut metagenome, whole genome shotgun sequencing project. | reverse complement strand
TTTCCCGCAAGGCCATTTTTCAGTCTATTGACGATAGCCTGATGCGCTTAGGCATGGATTATGTGGATCTCTTTCAGATTCATCGCTTTGACTACTCCACGCCTGTTGAAGAGACCATGGAGGCTCTGCATGACGTTGTTAAAGCAGGAAAAGCGCGTTATATCGGCGCATCTTCTATGGAAGCCTGGCGCTTTGCAAAAATGCAGCATACCGCTGAGCGTAACGGCTGGACCCGATTTATCACGATGCAACCGCAATACAACCTGCTTTACCGGGAAGAAGAGCGCGAGATGCTGCCCCTGTGTGAAGACCAGGGCGTTGGGGTGATCCCCTGGAGTCCGATGGCACGCGGCAGGCTCACGCGCGACTGGAGTGTCACGTCCCGACGAACGCAAAACGATGCCTTTGCGTTAAAAATGTATGAGAACGCAGCCTTTCTGGATAAGCCCGTGATTGATGTTGTTGCCAGCATTGCCGAAAAGCACGCGGTGCCAAGAGCTCATGTTGCAATTGCCTGGCTGTTATCAAAATCCGTCATCACAGCACCGATCATTGGCGCAACGAAACCAGAACATCTTTCCACGGCTATCAGCGCGCTGGACTTTTCACTTAGCGATGCCGAAATCATAGAACTCGAGGCACAGTATCTGCCGCACCCCGTTGACGGGATCATTCCCCCGCTTCCGGATACGCCGCCTTCCCTCACGCCGCCTTCAGCAATCCAGAACTGTTAACACCCTGCCCTGGCCCGGCGTTGCCGGGTCTGCCAGACCACTTATTCCCGGTCACTGATGTGAAAAGGGAAACGGTGCCGGCGCGAATGCGCCCGATCGAAAAATCATCGCTCCACCAGGTTCGGTCCCGCTGTTGGCGACAATAAACAACTCGCGATGCCCGGGGCGGATCGCCAGGCTTGTCGATTTAAGGTTACGGCCTTTGTCGCGGTCAGGCAGCACAATTTGCCCAATCGGCAGTCCGTTGCGGTTGAAGACCATGACGCGGCCCTGGCCTGAGATGGCCACATATACATTGCCTTCGCTGTCGACACGGGCCCCGTCTGGCGCCGGCCCGGTGAACTGATAGGTAACAACTGAACCAAACGGGGCGACCGTGGTGGCGTCTGACAGTCTTACGCGATGAAGCCTGTTTTTAGCGTGTTCTGTGGCCCATATCTGAGAGCCGGCGGGGTCAATCGCTATGCCGTTCCCGACCGCGAGTCCAGGCAGGATGGCATGAATTGACCCGACATTGGGACTAACGTAGAACACCCCACCCTGTGGATCGGCTGAATTTCCCCGGCTGTCAGTGAAATAAAATCCGCCCTGATTATCAAAGACCAGATCGTTGACAAGAAATCCAGTATCAGGGGCAACAATCATCTGCTCACGGGTGCCGTCGGGTTCGATAGCCCGGACAGAACCTCGCTGCATATCGCCCACCGAGGCGATAAAGATCCGTCCATCTTTGTGTACCGCCAGGCCGGAAGCACCGAATGAATTCTCCTTAAGGACAATGAAAAGCTGCCGCTCCGGGGTTAGCTTAAACACGCGCCCCGTCGCCACATCAACAAACAGCAGGTTATTGTTCCGATCGAACACGATCCCTTCGAGCACGAGCGACGCCTGTGAAACGTTGAAGTACGGCTGGGCCTCCACGGTCTGAAGAGAACGCTCCCAGGGCGGTATGGGGACGGCACTGCATGTAAGCGCGTTATGATTTAGTCCATTCATGTTGTTTATCCCCGGCAATAATACAGAGGGAGACTTCACCTGCAGTCTCCCTGTGACAGCAGGTATTAACTTTTATCAAACTGACTTTCGGTAAACGGATCGGCGCGGCCGCCCTGCAATGGGATTTTGGCAAGCGCCGCATCGATTTCGCGTAGCTCGCTGTCCGTCAACCGGACTTGCGGTGCGCCGCTGTTTTCTATCAGGTGCGGATATTGCGTCGTACCCGGGATAGGGACAATCCAGGGCCGCTGGGCCATTACCCAGGCCAGCGCGAACTGAACCGGAGTGGTGTTTTTGCGACGGGCCCACGACTGCGCGAATTCAAGCAGCACCATGTTTTTGGCCAGGGCATCGGGCTGGAAGCGTGGCAGGTTATGCCGCCGATCGGTGCTGTCGAACCGCTGGCTTGGATTGACTGCTCCGGCAAGGAAGCTGCGGGCAGTCGGGCAGTAAGGTACGAAACCGATACCCAGCTCTTCGAGCGTTGGAAATATCCGCGTCTCCGGTTCCCGCCACCACATGGCATACTCACTCTGCACTGCAGTCACAGGGAGTACCGCATGTGCGCGGCGAATTGTCCTGGCACTCGCTTCCGACAGTCCCCAGTGTTTCACTTTACCCTCCTGGATCAACGCCTTCACGGTTTCCGCCACATCCTCGATCGGCACATTCGGATCGGGGCGATGCTGATAGAGAAGATCGATGTGGTCCGTTTTCAGACGCTTTAGCGAGCCCTCTACGGCGCGGCGGATATGGTCAGGATGGCTGTTAAGGGAAGTGGGCTTCCCCTCCTCCACGCCGAAGCCGAACTTGGTGGCAATCACCACACGATCGCGAACAGGAGCGAGTGCTTCCCCGACAAATTCTTCACTGAGATGGGGGCCGTAGACCTCGGCAGTATCAAAGAACGTGATACCTTGTTCGAAGGCTGCCCGGATAAGCGAAACCATGGCTTTACGATCGCGCGGACCTCCGCCGTAATAACCCACCATCGGCAGGCACCCGAGTCCCATGCTGGACACCTCCAGCGAGCCGAGTTTACGCGTGGTTAAGGTTTCCTTCTGGACCGGAACAGCTGCCGAAGGGGCGTTCGGCGTGTCCTGACCAGCCGGTTTCGCCATCACGGCGCCGCTCCTGCCAAGGGTGGTTGCGGCCAACGCCAGACCGGCTCCGGCGATCAGAAAATTGCGCCGGTCCCGGGAAGCGGGTACGGCAGCAGAAGGCTGGTCATGGATCATCTTGCTCATAAACTGGAACTCCCTTTAACGCAGAAAGGATTCATTAATTTGGTCATTACCAGGCATAAGCCTGGGGCGCTTCTCCCCCGGGGCCGGGCCAGATTTCGTCGAGACAGCTCATGGTGTCGTCTGATAGCGTGACTGTCGTTGCGTGAAGCGCCTGCTGGAGTTGTTCGACCGTACGAGGCCCAATCAGTGGAGCGGTAACGACAGGATTCTGCAGGAGCCACGCCAGGGCCACATCGGAGGGGGTTTCGCCGAGGTCCTCACATAATGCTTCATAGGCTTCCAGCTGCGGACGATACTGTTCGATTAGACGGGCAAACGCGGGCCTGGCACGGCGCCCGCTTGCCATCTTTTTCAGTACGCCGCCAAGCAGCCCTCCGGCAAGCGGGCTCCAGGGGATCAACCCCAGGCCAAAATGGCGGCATGCGGGAATGACCTCCAGCTCAATGGTGCGGGCTGTCAGATTATAAAGACTTTGCTCGGCGACCAGGCCCAGGAAATGACGGGCCGTGGCGACTGACTGCGCAGTCGCAATGTCCCAGCCCGCGAAATTGCTGCTACCGATATAAAGAACCTTTCCCTGCTGAACAAGCAGTTCCATGGCCTGCCAGATCTCTTCCCACGGCGTATGACGATCGATGTGATGCATCTGATAGACGTCAATATGGTCGGTCTTAAGCCGTCGCAAACTGTCCTCGCAGGCTTTGCGAATATGGTAAGCAGAAAGCCGGCGATCGTTCGGGCCCGGTCCCATAGGCTGATAGACTTTTGTCGCCAGAACGATGCGTTCACGGCGGCCACCCTACTGAAGCCAGCGACCAATAATTTCCTCGGACAGCCCCGAGCCTTGCTGGATATCGGGAGATTGTTCAGTGCCATACACGTCTGCTGTATCAATGAAATTGATACCCGCCTCAAGCGCCTCATCCAGAATGCGGGCGCTGGTCTTCTCGTCGGTGACGTCACCAAAATTCATGGTTCCGAGACAAAGGCGGCTGACTTTCAGGCCGGTGCGGCCAAGATGCGTATAGTTCATAAACGGCTCCGTTAGATGAGTGTTCCGCCCTGGCCTACCAGCCAGAGCGCATGATTTTCAAGAATAACGAAGCACAACGTGTACAGTGAGTGGACGTGCATGAATGGACTTGTGAAAAAAATTCAGCAATGGATTAGCCCTAATCGGTCTAATGTGTATATCATTTCTTCATCAACGCATTCGGGTTTTAACGCCGCATAAGGAAAACTATTCTGTATGCAAATAAGCAGAGCTGATGTTGCCGATCTTATTTATTTCATGGCGATTGCACGTCATCGCAGCTTCAGCCGTGCGGCAATTGAATTAGGCGTCAGTGCATCAGCGCTGAGTCATGCCCTGAAGGGACTGGAAACCCGGCTCGGAGTTCGCCTGCTTAATCGCACGACCAAGAGCGTCACCCCTACGGCAGCTGGTGAGGAACTGGTTCAGTCTGTTCATCAGCCTTTCGACACCATAGAAGGCGCGCTTGAATCGCTTAACCGGTATCGCAATACCCCTACCGGTCGTATCCGCATCAATGCAGCCGTTGAAGCGGCAAATCTTTTGCTTGCGCCGGTCATGCCCGCTTTTATGGATCGCTATCCCGATATTGAAATCGATATTGTGGCCAGCAACCGTATGGTTGACGTGACTGATGCGGGCTTCGATGCCGGCATCCGCTACGGTGGCACCGTCCCGGAGGACATGGTTGCCCGGCGTTTATCTGCCGATATTCGCTGGGTTATCGCGGCCTCCCCTGATTACCTGGAACGCTACGGAACGCCTGAACATCCGGATGATTTATTACACCATCGCTGCATCAGCAATCGTCTCGGTGACGATCGGGTTTATCGCTGGGAACTTGCGCGAGACGGCGAAACATACCAAATGACGGTGCCAGGCTCAGTGACGGTCAATCATGCCGAAACGGGTCTGGTGGCCGTATTGGGCGGGGCTGGCCTGATGTATTTTCCGGAGCCTCTTGTTGCACCCTATGTCAAGGATGGACGGCTCCGTCTGGTGCTTACGGAATGGTCCCCACTGGAGGAAGGTTTTCATATCTATTATTCAAGCCGCCGGCAACTGCCGACCGGGCTTCGTCTTCTGATTGAGTTTATACAGGAGGCCAGGCCGCTGGGGTTGTGAAATAGTGCCTCCACACTGAACGATGCGTTTTCGTCTTTATCGCCCCGTAACAGATAGCAGAAAATCAATCAGGGTCTTCACTCTTTTCGTTTTACCCGCGTTTTTGGGGTAATAGAGATACACTGGCGGGTAGGTTTTCCAGTAGCTCTCCATGACGGGAATAAAGTGCTCTCTGTCGGGCTGTAACTCCCAGATGGGTTCAAACAAGCGCCCAATTCCCAGCCCGTTACGGATCCCGTCAGCCATAACGTCAATATCGTTGCTGATTAACTGCCCGGGCATCTCAACCGTCAGCTGCTCTCCGTGGTCGTTCAGGAGCAACGGAAGGATGCGGTTGTTAGTGATAAAACGGTAGCCAATCAGCTTGTGTTGACTGAGGTCTCCCGGCACCTCAGGCATTCCATGCTCGCTGATATAAGCTGAGGATACATATAATCCTTCACGAAAGGGTTTCATTAACGGCCGCGCCACCACCCCGCCTTCAAGAATATCGCCAAAACGGATCCCCAGATCAAAACGCTCTTCGATAATATTAACGGTACCGTCGTAAACTGATATTTCCAGCTGTATACCCGGATATTGCTGACAGAATTTCGCCATTGCAGGCTTGAGAATTAACAAATAGACAAAACGCGAGAGCGTTATTCGCACGATACCAGAGGGCTCCTGATTCTGGTCGCGAATGCTTTCTAGCGAATTTTCCAGCGACTCCACCGCCGCAGCGGTCTGCTCCAGCAACAGCTGCCCGGTTTCCGTCAGCTCAATACGGCGGGTCGTACGCACAAAAAGCGGATGGCCAATATGCTCTTCCAGCAGCTTAAGCGCATTACTGACGGAGGGAGGTGTAATTTCCAGTTTTCTTGCGGCTGCCGAAATATTACCCTCACGTGCAATGCTCTGAAAGATGCGTATCTGGTTATAAAGGGCATTATTCATAATGTATTCCTAAAACAATCTCTGCCTGATTATTAAGTACAGTCTAAAGATTCTTAAGCCAATAATATCCCTTTAGTACGTTTTACTGATGCTACGATTCACTGTTAACTACGTATTTTGAAATATACCTGTACTCATTCAGATGACATTCATGGCACAGAATGGATACCAATAGGCATAAGACATTAAGGTATTCATATTTTCTAACTTTTATTGTTTAGTGCGGGATAGTCAGTGTAACCCACCGCATCGTTCTGTCCCGGCGCATAGAAGGTTGCATGGTCCGGAACGTTGAGATCGCTGCCGCACGCAAATCTTCCGGGTAAATCGGGATTGGCAATAAATGGAACACCATAGGCGATGAGATCGGCCTCGCCATTGTTAATTGCATCCTCACCGGTCTGAGCATCATATCCACCATTCAGAATAAAAGTTCGCGAGAAACACTGGCGAAGATAAGGTGCAATCCGCTGTGAACCTGCGACCGGAGCATCGGGCCCGGCAATACCTTCGGTTACGTGAAGGTAGGCGATGCCAATAGCGTCGAGTTGAGTCGCTAAATAACTGAATGTTTCAACCGGCGAAGAATCAGACATACCATGTAGCGACATGTTTGGACCAACCCTGAAGCCAACGCGATCGGCGCCGAGCACTTCGCTCACTGCACTGACGACCTCCAGAGGAAAACGTGCACGGTTTATAATAGTCCCTCCATAATGGTCTTCTCGGTTGTTAGAACCGTCACGAAGGAACTGGTCAAGGAGGTATCCTGAACTACCGTGTATTTCTACTCCATCGAAACCGGCTTCAGCAGCCTTTTCAGCACCCTGACGAAACTGTGAAACGACATCGGCGATTTCACTTGTTAAAAGCGCGCGAGGGACAGGAGTTTGTGCTATTCCATTAGACGTAAAAACCTCTGCCTCTGCATTAATTGCAGATGGGGCAACCGGAAGGTCACCGTCATGGAACTCAGGATGCGAAACGCGTCCGACATGCCACAGTTGCGCAAAAATAATTCCCCCGGCTTCATGAACTGCATCTGTTACACGACGCCATGCCTCAACCTGAGCGAGGGAATATATTCCCGGTGTTCTTATATATCCGGTACCTTGACGGCTAACCTGCGTAGCTTCAGATATTATCAACCCTGCCTGCGCCCGCTGAGCATAGTAAACAGGAGCCAGAGGGTTAGGTACATTACCGTTAACTGCCCGACTACGGGTCATTGGGGCCATTACCATTCGATTTTTTAGTGTTAATTCCCCGATGTTATATGGGGATAAAAGCGTAAGGGGTGCGTTTTTCATGGAGCAGTACCTTTCCCTCAGTAAGAAACGAGTAGTTATGTTTTGTAACCAGGGCTATATTACATACCGTAATTTTACCCGCAAGAAGGCACATTCATGATACCGTCAGATAACCGGACAGCACCAACCTGCAACATTTTCACCCGCGAATTGCTCAGTCGGATTGGTGATAAGTGGAGTATCTTAATCATTGCTCATCTTTCCGAGGGACCTTTGCGGTTTAATATGCTCAGACGTACCATCGGTCAGGTTTCTCAGAGAATGCTGACGTTAACACTGAGAAGTCTTGAACGAGATGGGTTAGTGTTGCGGACGGTATTCCCTTCGGTCCCTCCACGTGTTGAATACGAGCTAACTCCACTTGGACGTACATTAATGGGGCCAGTTATGACACTTATAGACTGGTCCTTGATTCATCAGGGCGAGGTTGAAAAGGCACGTTCTGAATATGAAAGCCAGCCTGAGTTTCCGACTGATTAATCCAGTATATTTATATTGGATAAATTCTTGCCAGACATTGCAACCCAAGAGCAAGCCGTACGTTTTATCCTGACACCGGAACAGTCAGGTCTGGCATAGATTTACCCTGTCGCACTCCTCACCTGATTGTTAAGTACAGGCTAAATATGCTTAAGCCAATGACCACCTAATCATCTCAAAATAGGGCTCATATACTCCTTTCTCTTTCCTTTTAAAACTGAGAACAAGAGACACTTATGCGAATTTTATGTCTGGATATCCCCGCACCTGGAGCATCGCTGGAAAAATATGCTCCACACCTTAACGCTGAAGCGCTGCACGCCTGGGGATTGTATAAATCCGGCTTCATCCGCGACATCTACTTCCGTCAGGACAGACCTGGCGTCGCTATTTTTCTTGAATGTGACTCTGTCGATGAAGCGATGAACGTCATGGCCGAATTCCCGCTGGCAAAAGCTGGCTTATTAAGCTTCGAATGTATTCCGCTTAGCTCCTTTATTAACTGGGAAAATCTCTTTGCCGCTGAATTTAAAAATAAATAGTGAGGCCCGATATGAAGCCTGCAGATAAACCCGTGCTGTGTGTCGTTTCCAGTCATCCAATTAAAGGTGCATCCGGTGTACCGACCGGTTTTTTCCTGGCCGAGCTGACGCATCCGCTGAAAGTACTGGAAGATGCCGGACTAAAAACGACGATAGCCAGTATTCGTGGGGGACAGCCGCCGGTGGATGGATTTGACCTCAGTGACCGTGTCAACGCATGGTTCTGGAACGAAACCGATTTTCAGCAGCGCCTGGCCACAACGCCTGCGTTATCCGAGCTGAACGGTACCGATTACAGCGCCGTTTTCTTTGCAGGCGGCCATGGAACCATGTGGGATTTCCGTGATAGCCAGGATGCCCAGCGTATTATCCGCGAAGTGTATGAAAATGATGGGATTGTCTCAGCCGTCTGCCACGGACCTGCGGCACTGGTTGACGCAAAGCTCAGTAGCGGCGAATACCTGGTGAAAGGCAAAAGCGTGGCGGCCTTTACCAACAAGGAAGAGGAAGAAGTTCATACCACCGATGTGGTTCCCTTTCTGCTTGAGACTGCTCTCCGCGAGCATGGCGCGCTTCATCATGAAGCCCCGAACTGGTCTGAAAACGTGGTTACCGACGGTCGCCTTATCACGGGGCAGAATCCCGCTTCAGCGCACGGTGTCGGTGTAGCGCTATTAAATGCGCTCCGCCAGCCAACTTAATTCATTTATCTGTCTTTCATCGTTACTCACCCTTTTTGGCCGGTTTACGTCAGCAACGATCCGGCCTTTTTTCAGGAGCTGAATATGAAAACTCTTCCTCCCGTCGCGCTCGGCACATGGTCCTGGGGCACAGGCTTCGCCGGTGGCGACACCGTCTTCGGCAATCATCTTTCTGATACTCAGATGGCAGACGTGTTCACCACGGCCATGAGTAAGGGCCTCAATCTCTGGGATACCGCAGCAGTATATGGCATGGGGAGTTCCGAGGCAGCACTGGGAGCATTAGTCCGTCAGTTCCCCCGCGAGGATATGATTTTATCCACCAAATTCACGCCGCAGATTGCTGACGAGCAGTCAGCGCAGCCTGTCAGCGATATGCTTGAGGCCAGCCTTGGACGTCTGGGCGTGGACGCGATTGATATCTACTGGATCCACAATCCCCTCAACGTTGAGAAATGGACGCCAGGACTGATCCCACTTTTACAAAGCGGTAAGGTAAAACGCGTAGGTGTTTCCAACCACAATCTGGCACAAATCAGACACGCCAACGAAATCCTTAACGCTTCCGGTTATTCCCTCAGTGCAGTACAGAATCATTACAGCCTGCTTTATCGCGCCTCTGAAGAGGCCGGGATCCTTGATTATTGCCGACAAAATAACATCACGTTCTTTGCTTACATGGTCCTGGAGCAAGGCGCGCTCAGTGGTCGTTATGATTCAAATCATCCCATGCCTGCCGGGAGTGGCCGGGCCGAAAGTTATAACGCAGTACTGCCGCAGATAGAAAGATTAACCGCCGCCATGAAAAAAATGGGAGCTGAAAGGAATGCCAGCGTTGCACGGATAGCCATCGCATGGGCTATTGCGAAAGGTACCCTTCCACTCATCGGCGCGACTAAAGTCCATCACGTTCTGGACGCCGCCAGTGCTTCAGATATCCAGTTACGCGAGGAGGAAATCATCCTGCTGGAACAACTCGCCACAGAGACCAGAGTGGATACACGTGGCGCCTGGGAAAAACCGATGGTGTAAACCCCATCCGGGAAAGACTGTCATGAATGACATTCACGAACGGGCTGTTCCGGGTGATCCTAATCTGTATCACTTTTACTGCTTTGTATGAATGGTGAGAATATGAAAATCATTTGCCTCGAAGAACATTATCTCGACAGCGAGTTAGGGCGAGCGTGTATGCCTGTTGCGCTTGAGCAGGCACCTTTCCTTGGCGACTGGGGGAAAACCGTCACTGATGGTCATGATCCGGACCGAAGCCGGCCGCAGATAGAAAAAAATGCGCTGATAAACGCGAAAGGCGCAGATTTGGGAAGCCGCCGCCTCAGGGATATGGATGAGGCTGGAATTACCATGCAGATCCTCTCTGTGGGCGGATTCCCCCAGCTGGCACCCGGGGAGGAAGCGGTAACATTAAATGCGGCGGCAAACGACCGCCTTGCCGGGGCGGTAAGAAATCACCCGGATCGCTTCGCGGCATTTGCCACACTTCCCTGGGCACAGCCGGAAGAGGCTGAAAAAGAGCTTGTCCGCGCAGTAGAAGAACTGAGATTTAAAGGGGCACTTCTCAATGGCCGCCCCTCTTCATGCTTTCTCGATCATCCTGACTATGACTCCCTGCTTTCCCGCTTTAATAAACTGAATGTGCCACTCTACCTTCATCCCGGATTACCGTTTAAAAGCGTGCAACAGGCCTACTTCACGGGCTTCAGCGCAGAGGTCAACGCCCGGCTCTCTATGTTTGGCTGGGGCTGGCATCACGAAGCCGGGATCCATTTGTTGCGGCTGATGTTATCCGGCGCATTTGATAAATATCCCCACCTGCAGGTAATCAGTGGTCACTGGGGAGAGATGCTGCCATTCTGGCTTCAACGTCTTGATGACAGTCTTCCACTGGCTGCAACGGGTCTGTCACGAACGCTAACGAGGACCTTCCAGGAGCACGTTTACGTTACCCCGTCAGGTATGCTGACACTGCCGCACTTCAAGTTTATCTACGAGTTAATGGGTGCAGACAGGATCCTGTTCTCCGTAGATTATCCCTATCAGAGCCTGGATGGTGTAAAAACATTTATCGACAGTCTGCCCGTCAACAAGGCTGAAAAAGAGGCCATCGCGTTTCGCAATGCAGAACGTTTACTGGGCATCACGGCGTAGTTCACGGGTTCATGATGACCGGGCACAATGAGATCCGTCGACCATTATTAGTTTTTGTCTAAAAGTGAATGAGCCTTTATTGCTCTAAAAAAAATAATGGTGTCACTCTATACTGGGTTAAAAATTCACCAGCCTCTTTAACGTATTGAAATGAAAAATATCCTTGTTATTTCAGGTCATCCTGAGCTGAACCATTCCGTCGCCAACGCCACTATCCTTGACGAAGTGGCGACCGCCCTTCCCGATGCTGAAATTCGTCGTCTGGACTGGCTCTATCCAGACGGCAAATTCAATATCGCTGCGGAGCAGGAAAGCCTTCTCAGGGCCGATGTGATTGTCTGGCAGTTTCCTTTTTCCTGGTATGGGCTACCCGGGGTAATGAAACAATGGCTGGACGAGATCTTTGTCCACGGCTTCGCGCATGGTTCGACGGCGAAACTGGGCGGTAAAAAGCTGATCCTCTCCTTCACAACAGGGGCGCCACAGGTGCTCTATACCGCTGACGGTTTCTTTGGCCATGCCATTGAAGAGTATCTTATTCCGTTCGAGACCACGGCAAGGCTGTGCAATCTTGAGCTGCTGGCGCCGGTTTATACCTGCGGTATCAGCTATGCCGACCGGGATGCCGACAAAATCGCGCAGCAAAAAACGCTTGCCCGGGAACACGCTTCAAGGCTTGTCGACCTGCTCAATACCGTCGTGAATAATCCAGAGGGAGAATAACGATGCAGTATACCCGGCTTGGTAAAAGTAACTTACTGGTCTCCCGCATCTGCATGGGGTGTATGGGGTTTGGCGACCCGTTAACGGGCCAGCATCGCTGGACGCTGGACGAAACAGCAAGCCGGGACATCATTCGCTACGGCCTCGAAAAGGGCATCAATTTTTACGATACCGCCATCGCCTATCAGAACGGCTCCAGTGAGCGGTACGTTGGCCGGGCGCTGCGGGAGATGGCAAAACGCGAGGAGGTGGTGCTGGCCACCAAGTTTCTGCCACGAACCG
>PPYF01305886.1_pt1 | contig 12278 bp, 5 predicted proteins | sample 1559871 | NCBI WGS metagenome assembly PPYF01 (sample SAMN08240021, study PRJNA423297) | Human gut metagenome, whole genome shotgun sequencing project. | reverse complement strand
ATTAACATAGTAGTCCTAAAATTATAATTCTCATATCAGGAATATTAAAATCAATTTAATAAGAATTTAATACAGTTTGTAACAATGTAGTTGAGCATTTTTAATATCACCAAATTTTTTTTGTAACAAGTTTTAAGAAGAGCCTGATCTAAATTACCGAAAAACTTAGCTTCTTCTTGAAAACATAGAATTCACAATATTCATTAACTCTAAATTTTTACTTATGAGAACTTCTACAAAATTGTGGGCAACAGCCTTACTTTTTTCGTTTTCAGCTTTTTCTTTGAGTGCAAAAGACCTTTATGTTGCGTCTGCTGAGAATGGCGGAACTGCCGAGAATGATGGTTTAACTCCCGAAACTCCGGTAGCTTATTTAAGCCAATTGAATAGCGTAATTGAAGCAGGAGATGTAATTCATGTAAATGGGATGATCATGATGTCTCAAGACCCTAATCAAAAACCCGATAGAACAAGTGGCTATGTACATCAACAAGCCGGAGCAAAAGGACACCAAGGTTTTGTAATTATGGGTGGCGCATGGCAAAATATCACGATGATCGGTGAAGGCCTGCAATCCGGTTTCGATTCGGAACACAAAGGTCGTCTGTTCCGCTTGAACGGAGGAGGTAATCTTACTTTTAAAAATCTTACTTTCCAAAATGGTCGGGATCTGATCAACGATGGGGGAAACGGTTTCTGGATCGGAGGTAACTTAGTTGCTACATTCGAAGATTGCAAATTTATGTTCAATACCGTAGCTCACGCAAATCCCGATTCACCTACGGATTTTGCAGATTCCAATGGCCGAGGCGGAGCTATTCACAAAAATGAAATTGGGGATGTGAACCTATACAATTGTACGTTTACAGGAAACGAAAACCGGGAAGGTAATGCAATAAACTGGTGCGGAGGAAAACTTGTTGCCGTAGGTTGTTCTTTCATGGGAAATACGACTAAAATCAATGGTACGGGTGGTGCTATCAAGTTTTGGTGTTTAGTAAATGATAAACCGATCCATGCGACTATTGAACATTGTCTGTTCATGGGAAACTCTTCCGGTAATGGAGGTGCTATCGCCATAAATGAAACAGCAAACAGAGATAATGCGGGTAACGATATTACCATCAAAGATTGTTCGTTCATCGCCAACTCTGCAACCATGTGTGGTGGTCTACTAATCAATAACATTGTTAACAAAAATACCAGTAAAGTGAAAGTATTAAATTCAACTTTTGCTTATAACCAGGCAATCAATGATGGCGCTGCAATTAATTTGAGGGCTATGTCTAAAGATAGCGAATTCACGATGGTAAATTGTACGGTAGTGGACAATATCACTCAAGGTAACGGAGGACATGGCGCCGGTCTTTTGATCACGAACGATACTAATAATCCGAAGACAAACTGTACCAAACGCATTTATAATTGTCTTTTCCAAGGGAACTATGCTGTTGACGGTGGTAAAATGACAACTTCTGATTTGACCTTAAGAGATGCGATGGCTGAAGGAGAATTTGAAGCATACAATACTTATTTCGGCAGACTGACCAACAATCCTATTCTTGATGGAGCAGCTATAAATTGCACGGTAAATTATATGCCGGGAAGTACAAAAGACATGGATTGGGATATACATAACGCCTCCGGTTTGTCGGATGACGCCTCTATTTACGCTCCCAGAAGATATATAGTTCCTTTTATCGATGAAAATGCTCCCGGACTTACTTTTGGTAACGCTGAATATCTGACACAATTCGGTATCACAACAGACCAAATGGGTAATCCTCGTAAAATTACCGGGAATTCTTGTGCCGTAGGATCTCTCGAAATGACTGAAGCAGAAATGGATGCCTCTTCCGATCCATGGAATCCTACTCTTACCAGTATCGCAAACACAACCGAAGACAAAGATCAAATCGAAATCTATGTCCGTAATGGAGAGATCGTTGTCGGAACAGGAAATAACGATGCAAACATTCAGTTATATAATATGAACGGAAGCATATTAAAAACAACAACCGGCAGCATGGAAATAACCGGTATCAACAGCGGATTCTATATTGTAAAAGCTGTTTTAAATAATCAAATATCAGTAAAGAAAATCTGGATAAAATAATAAACACAATGATAAGATATAAAGTCGTTAGACCATTCTAACGGCTTTATATCTCTATGAACCTCGATTATACAATATCACACACTAATACAAATTTTAAATTTTTATTTATGGAAATACCTAAAAAAACTACATGGAGAAATATGTTAACGTATTTCTTTCGATGGACATCTTGTTTCCGTATTGCTTGGATAGTGGGGCTGTTTCTCTGCGTACAGCTACTCCACGCCCAGAATTCTGAAATAAAGATTTCCGGATCCGTTCTCGATGCTTCCGGCGAACCCATTACAGGAGCAAACATCTCTGTTGTCGGTTCTACTAAAGGGACAATGACCGATTACAAAGGGAACTTTACTCTAAGTGTTCCACCCAAAGCGACCTTACGGGTAAGTTTTATAGGCTTTGAGCCCCAAACAATCAGAATCGGAGATAAAACTAATTTCAAGATTACATTAAAAGAAAATTCCAAAGCATTGGACGAAGTCGTCGTAACGGCTCTCGGTATCACCCGTGATGCAAAATCCTTGTCGTATGCCCGACAAACGGTAAATACGGAATCGATGAGCGATGTGCGAGCTTCAAACATGCTGGATATGCTCTCCGGTAAAGTCGCCGGTCTTCAGGTAATCGGTAACGGCGGACCATTAGCTTCTACTCGTGTAGTTATCCGTGGTAACGGCTCTTTGTCAGGGAATAACCAACCGTTATATGTTATCGACGGTGTACCCATTATGAACGATATGGGAGAAAGCGGAGACCTTGATTACGGTAATCCGGCCAACAGTATCAGCCCGGATGAAATTGAAAGTATAGAAGTGCTGAAAGGGGCAAATGCTTCGGCTCTATACGGATCAGACGGTGCGAACGGGGTTATTTTGATTACGACCAAGAAAGCAACTCGCAAAACCGGATTAGGTGTCAGCTATAACTTCAATATGATGTTCAGTACCCTGATGCAATACCCGACTTATCAGAATATTTACGGAGCCGGACAAAATGTGGGTTTCGAACGGGGATGGAATTATTATTCGGCATCAGGTAACGGTTATACATTTGATCCTAACTTACCTTACGGTATTTTCAATCCCAATATGGCCGGGCAAGATCAACGCTGTTGGGGACTCCCGATGTTGGGATTCGATGTAGTGGGACGTAACGGACAAGTCAAACAATATTCTCCCGCTAAAGAAACGGTCGAAAATATGTATCAAGTAGGTAAAGCCATTACCAACAGCGTATCTTTTGATAAAGTAATGGATAACGGTAGCTTCCGTTTCTCTTATACCAATATCCATGCCGATGACATCTTGAAAAATTTCAACAATTTAGATCGCCACAACTTCAACTTGAACTCTACTGCTAAATTCACAAATTTCTTAAGTATGGATTTAGGCGCTCGTTACGTATATGAACATGCAGACAATCGTGGATTCCGGGGGAATTCGAACCGTAACCCATTATGGGTAATTGCCAACCTGCCTCGTGACGCAACAATGGACGAATTGATCCCTTGGAAAAATCCGGATGGAACAGCAAAAACACAACGGGGATTCAACAATCCGTTCTGGCTATTGAACGAGCTTTCCAATGAAGACTACAAACACTGGTTTATGGGTAACGTTACATTGAATGTAACTTTTACCAACTATTTAAAGTTGAGATTACGTGCCGCTACCGATATGCAAACTTATCGGGCATGGGCATTCACCAACTATAACTCTCCGTGGGATACCGATGGAGAATATAACGTACGTAACCGAATTGCGATGAACAATAACTATGAAGGCTTATTGATGTATAACCAACGTTTCGGGGATCTAAGTATCAACGCCAACGTAGGTATATCGCATCAACAGATAAAATCGGAACAGACCGATTCTAAAGTCAATCAGTTATTGAAAGCCGATTTTATGAGTCTTGCTAATAATGCGGGAAATCCGACTACCAGCGAAGGGGAAAGCAACAAATGGAAAGAAGCTATCTTCGGAATGCTTTCCGTAGGATATAAAGGCGCCTATTTAGACCTTACTGCTCGTAACGAATGGTCTTCGGCCCTACCGATCGACAATTGTTCCTACTTTTACTATTCTGCCGGTGCAGGTCTTGTGTTTACCGATATGATCGAAATAGATAAAAACATTCTTTCGTTCGCCAAGTTACGCGGATCGTATGCTCAGGTAGGTAACGATACCGGATTTGATAACCTGCGCAACGGATATACATATGGAGGCTTGTTTAATGGAATTGCTTACTATAATGGAGAATCACTCCGGAAAAACCCGAATCTGAAACCTGAAAAGACTCTTTCGGGAGAAATCGGTGCAGATCTTCGGTTCTTGGACAGCCGTCTGTCGATAGACTATACTTATTATAATAAGCGGACCAAAGATCAGATCATACGTGGAGACATCTCTCCGGTTTCAGGCTATTCTCAAATGATGTATAACGCCGGTGAGGTTAAAAACTGGGGACACGAATTAACGGTTACCGCTATTCCGGTACAAACCAAATTAGTAACCTGGACCACAACATTCAACTGGGCAAAAAATAAATCTGAAATTGTTTCCCTTATCGATGGAATGGACCGCTATGAATTAGGAAGCGGCGTAAATGGAGTGAAGCTATACGCCGTAGTGGGAGAACCCTACGGAACTCTGTATGGAAATGACTACAAACGGGATGAAGCCGGACGTATCTGTGTACAGAAAGACGGTCGTCCTAAATATGTATCGGACCAGGTGTTGGCAAATGTTCAACCCGATTGGATCGGAGGATGGAGAAACTCGGTTCGGGTATGGGACTTCGACTTCAACTTGATGATCGACTTTAAAAAAGGAGGAAATTTCCTTTCCCGTACAGCTTGGCAAGGTGCTATCGATGGGCAAACCGTACAATCGCTCGAAGGACGTGAGGATTTCTTAATGTCGAAACGTATTCTCGGAGAAACCAGTAATGAAATGCAGGGTGTTATGGACGTTGCAAATACCGTATTGCCGGGAGCCGATTTAGTAGAAAATTTAGTCGTTTATCCTGATTGGGAACGTCCCAAAGGAATACATTTGGAAAATTCCGTTTATGATGAATCCGAAGGTGCCGGATGGGCAGGAAGAATGAACACGTCCTGGGTCAGCCCGGTTACACATTGGACTCATAACAACACGTCGAGTATGAAACGTTATATTTATGACGCCAGCTATATCAAACTGAGAGAGATCAGCATCGGTTATACGATTCCGAAAAAATGGTTACAAAAGACACCGTTGAAAAATGTTCGGATATCGGCAGTTGGTCGTAACGTTGCTATACTGTTCCAAAATACACCGAAAGGAATCGATCCAGAAGCAACCCGTACCACCGGAAATGCTCAAGGATTTGAAGAAGGATATGCACAACCTTCCGCAACTTATGGTTTCGATATTAAAGTATCATTTTAATATATATTATAGTATATGAAAAAAACAGCCTATATATGTCTTCTCGTTTTTATCGGAAGTCTGTTCGGATGCGTCGATAAATTTGAAGAAGTTAATACAAACGGTAACAAGATGTATGAAGCGGAATTACCCAACATCTTCGCCGGAACAGTCTATCGGACGATGAATACGGTAGCCGAATTTAATTTCATGAATGGAAACTTGTTCGCTCGCTATTTGGTATTGGGTTTTAGAACAACCCCTTCCCAGGATGAAGGCAACGGTTATTTCAGAAAATTCTACATTGATATCTTGCGTGATTTGAACGATTGCGAATTACAATATGAAGGGAAAGAAGGTTTTGAAAACCGTTTGGCAATTGCCAAAACGTGGAAAGCGTATGTATATTATGTCATGGTTTCCATGTACGGAGGTATTCCCATGAGCGATGCCATATTGACCGATTCTTCTAATAAACGAGACTTCAAATACGATACAGAACTCGAAGTCTATACAAACATTTTAAAATTATTGGATGATGCCGTGAATCTATATGATCCGGAAACTCCCTATACAGCAGATGTACTGATGCAGGATCCGGTATTCGGGGTAACAACCAATACAGCTACTGCAATGGCGAATGTTGCCAAATGGAGAAAGTTCGCCAATACGCTACGTTTAAGTATTGCCATGCAGTCACAAAATGTCAGCATGGATCTGGCGAGAGAAAATGCTGCTAAAGCCATGGAACATGAGGACTGGCTGATTGCCTCGGTGGACGAAATCGTACAACCGCAATGGGGTACCGACCGTAGTGCAGATCGTTCATACTATTGGGATCGTCTGTTAAGGCCATTAGAAACAGGGACATTGAGTGATTCTACTTTTCCGGCATTGGCAGAATACTTAGCGATTTATCTGTTTACATTCAACGATCCCCGTATCGAAGCTTTTGTGGAAAAGTCGAATGCTCGTGGTACGGCAGCCGACAATCAGTTCCAAGCTCGGGATACGATTACACGGCCTCACGTATGTGGCGTGTTGGATTGTCCGGATTGGTTAAATCATACAATGGACGGGATGAACGATTTCCGTCGGGATTCGATAGTCGTAGGCCACTCGGTACCTTATGTGCCCATGCGAGAACAAGTTAGAATGCCGAGCGGTTGGGAAGCTGCTTACAAACCGGGAAGTACTACCGAACGAACAACGGACCCGTTAAATACAAGAAGCGTTTATAATCCTTCTTACGTTAAAGAAGAGTTTATAAAAATCGACGCCAAATTCCGTATCTTAAATTGGGCAGATGCCTGCTTCTTGAAAGCAGAAGCTAAAGTATTGTTTGGATTAGGCAGCAAGAGCGCTCAAGAATATTACGAAGACGGTATTCGTGCCTCATTTGCCCAATATGATATTTCCGGAGTCGATGAATATATGGCACAAGACGGTGTTAAATGGGGTACGGACAAAATCGGATTCAAGGATAGCCGTGGATTATATCAAGCTAAAATTATGGGTTCTAACGGCCAGGAAGGACAATTGGAACAAATTTATAAACAACGCCATTTCGCAGACTTCTTTAACGGAATCGAAGGATGGAACTTAGAACGTCGTACACGGGCTTTCGGTTGGCCTCCATTCATCTCCGGAGGTGCATCTTCGAATGTAGACGGTTTGAATACAATGTATAACTTCTGGACAGAACGTATGATCTATCCGCTGACTGAATCTTATCAAAATAAAACCGAATACTACAAGGCTGTGGATAATCTGCAAAAAGCAAGTCCGTATGCCCGCCCGGACAGATGGGGAGACAATATATAGACCAGTTTGGACTTCGCTAAAAAAGATCCGGCACTCGATACGGCAGACGAGTTGTATTTGGGTAATAAAGTGATCTTCTTCCGTGCCGAATATTTCGAACACCTGTATGGAACAACTTATGAAGAAATGGTGGAGTATGCAAAAAGAGTATCCGGAGAAACAAATGAAGAAAAAGCTTTGATCAAAGCGCTGGATTATGAAGTTGTATCCGTACTTAAGAGTGGATATTTAATAGACTAATTTAACATTTACAGTAAATATAGAATTACATGAAAGTAAATAGAATCTTAATATACAGTCTGTTATTGGCAGGCATAACAATTACTTCCTGTAAAGATGACAATCCTTCGATAGATGATTACTGGTTGAACTATGAAATCGAGGAGGTAAAAGTAACACAGGATATCCCGGTAGGGGTATATCTCTACAATCCGCAAAATGCACTTGAAACGAATGTAGATCAATGGACCCGTATCACTGAAGAACAGGATGTCGCTGCTGGTAAACTCGGACCAAATACGAAGCCTTGGTATGACCTTCCTGAAGCTCTGGAAGCTGGTAAATATCATTTGGCGGCAGATACGATCGGAGCCCGGGCTATGCAAAAAATCATAGAATGGTGTCACTATGGTCGCATCGATTTTATGGTCCTTCCCGGAATCAACGAAAATGCCAACGACATCTATCCGTTAAATATCGGACGAGATACCGCATTTATCGATATGGTACGCGGATTGAACGATACACTGCCTAAAGTAGAGTTGAACGGAGTGAAATTTGCCTTGATGGTCAACATGAACAGTATGTGTTCTGATTTGAACAATAACAAATTAGTGGAAAATGTCGATCCTACGAGAAAAACATATCCGGTTATAGATACAATTCCGGATATAAATAATCCGGGAATGGACATCGTCGTGACAACACGTGTCGATACATTGATTAAACGATCAGACCGTATTTGTAGTTACTTTAAACGTATTTCCGATTATTTCTCAGACCCGAATTACTACCATACAGGAGGACGCCCTGTCGTCGTAATAGCAGATGCTAACAAATTATACACTCAGGATTCTTATCGTATGTACACGGCCATTCGGGATACAGTGCGTAAACATACCGGAAAAGAGATGTATCTTATTGCTCAACAAGGAGCGTGGACTCCGCCTGAAAGGTTTCACTACTTCTATTTATCGGGAAAAGTCGATGCTGTAACCATGAAGAATATGTGTGCAGTCGGAGGCGCTCAATATGAACGGGTTATACTGTTCGACCAATTCGTGAACGAAAACTACAAATATAACAAGGAAGTGTTCTGGTCGAGATACGGTATAGATTTCATTCCATCTGCATCTCCGGGCTATTCACAATATGTAGCGACCGAGAATAACTCCAATTATCCATGGATGCCTAAAACGCAGGAACGGTTCTGGACAATGTGTAATGTCGCCAAAATGAATCTCGGAACAAATCCGATGGTATTGATCGACTCATTCAATGACTGGGCATTCGATTCATGCATAGAGCCGACTGACCCGTCGTATGGAAAAGGTTATGGACTTCTATATCTCGATATGGTAAAAGATCAATTTAAAGTAAAATAACAATCTACTTGAATAAAAAGAGGTGCTTCTATGTACCTCTTTTTATTCCTCTTATGCAAATTCTGCTTTTCGAACTATACAAATAAAACAATCGAAAAAAATTTTGCATATAATCTCGAAAGAGTTAAACTATACATAACACACATAAAAAAAATAAATATGAAACACATCTTACGACACATCTTTATTGCCTTGTTGGGGATGTATTCTTTATCTTCCTATGCTGAAGTTAAGGAATCGACGAATAACTGGTATGTGGGCAATACACAGCCGGGAGATTGGATTCAGTACAAAAAAGTATGGTTATCGGCCGGTCACTACCGTTTCACCGGCCGCATAGTGGGAAACGGTGAAGGACAGACCGTACATTTGGAAATTAACGGAAGTACGTTGAAAAACGGAGTAGAAGCGCCGTATAACTACATCAACACATTTGATCTGGCACATTTAGGCCATAAACAGTTGGAAGAAGGTTATTATGATTTGAAATTAGTATTCGAAACCGGAAATGTCAATTGTGACATGGTTTTTATTCGCAAAGATGACAATACCTCTGACAATGTCCTTGATACGGATATTGATTTCGAAAATAACTGGGACGACGGAATGCACACGTTTGCTATCGGAGGTCATGCCGGAACTACTCGGGAATTGGCAAAAGGCGGTGACAGCGGTGATGATGCGACATGGACTTCGGCTGCTCCGGAAAAGGCTCAATATAGCAGAAATCAGGTCATTTCATGGAATAAACAATCGATCTATAACTTCAATTTAGGCTATACACAAGAAGCTGCAGATATTTATATTTCGGAAATGGTCGAATCGAAAGTCGAAGTAATTTTCGCTCATGGACGTGGAGAACCGGATGGAGGTGCCGAAGAATATGATATTGAAGACCGTGGATATGCTACCGGCCCCGGAGGATTACCTTGCGCAGGTTTAAAATACATGGTAGAAGCAATAAAAAGAAACCCGAACGCTCGGGACAATATCAAAATCGCCTATTTTATAGATAATGCTCCTTTCCCATTGGCAGTAGAAAAATACTTGGGAGAAAAATTCGATGTAGCAAACCCCGAACACCAAAAATTCGTATATGAATATGCCATAAAGAAATGGTATGAAACCGTACCTCGGGAAATGCTATTCTTTACCACTCCGGATGAACTCAGCGATAGAGATTCATTTCAAGAAGGTGCAGGTGTAAAATGTGTTCCGATGCAATGGTGGAGTGCCGATGCCAATATGGAACAGTACCAATATAGTAGCAAACAATGGTCAGAATTTTTCTTATATATCAAGCAACGGATGAAAGAAGATTTCGACCTCGTTCCGGCATTTATCCTTGCCGATAACTTCTTAAACAAAGGTGATGCTAAAATGAAGTACATTGCTTGGGGATTACAAGGTTGGTTCACATGGAACGATATGGAAAACCGTTGCCAGATCGTAACGCACCGTGATGCCAGAAAATTCGCTTTTGCTTTCAACGGTGGTCGCCAACCGATGATGAACCTTGTGCATACCAACTGGAATCCGGAAACCAATGAAGGTACATGGGTAAAAAACGGAATGCTTTACAATAGCTGGAAACCAGAATTCGATACACACGTCAGTTCTCTTTTGGATGATGGTGAAACTCCTCGTATTCGACACATCTTTGAAGAGGGTCATGAAGTAGGAGCAAAATGGATCGTATTGGAAGCCTGGAGCGACTGGCGGGAAGGTTCGGTATGGCATCGAAGCGACCATCCGGAACACCGGTTCCCGAACCAATATATGAACCTCGTACGCGAATTTGCGGATAGAGAATCAAAATCTATCATATTGGAAGCTGAAGGATGCGATGAATATCATAGTGCACAACCGGGAAACGCCGGAGGAAGTTACCGTCTCGCCTGGTATAAAGAATCGGAAAAAGATAAAGACTATTTTGATGCCAACTTAGAAGTAGACCTGAGCATATTCCGTCCGCTTCATCATTTATCGGAATTAAGCAAACAATATATAGAAGGCCTTGATAAACCGGCTAACAGTATTGCTGCCGGTCTGAGAGATGTATGGATGGTATGTGGAAGTGATATTTATTGTAATGAAATCGACGGACATCCGATAAAAAACTGGAAACCTGCAAGACAATATATGGCTACCAAAAAAATATCTTTCGGAAGCAATACCGTTTGGGCACTTTCCGCTTCAGGAAAACCATATTGCGCAGCACTACCGAATAATCAACCCTGTGAAGTATCGAACGGATGGTCCGATAAATCTGATCCTAATATCAAAATTGTCGATATAGCAGCAACGATGTCTATGGTATGGGGTATCGATGACCAAAATAACGTATATTACCGCAACCATTCGGGAAGCAAGCCTTGGACAAAAGTTCCGGGAGAACTCACCTCAATAACTGCCGATGTCAATTCGGTATGGGGTTTCAACCCGCAAGGAGAAATCGTTCGTATGTCTGCACAACGCAAAAGCGGGTGGGAAGTCATCAAGAATCCATACAAAATCATCAAATTAAGCGCCGGAAATGAAGAAGTCTGGGGTATAACCGAAGATAACAAAGTTTATCGTATGAGTGATTCGGGATTCGGAGAATGGCAATATGTTAATGAAGGATTTAAAGATGTCAGTGTTGGTGTAGATTATGCTTGGTTATTAGACGTTGACGGATACCCATGGAAATACGAAATGAGCGGATTCCAAGACATTACAGCATTCCAGATAAATCCGATTTATACAAGCATTACACCGGTAGAAGTAAAAGCATCTGTAAATGTAGCTCCGAATCCGTTTAAAGATCGCATCAAAGTAACAGTAAATGCTTACAATGAAGTAGATATTACACTTATTGTTCACGACCTGAATGGAAAAGTATTATTAACCAAAAAAGAAAGTGTTCATTCCGGTACAAATGAAATTACTATTAACGAAGCCTCACAATGGACACAAGGCGTATATATTCTTACCGTAGAATATTCTGCCGGTCCTGAGAAAATAAAAATAATAAAATCAAGATAATTATTTTCTCTCATGTTTTCCATGTATCTCCTTGTCTGGTGCAATATTCCGGACAAGGAGATTTTTTATGGGATGTAACAGACTGGATATGATATGCTCTTTATGACACACCCTTGCCTCTCTCCAGAGGGGAATTTTTGTTGATGCTTCCAAAGATCCTATAGTCTGTAAATAAATATGTTATATCTCTCCCGGAAAAAGACTCAATTATCATATTCATAGGGATAGTCTCCCCTCTTAAGAAAGGATTAAGGGACTATAAAAATACAAAGACAATTTTAAACAGATTACTAA
>PPYF01411690.1_pt1 | contig 12282 bp, 10 predicted proteins | sample 1559871 | NCBI WGS metagenome assembly PPYF01 (sample SAMN08240021, study PRJNA423297) | Human gut metagenome, whole genome shotgun sequencing project. | reverse complement strand
GCTTTTATATAAAAATAGGGTATAATGGTGAAAAATAGTATTTTAAAGGAGAATACCGATGAAATCGAAAAAGTGGCTTGCAATAGCAGGGATAACGATGAGCGCAGCTCTACTTTTAGCGGCTTGTGGCAAGGCTGAGAAAAAAGCAGACGCTCCGACAACATTTTCATACGTATATGCCATCGATCCGACAACATTGGACTATAGCATTACTAGTAAAAGTTCAACATCAGACGTCATCGCCAACTTGGTTGACGGACTCTTGGAAAATGATAAATACGGGAACTTGATTCCGTCGCTTGCTGAAGATTGGTCAGTCTCACAAGACGGCTTGACTTATACTTACAAGCTACGTAAAGGTGTCAAATGGTATACTTCTGAAGGAGAAGAGTACGCTGAAGTCAAGGCCCAAGACTTTGTGACTGGCTTGAAGCATGCTGCAGATGGTAAATCAGATGGCTTAACACTTATCCAAGACTCTATCAAAGGTTTGGCAGAGTATGTTAGCGGTGAGACAAATGACTTCTCAACAGTTGGAGTCAAAGCAATTGATGACTACACTGTTCAATACACCTTAAACCAGCCAGAAAGCTTCTGGAATTCTAAGGTGACAACAGCGACCATGCTCCCAGTTAATGAAGAATTCCTTAACTCTCAAGGGAAAGATTACGGTGCAGTAACACCTTCAGGCATTCTCTATAATGGTCCATATATTTTGAAGAACTTCACTTCAAAATCAGTGATTGAGTACGAAAAGAATCCAAACTACTGGGATAAGGACAATGTTAAGATTGATTACGTCAAACTGACTTTCTACGACGGTTCTGACCAAGAATCATTGATTCGCAGCTTTGCGTCAGGAGCCTACACAACAGCTCGCCTCTTCCCAACTAGTTCAAGTTTTGACTCAACTAAGAAAGAATACGGCGATAAGATTGTTTATAGTCCTCAAGAAGCGACAAGCTATTACTTTACTTTCAACGTAAATCGTCAGTCTTATAATAAAACAGCCAAGACAGATGAAGCTCAAAAAACTTCAACTAAAGAAGCCCTTCTCAATAAAAACTTCCGTCAAGCTATCAACTTTGCTCTAGACCGTCATGCCTACTCTGCACAGATGAATGGTGAAGAAGGTGCAGACAAGATTATCCGTACTAGCCTTGTGCCTTATGACTATGTACAGGTCGGTGAAAAGACCTTCGGTGAATTGGCGCAAGAACAATTGGTAACATACGGAGATCAATGGAAAGATGTTGCTTTGACAGATGGTAAGGATACTATTTACAATCCAACAAAAGCAAAAGCTGCCTTTGAAAAAGCAAAAACAGAATTGCAAGCCAAAGGTGTAACCTTCCCAATCCATTTGGATATTCCAGTTGAACAGACAGATGTTATTGCTGTGCAACAAACCAACTCTCTCAAACAGTCTGTCGAAGCAGCACTTGGAAGTGAAAATGTTGTTATCGATGTACTTCAAATGACTGACAATGAGAAAATGAGTATCACATCTCAAGCCAAAGTGCCTTCTCAAAAAGACTATGACTTGAATGGAACTGGATGGGGGCCGGACTATCAAGATCCAGCAACCTACCTCAATATCTTAGATGCTAAGAAGGGTTCTGCTCTTAAACACTTGGGTATCACAAAAGGTAAAGATCCAGAAGTCATGGCTCAAGTTGGACTTGATGAGTACAAGAAACTCTTGGATGATGCAGCATCAGAAACGAGCGACCTCAACAAACGCTATGAAAAATATGCCAAAGCACAGGCTTGGGTATCAGATAGCTCGCTTCTTATCCCTGTAGCTTCTTCAGGTGGTTCTCCGACAGTTAGTCGTACAGTGCCATTCACAAAAGCTTACTCTCAAGTTGGTATCAAGGGAGATCCATTTGTATTCAAAGGCTTAGAATTGCAAAATGATATTGTAACTGCTAAAGAATACGAAGAAGCTCTCAAGAAATGGCAAAAAGAAAAAATCGAAACAAATGCCAAATACCAAAAAGAGCTAGCTAATCATGTTAAATAATTTTTGACTACCCATAAAGAAATCTTGTTTTTAGCAGGATTTCTTTCTTTTTTTCGATTGCAATTAAGAGGTCGAATAGTATATAACTTTACTTTTAGGCTAAAATTTGATAAAATAGTTATATGTCATAAAACCTAACATACAAGGAGAAATGAAACATGAAGCTTAAAAAACGTTTGATTGGAGCGGGGTTGACACTTGCTGCTGCGGTCCTATTGACAGCCTGTGGCCAGTCAGCATCAGACGGCAAGACATATTCGTCTACCTTTGGTGCAGATCCGACAACCTTTAACTATCTCTTGGATTACGCTGGTGATAACACTGCCGTTGTAACCAACTTGGTAGATGGTTTGCTTGAAAATGATAACTACGGGAACCTCATTCCATCCCTTGCAAAAGAGTGGAGTGTTTCTAAAGACGGTTTAACTTATACCTACAAACTCCGTGAAGATGCTAAGTGGTATACTTCAGATGGAGAAGAGTATGCTCCTGTTAAAGCGCAAGACTTTGTAACTGGTATCAAGTACGCTGCTGATAACAAGGGTCAGGCCCTCGATTTGATTCAAAACTCTATCAAGGGTTTGGATGATTATGTAACAGGTGCTAATACAGACTTTTCAAATGTTGGTGTGAAAGCCTTAGATGATTACACAGTCGAGTATACTTTGACACGTCCAGAGCCATTCTGGAACTCAAAGACGACTAACAGTATTTTGTTCCCTGTAAATGAAGAATTCCTAGCTTCTAAAGGAAAAGACTTCGGAACTTTGAAACCTGATAGCATCCTTTATAGTGGACCATATTTGTTAAAAGATTTCACATCTAAATCATCCATCGAGTATGTGAAAAATCCACATTACTATGACCAAGAAAAAGTAACGATTGAAAAGGTAAAATTGGCCTACTTTGACGGTTCAGACCAAGACTTGACAATCCGTAACTTTGAAAGTGGTGCTTATTCATCTGCAGGTGTTTATCCAAACAGCTCAAACTTCGCTAAGACCAAGGAAAAATACAAGGACAATATCGTTTATAGCTTGCAAGATGCAACATCTTGGTACTATAACTTTAACGTCAACCGCGGTGCTTATAACCATACTGCAAAAACAAGTGATGAGCAAAAACAAGCAACTCAAGCTGCAGTTTTGAATAAAAACTTCCGTCAGGCAATCAACTTCGCCATCGATCGTACTGCCTATTCAGCACAATCAAACGGTGAAGAAGCAGCTAAGAACACTCTTCGTAACACACTTGTGCCACCGACTTTTGTACAAGTTGGAGACAAGACTTTTGGTGAAACAGTTGCTTCTAAATTGGTGAACTATGGTACACACTGGTCAAATATGAATCTTGAAGATGCTCAAGATGGTTATTTCAACAAAGAAAAAGCGCAAGCTAAGTTTGCTGAAGCTAAAAAAGAATTAGAAGCCCAAGGTGTGAGCTTCCCAATTCATTTGGACTTGCCTGTGGACCAGGTTAACAAGACTTTGCTTTCAGGTACAAACTCCATCAAGCAATCAATCGAATCAACACTTGGTTCTGAAAATGTAGTGGTTGATGTTATTCAATTATCGACAGATGATTATACAAATGCAACAGCTCAAGCGCCAACTCCAGGAGATCATGACTATGATTTGAATTTGGATGGATGGTCAGCTGACTACCAAGATCCTTCAACCTACCTCAATCCTTTCAATTCTGAAGATGGATTCTATCTCAAGATTTTGGGACTTGATCCAAGCAAGGATGCAAATAAGATTACTAGTCTAGGTTTGGACCAATTTACTCAAAAATTAAAAACAGCAGATGCAGAAAATACAGATGTAGCTAAGCGCTATGAAAACTATGCAGATGCACAAGCTTGGTTGATTGATAGTTCCCTTCTAATCCCAGTTGTATCAAATGGTGGTGGTGCTTCAGTGACGCGTGTGACACCATTTACACGTGCTTACTCACTAGTTGGTATCAAAGGAACTGGAAGCAACTACAAGTACATGAGATTGCAGACAGATGTCGTTACAAGCTCTCAATTTGCTGAAGCCAAGGCTAAATGGGAACAGGAACGTAAAAATTCTGTCGAAAAGAGTCAAAAAGAATTCGAAAGTCACGTTAAATAACTAAAAATAGAGCTTGAAAAAGCTCTGTTTTTATTTTGGTTGTGTTTTAAAAACATAAAAATGGATAAAAACAATAATAAAAATGCAACCAACGAAAACATTTTTGGCAGTAAGCGCTTCCTTAGCGGATGTAGATAGCCTTGAGGGACAGTTTATGATATAATTAAATTAAAATATTGTGAAGAGGTGTTCCATGAAAAGTAGACGTGTAAAAAGAAGTAAATCGAATAAATTTCAGCAGGGTTTAAATGTAGGTTTGTTGCTAATCTATGTTGTGTTAGCTGCTTTTTTAGTATTTCTAATTTTTAGATATCAAATTTTGGCTGTGAGTTATCTCAATATTATCCTGTCAGCAGCTCTTTTACTTGTAGCTTTGCTGTCGTTATGGTTGATTGTTAAAAGAAAAGCCAAAGTTTTCACTTTGATAGTGTTGCTTGCGTCAGTGTTATTCAGTTCAGTGGCTTTAGTGGCTGTACAACGTTTTGTTGGACTTGCAAATCAATTTAACGCAAGTTCAAACTATTCAAGCTACACGATGAGCGTTGCGGTTCTTGCAGATAGTGAGATTAACAATGTTTCAGAACTATCAAGTGTAACTGCTCCAACAGGGTCAGATGCCGAAAATATTCAAAAATTGATGGATGACATTAAAACAACTCAAAGCAAAGATTTAACGGTAGAAGAAAGTTCTTCTTACTTGGCCGCCTATAAGAGTTTGTTAGATGGCGACACCAAAGCGATTGTCTTGAATAGTGTTTTTGAAAATTTGATTGAGCAAGAATATCCTGATCATGCTAAAAAAATCAAGAAAATCTACACGAAAGAGTTCACTAAGAAAGTGGAAGCACCTAAGGTAGCTACAGGAAATTCGTTTAATGTCTATATCAGTGGAATTGATACCTATGGTCCTATCAGTTCTGTTTCACGCTCAGATGTCAATATCATCATGACAGTCAATCAAGATACCAAGAAAATTCTCTTGACAACAACTCCGCGTGATGCTTATGTTCCGATTGCAGATGGTGGAAATAACCAAAAAGATAAGTTGACGCATGCCGGTATTTATGGTGTAGATGCTTCTATTCATACCTTAGAAAATCTCTATGGCATTGACTTGAATTACTATGCTCGTCTTAATTTCACTTCTTTCTTGAAATTGATTGACCTTCTCGGAGGTGTTGATGTTTATAATGACCAAGAGTTTACGGCGCATACAAATGGTAAATTTTACCCAGCTGGAAATATCCATTTGGATTCAGAATTAGCTTTAGGTTTTGTCCGTGAACGCTACTCTTTGACAAATGGTGATGGAGACCGCGGTCGTAACCAACAAAAGGTTATTACAGCGATTATTCAAAAATTGACGTCGACTGAAGCTTTGAAAAACTATGATAGCATTATTCAAAGTTTGCAAGATTCAGTTCAGACCAACATGCCACCAGAAACAATGGTTAGCCTTGTGAATACACAGTTGGCTAGTGGTAGTAAATATACCGTTACCAATCAAGATTTGAAAGGTACTGGTCGTATGGGCCTTCCGTCTTACGCTATGCCAGATAGCAATCTCTACATGCTAGAAATTGATCCAACAAGCTTGGAAACCGTTAAGGCGGCTATTAAAGATACCATGGAAGGAAAATAAAATGATTGACATCCATTCGCATATAGTTTTTGATGTCGACGATGGTCCTAAAAATAGAGCTGAGAGCAAGGCACTTCTAGAAGAAGCCTACGCTCAGGGTGTTCGGACGATTGTTTCAACCTCTCATCGTCGAAAAGGGATGTTTGAAACACCTGAAGAAAAAATTGCGACAAATTTTAGTGAAGTAAAACAGTTAGCACAAGAAATCGCTCCGGATTTAACAGTAGTATATGGGGCAGAGATTTATTTCTCAAGTGATGCGTTAGAAAAACTTGAAAAGGATATGATTCCCAAGCTAAATGGAACACGCTATGCCTTGATAGAGTTTAGTATGAATACACCTTACAGAGATATTCATAGTGCCTTGTCCAAGGTTCTCATGTTGGGGATTACGCCTGTGATTGCTCATATTGAGCGCTACCACGCTTTAGAAAATGATGAGAAAAAAGTGAGAGATCTCATCAATATGGGTTGCTATACTCAGATAAACAGTTCTAGTGTTTTGAAGCCTCGACTTTTTGGAGATACCTATAAGTTTATGAAAAAACGGGCTAAGTATTTTTTGGACAAAGACTTGGTTCATATCGTGGCTAGCGACATGCATAATCTAGATAATCGCCCGCCATATATGAGAGAAGCTTACGAACTCATTGCTAAAAAATATGGAACAGAAAAAGCCCGAGAACTTTTTAAAACAAACCCTTCAAAAATCATAAATGACCAACTAATCTAGGAGAAATGATGAAAGAACAAGAAAAAATTGAAATTGATGTACTACAATTAGTAAAAGTACTATGGAAACGCAAATGGATCATTGTGTTAGCGGCTCTTGTTGCGGGAGTGGTTTCCTTTGCTTATAGCTCGTTTGTGATTAAGCCTCAATACACGAGCACGACACGCATCTATGTTGTTAATCGTAACCAAGCCGACAAGCCTGGTTTGAGTAACCAAGATTTGCAGGCAGGTGCATATCTAGTAAAAGACTATCGTGAGATTATTCTCTCACAAGATGTACTTGAAAAAGTGGTGACAGATCAAAAGTTAACGATAGATGCGAAAACTCTTGGGAAAAAAGTTTCAGTGAATGTACCTACAGACACTCGTATCGTATCTATCTCAGTTCGAGATGTCAATCCTGAGGAAGCTAGCCGTATTGCAAATGCACTCAGAGAAGTTGCGGCCCAAAAAATCATTTCGATTACACGTGTTTCGGATGTGACGACCTTAGATGAAGCGAGACCAGCTACATCTCCGTCTTCACCAAATATCCGTCGCAATACAATGATGAGTGTTATCGTAGTCACAGGACTAGTGATTCTGGTTGTCCTATTGGTTGAATTGTTGGATGACCGAGTAAAGCGTCCAGAAGACATTGAAGAAGTGATGCAATTGTCACTTCTAGGTGTAGTTCCAAATCTTGAGAAACTATAGTAAAGAGGAAAAAATGGCAAAGTTAGAACTATCAGAAAAACGAATAAATACTGCAAAAAAAGCAGAAGAGTACTACAATGCGCTACGTACCAATATCCAGTTAAGTGGAGATGAGCTTAAAGTAATTGCACTTTCTTCTGTAAGACCTGGAGAAGGTAAGTCTACAACCTCGACGAACATCGCTTGGGCCTTTGCGCGTGCTGGATATAAAACACTTCTTATCGATGCAGATATCCGTAATTCAGTCATGTCAGGTGTTTTCAAGTCTAGAGAAAAAATCACAGGTTTGACAGACTACTTATCAGGGACTAAGGACTTATCGCACGGTTTATGTGAAACGAACGTAGAAAACCTTTTTGTAATTCAGTCAGGACCAATCTCACCCAACCCAACAGCACTTCTTCAAAGTGAAAAGTTTGAAGCGATGATTGAGACTTTGCGAAAATACTTTGACTATATCATTGTGGATACAGCTCCTATTGGGGTTGTCATTGATGCAGCCATCATCGTTCAAAAATGTGATGCCTCAATCTTGGTGGCAGAAGCTTCTTCAACTAGACGTAAAGAAATCCAAAAAGCTAAATTCCAGCTTGAGCAAACTGGGACACCTTTCCTAGGAGTTATCTTAAATAAATATAACGTGCATCTTGATAAATATGGTTCCTATGGAAACTATGGAAACTACGGGAAAAATAAGAAAAAGTAAATTTTAAAAATAAGATTATATGAAAAGTAGGTGGAGTTTAAGTGGAGATACGTGAAGTCTTATACAAAAGTTTTAAGCAACTTGCAGACTTCTTTATTGGATTGGTAGGAACGATAGTATTAGCTTTTCCGGCTTCCGTAATTATTTTTATCATTTATAAAGCAAAAGGGTATAAGGGTAGCATTTTCTTTACTCAGTACAGAGCAGGACTGCATGGAAAGAAATTTAAAATTATTAAGTTCCGTTCCATGGTTGAGAATGCTGAGGAAATTCTCTTGGCAAATAAAGAGCTACATCAAAAATATATTGAGAATAGCTATAAGTTGCCACCTAACGAGGATCCTCGTCTAACGATTATTGGGAACTTTATCAGAAAAACAAGTATTGATGAATTTCCTCAGTTTGTAAATGTATTACGAGGTGATATGAGCTTTATAGGTCCCAGACCGATTCTGGATAAGGAATTAAAAGAATATACCGAAGACGAACAGAAACTATTGCTTTCGGTGAAACCAGGAATAACTGGTATGTGGCAAGTTTCTGGGAGAAGTGAAATCTATTATCCTGAACGTTGCGAGATGGAGTTGTACTATCCTAGACATCAATCTTTTAAATTGGATGTAAAAATATTCTTATTAACCATTAAGCAAGTTTTGTTAGGAAAAGGGGCTCATTAAAGAACAGATATGTTTTGTTAGGATTTTGTTATCTGTTGATGAGTATGAAATGCAAATTATATGAAATCAAATACTGGTAGTCATGCTTTAGAGTTTTGAATAGGATTGCTGCCATCTCTAAAATTTGGTAGATAATTCTTTCAAAGTTATTTAATCTGAATAGTCTATTAGACGCATGACCAAAGAGTTAACTAGTTTCTAAGGTGAACTCTGCGAAACTAGAGTGCAGGTGTTTGATTTCTTTTTTAGCGTAAACAGTTTAATCTAAATGAAGGGGGTTGTAATGACAAAGAATTATAAAATTATCGTAGCAACGCACAAGCAATTTACAATGCCTGAAGATGCTGAGCTTTATCTACCCATCCATGTCGGTAGTGAAGGAAAAGAAAAATTAGGATACCAATGTGATAATGAAGGAGATAACATTTCTAGCTTAAACCCCTATTATTGTGAGTTAACTGGACTTTATTGGGCGTGGAAAAATTTAGACTGCGATTATCTTGGATTAGTACACTATCGTCGTTATTTCACGTCGAAAAGCCAATCGTATAACGAATCGCTTGACATGAATGATGTCATCTTATCGAAATCAGAAGTGAAAGATTTACTGTCAAAATATGACGTTATTGTTCCTAAAAAACGGAAATATTACATTGAAACCTTGTACTCACACTATGCACATACACATGATGCTAATCATCTAGATGTGACGCGCCAAATTATTAGTGAGTTGAGACCAGACTATATCGAGGCCTTTGATCGAGTTATGAAACAGCGCAGTGGTTATATGTTCAACATGTTCATCATGTCAAAAGAAAATGTAGCAGCCTATTGTGAATGGTTGTTTCCGATCATCGATGAGTTGTACCAAAGACTGGATATTACAGGCTATTCTGCTTTTGATGCTAGATTATTTGGTAGGGTCAGCGAACGCTTGTTCAATGTTTGGTTGGCAAATCAAGATTTACGGATAAAAGAGGTTCCGTTTATCTATATGGAAAAGATTAACTTATTCCAAAAAGGGAAATCTTTCCTACAAGCAAAATTCTTTGGAAAAAAATATGGACAGAGTTTTTAGATAGGGATAAAACATAGGGATGAAATTAGTAGTAAAAATAAAATCTGTACCAGAACTGTTAGCTCTTGTTGCCTTAGGGGTATTTTTGACGGTTTCGATATTAAATGTGACTTTTTATGCTCGATATCTGCCTGGAACAGTTTATAAATTAGCGATAGCTTTCTCGATTTTTCTTCTGTTCGTTAAGGAGATGTTCAAAAGAAAGTACGATTATAGAGCGCTCATTGGATTGTTTGCAACAATTTTAATTTATTTTATCGTGGGGAAAATGACTGCTCTCAGTTCAGAAGTTTCTGTAAGTATATTATTTATTTACTCTTTACGTGATGTTCCCTTTAAAAAGGTAGCGCAAACTTCATTAGTTGTTAGTATGTGCTTGTTGTTCTTTATTATTGTCAGTGCAAAAATTGGAATAATAACGAATTACTTAGAAATTTCGAAAATTCGAGTACGAAGTTATTTAGGATTTCGTTACGCCTTATTCCCGTCAATTTTACTGATGAATATAGTCGCTATGGTTTTTTATTTGAAGCAAAATAAAATCCACTACTGGCAATGGCTATTGTTAGCTCTATCTGTTTATTGGGTATATGATCAAACGGATTCTCGTTTAACATTTTTCAGTTCTTGTATATTGCTAGCATGCAGTTTGCTAATAAAATGGTTCCCAGGACTATTCTCTAAGCTAGGATATGTGTTTAAAACTTTCAAACTGACCTTTATTGTAAATGCAATCATTAGTTTTTGGATTTCCTTTACCTATCTTCATTCGGGTTATCCATTTGTCGATGGTTTCCTTTTTAAAGTAAACCATATGTTAGGTGGTCGTTTGTATTTGGCAAATAAATCCTTAAATCTATATGGTTTTGGACTCCTTGGGCGACAAGTTGAATGGCACGGTAACGCTCTGACAGTTGAGGGAATTAGAAGCAATCAGACCTATCTGTATGTGGACAATTTGTATGTCCAAATTTTACAAAGATTTGGCTTATTGATTCTGGGATTAATGCTATCGGTCCTAACTTTGACTTTGTTTAAAGTTATTAAAAGTCGTCAATGGGTTCTTGCTTTTATTTTGATAATGATGAGTTTCCATTCCATGATTGATGATTTAAATTTCTATCTTCATAACAATATTTTTTGGATATTGGTAGGTGCTTTGATCTACCCAGATTATCAGTTTTCTGATGATGGCAATGAAGAACTAAAGGAACATTCGTTTGAAAAAAATCGTAAAGTGAAATGGTAAGAAACATTTTACGAGCACTTAAAAGAGTATAGTCTAGGAAGACGCTTATGTATCGATTTATATAGGAGGAGAGTATGTCGGATATCAAAATCATTCAAGGTAAGATTTCATCTATCTTGAAAGAGTTTATTAATATTTGCGAAGAAAATAATCTAACCTACTATGCTCTAGGCGGAACCTTGTTAGGAGCGGTACGTCATAAAGGTTTCATACCGTGGGATGATGATATTGACATTGGTATGCCGAGAGAAGATTATGAAAAGTTTAAAAAATTAGCTCCAAATGTATTACCAAGCACTTATAAATTTTTGAGTGAAGACACTATTGACTATAAAAAGGCTTTCTCTGTGATTCGAGATGATTCAACGAAGATTATCATGAATTATAGTAAAGAAGAATTAGTAGAAAGTTTATCGATAGATATTTTTCCATTAGATGGTATGCCGTCTAATGCTTTAAAGAAAAAAATACATTCTTTTAGATACTTGTATACAAGAATGATGGTCCAGCTCTCGCAATTCAATAGTTTGGTGAATCAGAAAAAAGAGAACCGTCCACTGACTGAAAAAGTCATTATTGCATTTGCGAATGCTGTAAATATTGAGAAGATTATTTCTTTTAACTGGGCACAGAAAAAATATTTACAAGCGATTAAGAAATATTCATTTAGTGAGGCTTTTGCAGGGAACTATACTGGGGCTTATAAATTAAGAGAAATCGTACCTTCTGATTATTTTGGTGAGCCAGTTTTATTAGAGTTTCAAGGGATTGAATTGAGTTGTCCACGTAAGTACAAGGAATATTTGACAGCTATTTATGGAGAGAATTATATGCAGTTACCTCCAGAAGACAAGCGAAACCAACATCACTATCAGATAATATCACTTGGTGAGAACGAAGAATGAGAGTAGTTGAAATATGAAAAAAATTGCTTTAGTGAAATGGATTTTGGATGAGTCTGGTGGTGGCGAGCGTGTGGCTGTATCCTTAGCTAACGAACTCACAAAAAAGTATGAAGTTCATTTGATTGGAATTACAACAAAACAATCAGACCTGTTTTTTAAAATCAATTCTCAAGTAAAATACTCCAATTTTTTTGACCATAGAGTACGCTTGTCCACGAATATTCTAAAAATCTCTAAAATGTTAAAAAAATATTTTAGAGATAATGAGATAGCAGTTGCCTTCGGGATAGGGATATCTGCCAATGTATTTTTATCTTTGGCAGGAAAGGGAATTTCTACTAAAGTAGTTTTGTGTGATCACACAAATTCAATTACGGATAATAGAGAATTTTCTCAGAAAGTCCAAAGATATGTCGGGGCAAAGCTTGCAGACAAGATTATCACTCTCACA
>PPYF01066252.1_pt1 | contig 12282 bp, 9 predicted proteins | sample 1559871 | NCBI WGS metagenome assembly PPYF01 (sample SAMN08240021, study PRJNA423297) | Human gut metagenome, whole genome shotgun sequencing project. | reverse complement strand
ATCTAATAATTTCCATCAAACATAAATAATCTGCAATCTTTACTTTCATTACATCCATTTTACCTCATCTTTAAAGTAAAAAATAGCGATTTCTAGGTAGTGACACCCACATAAATCGCTATTTTTTGATTCTTTAAAATATCTTAAAAAATGTTGATTTCATCAGTTTTTTTGATGACATCCATTTTAACTCTTAAATTTGGTGGAGGCGAGGGGAATCGAACCCCCGTCCAAAAGCCGTTCCATATCAGGTGTCTACAGTTTATCTTATTGAATCAATTTAAGTATGTTACGATCAATAAGCAATCTTTCGCATACCGATTTCTGATTGATTTTCATGAATATAGTCAGAACATCCTATATCCCTTATCTTACAGGTTATGTTACAGACTCTAAAGGTGTAAGCGCAGATAGGTCTGCATTCGCAAGTCTATGTCGACTATTAAGCGAAAGCGTAATTTGTTCTGTTTCCAGATATTTGTTTGTGCATGTAACGTTTGCCAACGACTGCTGCCTGATTCAAACTGACCCCTGTCGAATCCAAGACGCCCCCATTAATAAGCGCGTTTGAGAGCTTTCTCAATATCGCGCTTAGCATCTTTTTCTTTTAAATCATTACGCTTGTCATAAAGCTTCTTACCTTTTGCAAGAGCAATTTCTAACTTTGCTTTTGAGGTATTGAAGTAAAGCTTTGTAGGAATGATTGTTAAACCATCCTCACGAACCTTCTTCTCTAGTTTACTAATTTCTTTCTTATGAAGCAATAGTTTTCTAATACGTCTAGGTTCATGATTAAAGATATTTCCATTTTCATAAGGGGCAATATACATATTCTCAATAAAAGCTTCATGGTCTTTAATTCTTACAAAACAGTCCCTAAGGTTGGCACTGCCTTTGCGAATAGACTTGATTTCAGTACCTTTTAGTTCAATACCTGCTTCAAAAGTTTCTAGGATAAAATAATCATGATATGCTTTTTTGTTATTTGAGATGATTTTCATATATATTACCTTCTTGTACGGAATTTTCTTTTCTTCTTTCTATGACTTCCAGCTTTTACAAGCTCGAAGTCAATTGTCTTTTCTAGCTTATTTGCTTCAATTACTCTGACTTTTACTGGATCACTCATCTTGAACATACGTCCTGTATGTTCACCGATAAGAATAAGATTCTTTTCATCATAAACATAATAATCATCTGTTAAGGAAGTCATATGAACAAGACCTTCGATGGTATTAGGAAGTGATACAAAGAATCCAAAACTTGTAATAGAAGAAATATAACCATCAAATACCTCACCAACATGATGAGACATAAATTCAGCTTTCTTCATATCTTCTACTTCACGTTCAATATCAATCGCAATTCTTTCACGATTAGAAGACTGTTCAGCAAGTACTGGAATCATTTCTTCAAACTCATTCATTCTAGAATAATCATTCTTAAATAAGTAAGTTCTAATCAAACGATGTACCAATAAGTCTGGATAACGTCTAATAGGTGATGTGAAGTGTGTATAGAATTCATCCGCAAGACCGAAGTGTCCAAGACATTGAGCATCATAACGTGCTTTCTGCATTGATCTTAATAATAATGTAGAAATAATATCATGCTCAGGTGTTCCCTTAGATTCTTCAATCATACGTGCTAATTCATGAGGGTTGATCTTTTCAAGAGACCCATGAATAGTATAACCCAAAGGCTTCGCAATGGAAACAAATTGTTGTAACTTCTCTTTCTTAGGATACTCATGTATACGATAGATGAAAGGTACATCCATCCATTTAAAGTGTTCAGCCACTGTTTCATTAGCACATAACATGAATTCTTCAATAATATGATCACTCTCACCACGATTTCTTAAGACAACATCTACAGCACGTCCTTTATCATCTACAAGAACCTTTGCCTCATCTACATCAAAGTCAATCGCACCACGACGATCTCTCTTCTTTCTTAAGATAGCAGCTAATTCTTTCATATTAAAGAATAATTCAACAGCATCACTGTATTTCTTCTTTAGTCCTTTATGACCTGCAAGAATTGCATTCACATTATTGTATGTCATACGATGAGAACTTCTAATAACAGTAGGGTAGATATTATGATCTACAACCTGTCCCTTATCATTGATCTCCATAATACAGCTAATTGCATAACGGTCCACACCTTCATTAAGTGAACAGATCCCATTAGATAACTTATGAGGCAGCATAGGAATCACTCTATCTACAAGATAAATAGAAGTTCCTCTTCTAATCGCTTCCTTATTTAATTCAGTTCCTTCATTCACATAGAATGAAACATCCGCAATATGAACACCTAACTGATAATTCCCATTATCTAATTTCTTTAAAGAAATCGCATCATCTAAATCCTTGGCATCATCACCATCAATAGTCACAATCTGCCAATCTCTAATATCTAAACGATTAGGAATATCACTTGGATCAATAGACTGAGGAATAGACTCAATCTCATCATAGACTGCTTGTGGGAAATCAATATCTACATCATACTTATTCACAACAGATAAGATATCAACACCAGGATCATTCTTATGACCAATAATCTTAACAATATCACCCTTTAAATAAGGCTTGTACTTCTTAATCTCTACAACAACCTTATGTCCAGGCATAGCGCCATGTGCATGGGCTTCATCTACATAAATCCAATCAGTAAACTTAGGATCATCAGGCATGATGATGAGTTCTCTTCTACCTTTTCTGACTAATCCAACAAGTCGAGTCATACCACGTTTAATGATCTTTACAACACGTCCTTCAGGTTTTCCTCTATAGATAGTTGTTTCAATTATAACCTTATCCTGATCAAAAGCACCATTGAGGTTCTTACTATTAATATAGTATTCAGTTTCTTCATCAACCTTTACAAAACCAAATCCCTTTTTATTTAAACTCAAAACACCTTTTAAATAATGGAAATCATCTATTAAATGATAGTTATTATGATTATCTCTAATCACTTCACCATCTTCTTCTAATCTATTCATAAGCTTTACAAATGCGATGTATTCTTCAGTAGAATCATAATGTAGTGCACTTGCTAGAGCATCTATTCTTCTATCCTTTAAGTCTTTATTCTTTAATAATTCTAAAACATCTTCTTTCATATATTCACCTCCAACAAAAGAAAAGAGGCACTCATAAGTGCCCCTTTATTATTATCCTGCCATTTTAATAAGAATTGCGATAACAAAGAATGCAATACCTAGTCCCACAGTAATACGTGTAAGAACTAAATCCACACCTCTTTCTTTTTGCTGTGCAAAAAGATTAGAGCTCTGGCCAGTTAATGCATTAACAATACCATCAGTTTTTCCCGTTTGTAAAAGACACACAATAATTAGGGCTATAGAAACAATGATCAAAAGTACTTCTAACATTTTTCCTGCCTCCTTCTCTTTTAGACTTTTTCTACATTAGCGAATAAATAATATCATAAAAATATATTGATTACAACACCTTTATTCGTTCGCACCATCGTTGAAGTCAAGGGATACAATACTAAAACGGTTATTCTTTTCTATAAGTGTTACTTTAATATTAATTGTTTGATAGTTGTAGTAGAAATTCTTTTTATTAAATGTAATTTCTAACCCAACATCCGTATATTCATAATCCTCTAAACCACTTAATGTGACATCGGATGCTCTTGTATAGTTCACTTCATATGTTGTGACTTCATCAAGATTTGTTTTATTCGCAATCATATCATTCACATCTGCATAATAACTAGACTTTGCAAACTCTTCAAAGTTATCTAAACGATCACTATAGAAATACTGCGCACCACCAATCTCATCTTTCTTCTTATTAGAGATAGTAAAGAAATCAATCGCAAATAATGCAGCAACATTCTGACATGTATTTCTCTTAGTATGAGATGCATTAATATCTTCATGTACTGATTTCATTAAAGAAGTAGGATGATTTGGCATCTCATAAGTAATGACTGGAGTATTTACTACTGGCTTCTTATCATTATGATTATGATAAACAAGGACGCCACTTACTGTGATCACAGCACATAAGAACCCAATAAGAATATATTTCAGATGATGTCTTTTTGCTATCATTAAATATGTCTTAGATTCTTTGATTTTTGGTAAATCATCTCTTTTTAAGAATATATTGAGAATAGTAAGAATTGGTTTATATTTACGTGAAATCATATTGGTATATTCCACGAATATCTCAAATACAAGGAGTAATAATGCGAATAATAGAATAGATGCAGTCACACTATATATATGGATAAATGAGCAGATAGAGAATAATGCAGTCGCAATATATAGAATAAGCACACTCTTAGTCTGACCTAGTTCTAGTGAGAACATCAATTTATGATGTAAATGTCCTTTATCTGCTTCATCAAAGCGTTGATGATGAACCTTACGTCTAATAATCGCAATGAGTGTATCCATGATAGGTACTGCGAGTACGACAATAGGAGCCCCTAAAGTAAAGAATGTAGAGGTCTTAAATCCAAAACCTAATAAAGAAATCACAGATAACATGAAGCCAATAAATAAAGCCCCACAGTCACCCATAAATATTTTTGCAGGATGGAAGTTAAATACTAAGAATCCTCCAATGGATCCTGCAAGTAAGAGTGTTAATGAAGTGATATCTGTACGTCCATAATGTATAGAAATGAGTCCTGTAGTAATCAATACAATCATGGATATTCCACCACATAAACCATCTAACCCATCAATGAGGTTTACTGCATTGGTAATACCTACAATCCATCCTAGAGTGATTATTAAGGCAATAGAATAAGAAAGAATAGTAGGAATATAAGGAATAGTAAATCCCTTTAAAGATATACCACCATAAAATATGACTATAAGTGCTGCAGCGACCTGTCCAAGAACCTTCATCTTTGGAGGAAGGTCATGAATATCATCATATAAGCCGAATAAGAAAACAATCAAACCACCTATTAATATAGAGTTGATCTGATTATCTGTTTTAAGGAATACCATTGCCCCTATAAGGAATGCCACATAGATGGCATATCCACCCGTACGAGGAATAATACCGTGATGTACAGTTCTATTATTAGTATGAGCTATTATACCCATTTCTTTTGTGATTTTACCGATAAAAGGGGTTAGGATGACAGATATAATGAATGTCACACAGAACGCTAATATATTATTGAGTGTCATAGAAGCCCTCCTTATTATGCTCATTATATATCAAATAGAAAGCATGTGCAAAATAATGAAATCTAACGCAAACTAAATCAACTATTGTATAATATAGATAGAGCGTATTTATACCATGTAAAATACATGTTGTTTTTGTTGGTATAAATGATATAATGTTATCGGAAAATAAAAATAGGAGGATTTATTATGCATCGCTTAGGAATTTCAGTTTATCCTGAAAAATCAACTCAGAAAGAAGTTTATGATTACTTAGAACTTGCTGCTAAGTATGGCTTCTCAAGAATCTTTACTTGTTTATTATCAGTGAATGATCCAAAAGAAAAGATCATGAAGGACTTTGGAGAATTCATGGATAAGGCACATTCTTTAGGTTATGTTGTTGCAGTAGATACTAACCCAGAAGTATTTAAACATTTAGGAGCTACTTATAGTGATTTAAAACCATTCCATGATATGGGTGTAGATATTATCCGTTTAGATGGTTCATTTGGTACTACAGGAGATATCCAGGTTACTAGAAACCCTTATAATATTCAGATTGAATTCAACGGTTCTATGGACCAGGGTGTTGAATTATTATTAGAACAGGGAGGAAACAAGGATCAGGTTATTATCTGTCATAACTTCTTCCCAGAAAGATATTCTGGTTTAGACTGGAACTATTTCGTTAACTTCAATGCTTATTGGAAATCATTAAATCTTCATACAGCTGCATTCGTATCAAGCAACCAGCCACATACACATGGTCCTTGGAATGTATTCTGTGGATTACCAACAGTAGAAATCTTAAGAGGTCTTCCAATTGATTTACAGGCTCGTTTAATGCTTGCAACTGGAGATGTTGATGATATTATCATTGGTAATGCTTATGCTTCAGAAGAAGAATTAAAAGCTTTATCAGAAGTTGATTACCAGAACATCTGCTTCAAGATTGATGAAGTAGAAGGTTTATCAGATGTTGAAAAGGAAATCATTTATGATTACTATCCACACTGGGACCGTTATGATCATTCTTCATTCTTCTTACGTTCATCTGGAAGCAGAGTAAAGTATAAGAATGAAAGTATCCCACATCGTGAAACAGAACAGAAGATGTTCCATCGTGGTGATGTATTAATCGTTAATGATAATTTAGCTCACTATCGTGGTGAATTAGAAATCGCATTAAGAGATATTCCAAATGATGGTGAAAGAAACCTTTGTGGTCATGTAAAAGAAGAAGAAATGATGTTCTTAGACATGATTGAACCAGGTCACTATTTCAAGATTATTAAATAATAGTTGAGGCTATATGCATGATGCATATAGCCTTTTAACGCGAGATTCACATATTTTCATATTTAGAAATATTTTTCATAAATAGGAAGAACAACATATTTTTCTTATTTTGGATTAGAATAGAATCATAGGAGGGAAAGAATATGAGTTTTCCAAAGAATTTTTTATGGGGTGGCGCTGTTGCTGCCAATCAATGTGAAGGAGCCTGGCTAGAAGATGGTAAAGAACCTAATGTCACTGATGTAATGGTGGGTATTGGTTCTAAGGATCCTGGTATTAAATGGAATGAAGAAACAAAGAAATATGAAATGTGCTTAGATCCTAATAAAGCATACTTAAGTCACGAAGCCATTGATTTCTATCATAGATATAAAGAAGACTTAAAGTTAATGTCTGGTATGGGCTTTAACTGCTTTAGAACATCTATTGCCTGGGGTAGAATCTTCCCTAACGGGGATGAAGAAACACCTAATGAAAAAGGTTTAGCTTTCTATGATGATATGATTGAAACAATGTTGGAACTGGGTATGGAACCAGTGATCACATTAAGTCATTATGAAACACCTCTACATCTTATTACTGAATATGGAGGATGGAGTAATCGTAAACTCATTGACTTCTGGAAACGTTATGTCACTACAGTATTTAAGAGATATAAGGGTAAAGTAAAATACTGGCTTACTTTTAATGAAGTCAATAATATGATGATTAACCCACTAGTTGCTGGTGGAGTATTGACTATTGATAATCCAAATGATCCAAGTGATCCTATTGGTTCAACAACTGAAAAAGATAAGTGGCTTGCTTACTATAATATCTGTGTAGCCAATGCCTGGACAGTTAAACTATGCCGTGAGATTGATAAGGATGCGCAGGTAGGATGTATGTTAACATGTTCATCTGTTGCGACATATCCATATGACTGCAATCCTGATAATGTCTTTGGGGCATATAATACAGTAAGATTAAATAACTTCTATTTTGGTGATGTCTTCTGTTTAGGAGAAATTCCTGGTTATGTAAAACGTGTATGGAGAGAACATGACTGTGCACCTGAAATGAGAGATGATGAATTACAGTTAATAAAAGAAAATACAGTCGCATTCTTCTCATTTAGTTATTATCGTTCTAGTACATATGATCAGTCTGTTGATATGGATGGTAATACAGGTGGATTAAAAGGACGTGCTAATCCATTTGTAAAGGAATGTTCACCAGAACCTTGGTGCTGGCCAGTTGATCCAAAAGGTATCCGTTATGTTATGAATATCTTATATGATCGTTATCATTTACCACTCTTTATTGTAGAAAATGGTATTGGATTAGATGAAAATCTAGATGAAACAGGACATATTCATGATGAATATAGAATGTACTATATTAAGGAACATTTAAAGTATGTTCATGAAGCCATTCTAGATGGTGTTGAATGCATGGGTTATTTATATTGGGGACCTATTGATGTTGTTTCTGCAGGTACTGGAGAAATGAAGAAGCGTTATGGTTTTGTCTATGTTGATCGTTTTAATGATGGACATGGAACACTTGAAAGAAAACTAAAAGATTCTTATGAAGAATATAAAGAAATCATTGAAACAAATGGAGACTCTATTTTTAATTCTTAAGAATTGAATTACTGAACTGGCGTGATTCTGTTAATTGCGCCAGTTTTTCTTATAAGATTTTTCTCTTGTAGATACATAGAGTGATGCATTCACAAGATGAGATAAATCATTCTAGCCAATACAAGTGATGGCAGTCATAAGGACACCATTATTATTGAGTACTTCTGGTAATAGGTGTCCATCTGTATAGATTCTTGCATCTACACCAAGTTTTCTAAACTTACTGAATAACCTAGCTTCTTTGCGATACGTACAAGAGTAGAAGGAGTCGTATCTGTTTGAACTGCAATACAAGTTGTTGAGTAGTTTTATATCATATGTATCGCAAGAAATGTTGATTTTATATATAATAACCATTGGAGGTTGATTTTACATGAATATAAATGAAGGAGCAAGAATAGTTGTAGAAGACTGGCTCCATCTTACAAAAGATAATTTAGTATATTTTGTGACAGATGAAACAAAACTTAAAGAAGCAGATGCCTTCTCAAAAGCATGTGATCATATTGGTGCTAGATGTAAAGTTGTCCAGTTAAAATCACATGAAATACAAAATGGTAAAAGTATAGATGATTTAAAATGGGAAATGGTTAAAGCAGATGCGATAGTAGGTGCAACGAATTATTCATTTATTACAACAGATGCTGTGAACTATGCACTTTCACGTGGCGCACAGTTCTTATCCATGCCAATGTCTACAAATAATGGTGAATCATTATTTGAACAGGAATTCTTAAAAATGGATCCTGATGAAGCCACAATGTTAGGTATGCCAATGTTCTGGGAATTACGTGATGCAAAAACAATACATGTCACGACTAAACGTGGTACAGACCTCACCTTTGATATTACAGATCGATTTCCAGGCATCTTCCATGGTTCATTATGGGAAGTAGGAAAATGTTCTTCTTCAAGCTTTGAAATCTATATACCACCAGTAGAATATCATACAAATGGGACACTTATATTAGATGGATCAATGGGATACATAGGAATAGTGGATAAACCTGTAGAAATAAAAATAGAGAATGGTTATATCACTTATATCGAAGATACGGAAGATGGACGTAAACTGAAAGAATACTTAGAATCATTTGATGATTTAGAAATGTATTGTGCCGCAGAATTTGGAATAGGTTTAAATACAATATCTAAGTGTCGTGGAGCCAGCTATATTGAAGATGAGTCTGCTTTTGGCACATTCCATATTGGTTTTGGTAGAAATCTTGCCTTAGGAGGCAGTCATAATGCGCGTGGACATTTTGATTTAGTGACACATAATCCAACTATTATTGTAGATGATAAAGTTATCATGAAAGATGGACATGCCAAGGCAATTCAGCCGATTGAATGGGGAGTATTATAGTGCTCCTCTTTTTGTTTGTTCAAATATCGTAAAATGTAAGGGTGTTCAATTTGTATTTTAATGAAACATTATCTCTATCAATTTGCATATAGCGACATTTATTGGTATAATTATTTTGTAATTTTACGAAGGAAGAGGAAAAACATATGAATGATGCTATTAAACTTATTGGTATCGTAATTGTCGTTATTGGGTTTGTAATGAAATTCGATACTCTTGCAACAGTTGTTGTTGCTGGTTTAGTAACAGGTTTAATCAGTGGTATGTCTATCATGGACATTTTAAATACACTAGGTACAGCCTTTTTAACTAACCGTACAGCAACTTTATTTATTTTAACTTTACCAGTTGTAGGTCTATGTGAACGTATGGGCTTACGTGATAAAGCGGTAGACTTGATTAAGGGTATTAAGAATGCTACTACAGGTCGCTTGTTAGTGATCTGGGAAGGCGTTCGTACTGTTGCGTCTGCATTCTCATTAAGAATTGGTGGTCATCCACAGTTCATCCGTCCATTAATCAATCCAATGGCTCAGGCTGCTGCGATTGCGAAATATGGTGATATTGATGAAGATACAGAAGATGAGATCAAAGGTATGGCTGCAGCTACTGAAAACTATGGTAACTTCTTTGCTCAGAACTGTTTCATGGGTGCTTCAGGAACATTACTTATTGTTGCAACTTTAAACGAATTATTTAAGTCACATGGTATTGACCAGGTTGTTACTGCTAACCAGATCGCATTATGGTCTATTCCAATTGCAGTTATTTCTGTTTTTGTTGGTGGAGCTTATGCTTTATGGTTCGATAAGAAACTTAATAAGAAATATGGAAAAGGAGGCAAATAACAATGTTACAAATTGAATGGAATACAGCCACTATTATTGCAGAAGTATTCTACTGCGTCATTGGTGCAATCTTTGCTGCAACAGGGTTTAATGCCTTAACTAACAAAGACTGTGAAAAGCCAGTAACTACTGCCATTTTCTGGTTCTTAATTGCTGTTACATTTATGGTTGGACCATATATTCCAACTTGGATTACTGGTTTAATCGTTGTTCTTCTTGCTGTATTATCTGGTTTAGGTTTAGTAAAGCCAGCTGCAAGACATATTCCAACTGCTAAGGAAACTCGTGATAATGCAGACAAATATGGATATAAATCATTTATCCCACCAGTATGCTTAGCTCTTGTTGCCGTATTAGTTGCAACTTTCTTACCAAATCTTGGTGCAAACAATGCGATTGGTATTAGTGCTGCTGCTGCATTAATCGTTGCATATATTATCTTTAAACCAAAACTATCTACACCTTTCAAAGATGGTGTTAGATTAAATGATAATGTTGGTTCTACAGGTATATTACCTCAGGTATTATCTGCATTAGGTTCATTATTTACTGCAGCTGGTGTAGGTGCTGTTATCGCTGCTGGTGTAGGTGCACTTATCCCTGAAGGAAATCACTTAATTGCAGTTATCTTCTATTGTGTAGGTATGGCATTATTTACAATGATCATGGGTAATGGTTTCGCTGCTTTCGCTGTTATTACAGTAGGTATCGGTTATCCATTCTTAATTGCACAGGGTGCAAATGCTATTGTTGTTGGTGCTTTAGGTTTAACTGCAGGTTACTGTGGTACATTAATGACTCCTATGGCTGCAAACTTCAATATCATGCCTGCTGCATTGCTGGAAGCTAAGAATAAATACAGAATTATTATGACTCAGGTTCCAGTTGCATTAATTATGTTAGTAATTCATATTATCTTAATGTATGTTTTAGCATTCTAAGGAGGCTTTCAAATGAAATTATTATTAACAGGTTTCGACCCATTTGGTGGCGAACCAATCAATCCTGCCTGGGAAGCTGTTAAAAGAGTTTCTGATCAGGTAGGAGATGTAGAAGTTGTAAAACTTATGGTTCCTACAGTATTCTACAAATCTATCGATACAGTAGCTGCTGCAATTGAAAAAGAAAAACCAGATGCTGTATTATGTATTGGACAGGCTGGGGGACGTTTTGATTTAAACCCAGAACGTGTTGCAATCAATATCAATGATGCACGTATTCCTGATAATGAAGGAAATCAGCCTTTAGATGGTCCAGTATTCGCAGATGGAGAAACAGCTTATTTCGCTACATTACCAATTAAGGCAATGGCTGAAGAAATTCGTAAAGCAGGTGTTCCTGCAAGTGTTTCTAATACTGCTGGTACTTATGTATGTAACCATTTAATGTATGGTGTACTTTATACACTTGCAAATAAATATCCAGATGTTCGTGGTGGATTCATGCATGTTCCATTCATCACTAGCCAGGTTATTAACCGTAAGCCAATTGCTCCATCATTAAGTCTTGAACAGATTGTAACTGGTATTGAAGCAGCTGTTAAAGCTATTGGTGAAAACCAGGAAGATATCAAGACTGTTGAAGGTCAGACTCACTAAACTCTGTATTTAATACAGAGTTTTTTTCTTGCCCTTAAACCCTACAATCAATGATTGATTAATAAGGAGATGGGATAAGTATTTGTTAATAGTGCCTGGCACTACTGTTTTCACCATGGCGAAATCTATGTATTTGAAAGGTGCCGAAGATTGAGTGAAAATGTTGCTTTGTTGCAAAAATAAACCTACTGATACGATAAAATTACGCTATGTTAATATGTGTTGCTTGTGCAACGCAACTATTTAAGGTATATATAAAGCAAACAAATGAAGGAGGAGCCATAAAATGTTAAGCAAGAATTTGAAAATATTTAGAAAACGAAAAGGCTTAACGCAAGAAAACGTTGCAGAAGCTTTGAACGTT
>PPYF01458447.1_pt1 | contig 12284 bp, 14 predicted proteins | sample 1559871 | NCBI WGS metagenome assembly PPYF01 (sample SAMN08240021, study PRJNA423297) | Human gut metagenome, whole genome shotgun sequencing project. | reverse complement strand
ATTTCATAAAAAAAATCCACATACATCATGTTGAAAGAGATGTATGTGGTTTTTTTTATGATTTTATTGCCGCAACAAAATCATGTATCTTGTCCGGATTCTTATCTGCTCCATTATCATTTTCCACACCTGATGATACATCGACTCCGTCAGGATGCACGGCTTCAATTGCCATGCGCACATTGTCTGGATTTAAGCCACCTGCGAGCAGCAGAAGCTTTTCATCGCGGGGGATATTGTCAACCAGCTTCCAGTCAAAGGTTTTTCCACTGCCGGGCTCAATGGCATCAAACACATAGCCTGCGATGCGTGAATCGTTGTGATACTTTTCATAGCTGCCCATATCAGAGACATTGAAGGATTTAAGAATCGGGATAGCTATTGCTGCCTCCGCCTCTGTCTCTGTCTCCGGGATTTCCCCATGTATCTGGACATAGTCAAAGCCTGCAGCCTCAATCTGTCTGACCTGCTCTATGGATGGCGAAACGACAACGGCGACTCTTTTGATGGAAGCATCAAGGGCTGCCATAATCTCCATTGCCTGTTCGATGGATATATTCCTCTTACTCTTTGGAAAAAATAACACCATACCCGCAAAATCAACGTGATTTTCGTTGAGATACCGTGCTTCAGCAGGTGAAGTCAGACCGCAGATTTTTATTTTGGTGCTGGAATTTATATTTATATCTTTATTGTTATTATTATATATATTCTGTGTATTCATATCCTAAGAATAGCATTGTTGCAGGTTGATCGCAAGTGGATATATTTTAAATTATTGAGCATTAATTGCAAGTGGATTTACGTTAAATTATTGAGTATAGTTCGCAAGCCGCGGGTACCCTGGAGCACACACTATCCCGCGAAAGCGAATAGCGGAGCTGCTTAGAGACTGTAGAATTGTGCTATGCAAAGCAGAAATGCCGAGGCAAGGAGAAATCGAGCCATGGATGGCGAGTTTCGACGGTTTCGTCGAGTTAAGAAAACCTTGGGCACAATTCGTACAGCCTCTTAGCTGCGTAGCGTAGCGAACGTGGGATAGTGTGTGCACCATGGTACCCGCGGTTTGCGAACAGGTGTACTACTACAAACAACTACAAACAACGGTTAATACGGATTGCATGCGCAAAAATGAGATGTTATAATGCAGTTAATAAACAGTAATAAAGCAGGAGATAACAATTATGTCAACAGAAAAGATTAAAGAATATATCGGAACACAGCTCAAAGCACTCACATCAATAGCAAGCCCTACAGGCTTCACCAAAAATGCCACAGACTATCTGATGAAGCAGCTTGAGGCTATGGGATATGCGCCTCAGCTTTCAAATAAAGGAAATGTTAGCGTAGAAATCGGTGGAGAGGGAGCACCTTTGGTATTGGCAGCGCATGTGGACACACTTGGAGCCATGGTTCGCTCAATAAAGGATAACGGACGTTTGCGCCCGACAACTATCGGTGGTCATCAGTGGAGCACAGCAGATGGAGAGAACTGCATGGTTTTTACGCGTGATGGCAGAATGTACACAGGCGTGGTGCTAAATACAGAGCCATCGGCACATGTGGCAGACGAAAAGGTTGAGATAAAGGAAGAGAATATGGAAATCCTGCTCGATGAAAATGTAAATGACAAGCAGGGCGTAGCGGCACTTGGCATCCAGACAGGGGATATTATCGCCATGGATCCACGTACAGTCATCACGGAGAGCGGCTATATCAAGAGCCGTTTCCTCGATGATAAGCTGTCAGCCGCCATCTTACTCGGGGTGGCTCATTCCGTAAAGGAGGAGGGCTGGAGGCTAAACCGCAAGGTCACACTGCTCTTTACGGTTTATGAGGAGGTAGGCCATGGCGGAAGTTTTGTACCGGCTGATACGGAGGAGATGATTTCCGTAGACATGGGCTGCGTTGGAGCCGACCTCGGCTGTACGGAGCATATGGTTTCAATCTGTGCGAAGGACTCAGGCGGACCTTACAACTACGAGCTTGTTACAGAGCTTTCAAATCTGGCAAAGAGCGAGGGGCTTGACTATGCAATCGATGTTTATCCGCACTACGGCTCAGATGTCGAGGCAACACTGCACAGCGGATATGATATCCGTCATGGGCTTATAGGTGCGGGAGTTTATGCATCGCATAACTATGAGCGCTCACATATGGATGGCGTGGAGAATACCTATAAGCTTTTGAAAAAATATATTACAAAATAGCATCATTGTGATACTAAATTTCATGTATTCAAATAAAGTAGGAGAGAGGTAAATATACCATGAATTTAAAAAAAGTTCATCATATTGCCATTATTGGGAGCAACTATGAGAAATCAAAGCACTTTTATGTGGATCTGTTAGGCTTTTCTATTATTCGAGAAAATTACAGACCGGAACGTGATGATTATAAAATTGATCTTCAACTCGATGAGATAGAATTAGAACTTTTTATCATTAAAAATTGTCCGAAGCGTCCAAGTTATCCAGAGGCTTACGGTCTCAGGCATCTTGCCTTTGCTGTAGACTCGGTCGATGATACTGTAAGAGAATTGAATAAAAGGGGCATCATAACTGAGCCGATTAGACTCGATACTTACACAGGCAAAAGAATGACATTCTTTCATGACCCGGACAATCTACCCTTGGAAATTCACGAATAAAGAATAACAATTCGAAAGTTACGGAGGAAACATAATGGAATACAGAAAATTTGATAATATAATAATAGCGAGAATTGACAAAGGGGAGGAGATTTTGGAGCAACTGAAAGCAATTGCCATAAATGAGAATATAAAGATGGCCAGTATTAATGCTCTTGGAGCTATCAATGATTTCACAGTCGGAGTATACAAGACAGATGAGAAGAAATATTACTCAAACAGTTTTAAGGGATATTATGAAATTACATCGCTGACAGGTACAATCAATACAATGGATGGAGAATATTATGCACATCTTCATTTGAGTGCCGGTGATGAAAAAGGTGAAGTGTTTGGAGGACATCTGAACAGAGCTGTTGTGAGTGCAACTTGCGAGCTCGTGATTACGGTAATTGATGGAAAAGTTGATAGAGTTTATGATGAAGAAACAGGACTTAATGTATTCAATTTCTGAACACTTTTTGGTTTTTCATAATAGTATCTACAACTGTTGTTATTTTTATTTGTGGTCGATATTATTTTGCACACAATAAAAGCTATAAAAATGAGGCAATTGATTATGCAAAATGGGAGAACTTTGCAAAAGTAATTAAAAGAGCAATGATCGCATGTGAAAACAGCGGGCACAGTATTCCAGACGATTTTCCTGAAGTCAGGAAAATCGTTGAAGCTGGAGTCACCACGAACCCCAAAAAAGATTATGAACTGTCAAGATATGCATGTTATCTGATCGTTCAGAATGGAGATCCAAGAAAAGAGGTCATTGCATTAGGACAGACTTATTTTGCAATCCAGACATACAGGCAGGAGGTTGCTGACCATTTTAATGAACTGGACGAAGATAACAGAAGACTTGTTGTCAGGGGAGACATCAAACAGTGGAATCAAATGTTGGCAGAGACAGCACATAATGCAGGAGTTATTACGAATGAGGAATTTGCGATTTTTCAAAATGCCGGATATATGGGACTATATGGTGGATTAGATGTTGAAGGTATTTTGGCAGCAGTTTATCAGAGTGTGTTTGGTGGAGATGTATATCTGTCATTAGAGGAAAAAGTAGCTAATTTATTATTTAATGAAATTGGTAACTCGCAAGTTGTTTAATGGAGAATGTATGAAGAAGAGAATAACGCTTATTGTTTTTTCGGTGCTAATAATTGTTGCTTTATATGTGTTGTATTGTTTTAATTATATTCCACATAAAAAATATACAAATGCAGATTTCAATATAGAAGCTTACAAGAGCAATATTGATAAAGACAATGATGGCATAGATGACCAAACAGATATATTAAATAATGCAAATAATTACATAAAAACTAATCCAAAATATAAAAGCAAATATTACAACACAGGTTATCCAGATGATGAATATGGGGTTTGTACTGATGTAGTAGCTTTTGCTTTAAAAGATGCAGGATATGATTTGATGGTATTAGTAAATGAGGATATAAAAAACAATAAAGAATTATATGATATAGATGCCGTTGATAAAAATATAGATTTTAGAAGAGTTAAAAACTTAAAAGTATATTTCGATAATAATGCAATAAGTCTTACTACAGATATAAATGAAATAGAAGAATGGCAAGGTGGAGATATTGTTGTATTTAAAAAACATATCGGCATTATATCTGACAAGAGAAATCGAAAAGGTATATGTTTTGTTATTCATCATGCAAACCCATATCAAATATATTATGAAGAGGATATACTGGAACATCGTGATGATATCATAGGACATTATAGAATCAGTTAAACAACTCCCAACAAAAATAGGTGGTATTCTATTTGCCCTATTTGGAATTATTATGATTATGCTTCCGGTTATTTTGGAGTAATAAATTCAAGTTTGCAGAACTGACCAAAAATACAAACAGTTCGTAAAAGCATATTTTTACGAACTGTTTTTTTCGTATTTACGGCTTTCTTTTTCTCAATAATAAAATAGGTAATGGCAATTCTTACCAGTATTTGATATTGTAAAGTTACCACACAAAACAATTCAATACAGAAAGACACCACCGCCCATGAAAAGACTACCATTTGAACGCTTTTCTGACAAGCGATTTTATTATGCTAATGCACCTCCATGTAAGCAGGAGTTTTCATTAACTACTGATATTTCACCCTGCTTATTCTTGTAGTAACCAATCGGCTATATCGTGAATTTCGATTCCTTCATAACTATATTGGGGATGTTTGGTTCTGGCAATAATCATTTTCGGATAAGCATCTCGAACCTGAAGCAGAGGAGAGTATTCTCTCTCAAATGTTTACTGCCCGGAAATGTTGTCGCTGACCTGAATATAAATCTTCTCGCTGCCTCTCTGAGCAACAAAGTCGATTTTCTTTTGATAGAGCTTGCCGACATAAACATCGTATCCACGGCGAAGAAGCTCGATGCAAACGATGTTTTCATATAGTCATCCGCTTTCAAAAACACAATTATTAACTCGACTTTTTGACAGGCAGTGTATCAACAATGATTTTTCCGATATATCAATATAAATATAGTTGAGTTATTAAAAAGATATTATATTAGTCGAATTTCGAATGATCAATTCTGTTTCATATTGACAGAAAACATGAGGGCAATTAGGATGCTGAATTCTTTCAAGAATTTGTCTTGCAGCAGCAATACCTAGATATTTCTGAGGAGTGCTTATGGTTGTCAATGACGGTGAAATTCTGGAAGCAGCAGGGATGTTATCAAATCCAACAACACATATATCTTTGGGAATCTGGAAACCAAGGAACTGCAGTGCGTATATCAACTGGATAGCAGTCCAGTCATTTCCGCAGATGAATACATCTGGCAGTGATATCATAGCTTGCAAATTATTAACTGTGGTCTGAAAATTCCGAAAATCCTCCGGCGTTTGATGAAGAAGGCAATTCTTCTGATTAAGTGGAAGCTGATGTTCAGCAAGACACTCGGATAACTTTCCATTGTGACTACATCTATTCCATTTAGTTCTTCAAACGGAACATTTGGCATATCTACAGATACAATTGGAAGATTAAATTGTGAGAGGGCATCGCATACAACTTTATCACAGATCTCAACAAGAATAATTCCTTTGATAGAAGAATCAGAAATAGTTTGTGGGAAATTGAGTTGTTTTAGATCACTGTCGGACATGATACTGATTGCCAGATGATAATTCGCATTTGAAAGAATCGATTCAATTCCTCGTAAAACGGTGGTCCAAAATTCGGAGTCGGAAGCGTAAGTTCTGGTAAGGAAAAGAATCGTCCCATTGCTGCCTGTTTCGGAGGCAGGTATGACAGGGGTGGCGAAAGTGGCATTTTTATAACCAAGCTTAGAAGCTGTCTTTATAACCAGATTTCTTGTATTTTCAGATACCTCAGAACTGTTTTTTAAGGCTTTTGAAACAGTATTTCTGGAAAGCCCCAGATGATCAGCAATATTTTGAATGGTACATTTCATAGTAAACTCCTTTTATATTGTATTTATATGTTTCAGATATAGTATAACACAAAATGCACGAATTGCAAACAATACAACGTAAAAATAAAATGCACAAAATGCACGGAAAAAGAAGAGAATAATATAAATAATGCACAAAAAATGTGAGGCTAAAATATAGAAAAGAGGGAAAAGGAGAAAATACTGTGCAAAAACTTGAAACAATGCAAAGAATATGATAATGTAAATGCATGAAACGAAATGTGCAAATGGTGCAAAAAGGAGGGTAAAAATGAGGCAATTATTTTATAAACAAAAGGAGGGTAAAAATGGGGCGATTATTTTATAAACCAGAAAATGCCTGGGTTGGTGATTTGATTCCATATTATGAAAACGGAACCTATTATGGATTTTATCTTCATGATCCAAGAATACGTGATAAAGAATATGCCGAAGATACTACATGGCATCTGATTGAGACCAAAGATTTTGTTAATCTGGATTATAAAGGTGAATCAATTGCAAGAGGTGGTATTCATGATGCCAACAAGAACGCATATACAGGATCGGTTATCAAATGTGAAAAAGATGGATTGTATCATGTTTTTTATACCGCTTATAATGAGGATTTTAAACTTCGCGGTAAAACAATTCAATCTGTAATGCAGGCCACAGGGAAAAATCTGGAAAATTTGGAGACAGTAAAAGATTTTTTGTTTGTCTCAGATGGAAAACAGTATGAAGAGTTTGACTGGAGAGACCCTTTTGTTTTTTGGAATGACGAAGACCAATGCTATTATATGCTGTTGGCGTCAAGAGTGACGAACAGAGGAGATCTCAGGGGTGGATGCATTGCATTGTGTAAGTCCGAAGATTTAATAAACTGGACTTATGAGAAACCTTTTTATGATCCGAAAATGTATATTACTATGGAATGTCCTGAACTGTTTAAAATGGGCGAATATTGGTATCTGGTATTTTCAACATTTTCAGATCAGTTTACAACACATTATCGTATTTCGAAAAACTGGAATGGCCCATGGGAAATACCTGATGATGATGTTTTTGATACAAGAGCTGATTATGCAATCAAGACTGCTTCTGATGGCAAAAGACGATTTGCTTTCGGATGGATAGCGAGCAAATATGGAAATACTGATTTTGGTCCATGGGAATGGGGCGGAACAATGAATTTTCATGAAATAATTCAGAATTCGAAAAACGGAGAACTTAGAATTAAAGCTATTCCGGAAGTGCTGGATTATTTTTCGAAAGAGATTGAATTGAAAAAAGAAACTTTATATAACTGCAAGATGGTACAGGCGCAGGATGGAGTCAGCGTTGAAAGTGATACGCTGGGGGCTCTTTTATATCCTTTAGAAGGTGATACTTTTGCGTTGGATATGGTAATAAAGCCTGAGAGATACCATGAATTTGGAATTGCGTTACACGTGGATAAAGAACTCGAAACGGGTTATTTCTTACGTATGAACCCTAAAAATCAATTAGTTGCATGGGATATGTGGCCAAGAGGAGAACAGGGAAGATATCAGTGGCAGATAAAGGGAGATGTTCCTTATCAGATAGAAACTGCAAGAAAACTGCCAAAAGCGGAAGAATATCGAGTTCACATCATAAAAGAAAAAGATATCTGCGTAGTGTATATTAATGATGAAATTGTTCTTTCGACCAGGATGTATAATCATAAAGATGGTTATGCAGGTATTTATGTAGTACAAGGCAATGTAAAATTAATTCAATATAAAGAAAAAAGGAGCGAGTAATATGAGGAAAAAGATAATTAGTGCTATGTTGGCATTGTGTATGGCTGGTAGCTTATTAACAGGATGTGGGACGTCTGCTGATGCAGGAAAGAAAAGTAAAGACAGCGGGGACGTTACTACCGTAAAATGGTTTACGTCAAGACCGGTTGACGGAGCAATTGATCAGGTAATGCATGAAATCGCAGATGAATACAGTGAGAAGATGGGTGGAAAATGGAAGATTGAATTTGAAACTACAGCTGATAGACCATCATATTTGCAGAAACTGAAAACATTGATTGCAGGTGGAAATATGCCGGATATCATTGATATTGACGCAGATCCGTATTGCCAGGAACTGGTTGATGCAGGAATGCTTGTAGATGTAAAAAAATTCCTGAAGGATAATGGTAAATATGATAGTTTTTATCCGACTGCTCTGAAATATCAGGAATTTACAGACGGATCCATGTATACACTTCCATTGGAATATCATGTTGAAATGACCTGGTATAATAAGGAAATTTTTGACAAATATGGTTTATCAGTACCGAAAACTATGGATGAGTGGCTGGATGTATGTAAAACGTTGAAGGAAAATGGAGTAACACCAATTTCAGTAGATGGTGTTGACAGATGGCCGGTACAGAGATATCTGGCAATGATGCCGTTTAGAGAATCTGGTAACGATTATATTATCAATCTTCGTGATGGAAAAGAAAAAATGGCCGGAGATGAAGGTAAAGAGGCAGCAACATTCATGAAGAATATGGGACAGTATTTTAATGATGGATTTGCAGCAACGGATTATGCAACTGCACAGTCGATGTTCCTGGATGGAAAATCCGCAATGTACTACATTGGTGATTGGGAGATTGCAGCTATGCAGGACGCTTATAAAGCTGGAAAAATAGATTATTTCTATCTTCCAACTATCGAAAACGGAAAAACAGATGCAAGTGAATTTTGCGTAAACTCTGGAATCGGAATGGCATTCAATGCAAAAACATTTGATGCAAAAACCAAAGACTTTATACTTTACGTACTGGATAACTATGGTAAAAAATATGCAGCAAAACAGCAGATGTCACCAATCAAAACAGAACTTCCGTCAGATGTAGAATTCTCAGATCTGTATCTTAGAATTCGTGATGATATGGATAAAACAGGTGCGCAGTTCCTGAAACCATGGGATACATATCTGGATGCAGATACTAATACAACTATGCAGGATAATTTATTGCTTCTTGCATCCGGGGATATGTCAGTTGATGATTTCTGCAAACTGATAGATGATTCTATTGCAACCAACGCGAAAAACTAAGGATGTTTGATGTCTGGGAGAAGACTCTCCCAGACATCCTGTATTTAAAACCATGGAGGACAATATGGGCGTAATTAAGAACAAAAAATGGTTTTTTATATTTTTATTACCTGGACTGTTATTTTATATTTTGTCAGTTTTTTATCCAATTGAAGAGTCTATTAGGCTAAGCTTTATGGAATGGAACGGAATTGGTGATAAAACTTTTGCAGGTCTGCAAAATTATGTTACAATGTTTCATGATCCAACGTTTTATAAATCATTTTTAAACAATCTGATTTATCTTCTTATTGTGGTAGTTATGCAGCTTGGAATCGGACTTGTTTTTGCTGTATTACTGACTTTTATGAAAAAACATGTGACATTTGTTAAGACTTTATACTATGTTCCTTGTATTATCACAACTGTAGCTATCGCACAGCTGTTCAGAAGTATGTATGCAACAGAACCTATGGGGCTGATAAATCAGTTTTTTCAGGCTATAGGAATGGAAGGAATGGTTACTTCCTGGCTGGCAAATATTCACACTGCACTTATGGCAGTGTCAGTGCCAGAAGGCTGGAGATTTACAGGAATGTATATGGTTATTTTTTATGCAGCGTTAATTTCGCTTGATCCATCTGTATACGAAGCAGCAAAAGTCGATGGTGCAACAGATTTCCAAATTCTGTTAAAAATAAAACTTCCATTGATTAAGGATATTATTCTTCTGACTCTTACTATGTGTTTGACAGGTGCGCTGAGAGGATTTGATATTCCATTTCTTCTTACAAGTGGAGGACCGGGAAATGCAAGCGAGCTGCTCTCTACATACATGTATAAGAAAGCATTTTCCAATAACCAATATGGTTATGGTAGTGCTCTGGCAGTGTTTATCATTATTGAAAGTATGTTGGTGGTATTTATACTTCGTAAAATATTTTCAGAGCGGAAGGAGTGTAAAGAATCATGAAAAAGAAAATTGGAAAAATTGTATTTGCGATAGTTATTCTTGCCTTTCTGCTTATTCAGGTTTATCCATATAATATGGCTTTTTATGGCAAGTGTTAAGCCGACGATAGAATTGTCTACAACGCCGTTTGCTTTGCCGAAAGTGGTGACATTTGAAAACTTTATAAAGGTATTTTCAGATGGAAAAATAGGCATTTATATGTGGAATAGTTTAAAAGTAACGGGAATCTCACTGATTCTGATTATTTTTCTCAGTTCGACAGTAGGCTATGCATTGTCAAAATTCAGAATACGTGGAAAAAAACAAATTTATAAATTTTTTACGTTCGGAATCATGGTGCCAGTACAGATTACATTGATTCCACTGTTTATTTTCTATAGTAAAATGGGAATCTTGAATACAAGTTTTTCACTGATTTTACCACAGGTTGGATTTGCTCTTCCTCTGGCTGTGATGATGTTTGTAAGTTTCTATGATTTTGTTCCGGATGAGCTGGTTGAGGCGGCTATTGTAGATGGATGTAATCCAGGTGTTACATTTATAAAAATTGTGTTTCCATTGGCACGAAATACAATAATTACAATTGCATCCATGTATAGTATTCTTATATGGAATGATTTTATTTTTGCAAATACATTTATCAGTGACAGTAATGCAAAAACAGTTGCAATGGGATTGAAGGATTATGTGGGAGCATTTGGTAATGTAGACTGGGGTTTAACATTTGCAGCTATCGTTATATCTATACTTCCACCACTTATTATTTATTTTGCACTTAATAAATGGGTTACTGCAGGTATGACAATGGGAGCAACTAAAGGTTGATAAATAGAATGATATTAGGAGGATATGAAATGATATTTCCGGGAGATATCTCAAAGATGCCCTATCTGACACATGGGAAAAGCAGAGCAATTAATGCTGAGAACAGGACAGGAGAAAAAGGAAAAGGCGGGATGGCAGCCAGCCCGCTTGGACCTTCACGTAAGGGAAGCCCGTGTTTGAATAATATTCAACCGGGACAGGAAGAATTTTTGGCAGATATTGAGGGACCAGGTGTGATACAGCATATATGGATAACTGTTGACAGTAAGACCTCGGAAGGTGACTGTTTTGTACTGAGGGATCTGATTATGCGAATGTACTGGGATGGAGAAGAGAATCCGTCGGTAGAAGTGCCATTGGGTGATTTCTTCTGTTGTGGATTTGGACAGGAATGTATTGTGAATTCTGCTATTATAACTGTTGTTCCATCGCGAGGACTTAATTCTTATTTTGCAATGCCATTTCATAAACATGCTCGCATTACTATTGAGAATCAGCATAAAAATCCAATACCGGCCTTTTTTTATCAGATTGATTACTGCCTGTATGATTCGCTTCCAGAAGACACTTCTTATTTTCATGCTCAGTGGAGAAGGCAGGCAATTACTGAAATTGGAAAAGATTATGTTATTCTTGATAATGTAAAAGGAAGTGGCCATTATGTAGGTACTTATCTGGGACTTTCAGCTTTGCAGAGGTACTGGTGGGGAGAGGGTGAAGTTAAATTCTACATTGATGGAGATGAAAAATATCCAACAATATGTGGAACAGGAATGGAAGACTATTTCGGAGGTTCCTGGAGTTTCGCATCAAATGAAAATGGCAGAATTGTAGAACAGAATTATTCTACCCCATATTTGGGATATCCATTTTATTCCAGACATGATTCACTTGTTTGGAATCAATATCATAATGATGATTGTCCGCCAATGCGTGGATTTTACAGATGGCATATCCCTGATCCTGTATTTTTTGAGGAAAATCTGAAAGTAACGGTACAGCAAATAGGGGTTAGTCATAATGGATTGTTTGAGCGACAAGACGATCTTTCAAGTGTGGCATACTGGTATCAGAGTGAACCTCATCAGAAGTTTAAAGAACTACTACCGGTAGAGAAGAGATGGCCAAGATAAATGTTATAGGAAAAGTCCTGCATTACTTTTTACGAGTGAGGCGGGACTTTTGTGAGTGTTATTTGATCGGTTCAAAATCAACAGCGAGAGTGTAATATAAAGTGCGGTATCTTTAAGAAAGAAGTTTCAGGATTAAATATGGCAGAAATAAAGAACTCGGAATCAGATATGAGCACTCAGCAGAAAGCTGAGCTGGACAAA
>PPYF01028467.1_pt1 | contig 12286 bp, 10 predicted proteins | sample 1559871 | NCBI WGS metagenome assembly PPYF01 (sample SAMN08240021, study PRJNA423297) | Human gut metagenome, whole genome shotgun sequencing project. | reverse complement strand
GACGTGCGGCAGCATCGAAACGGCATCCAGTCCCTATCGATTTTTATTTTATTGTGAAGTGTCACAGGGGCGTTGCCCCCGTACCCCCACAAACTTTTGTGTACAAAAGTTTGACAAAAAACTTCTGTTTTTTCCCCAATAACACATCAGGAGATACTCCCATGAACCTTGTTACCGAACGTCTTATCATCCGCGAACTGAAAATGTCCGATCTGGACCGCTTCGACCCGCTTGCAAACTCGGATTTTGTCTTAAAATATCTGTGTATGTACAAGATGGACCGCGAGGGCTCCAGACAATATCTTCAGCAGATGATCGAAAAGCAGAAGGATTTTGCTATCGCCTTAAAGGACACCGATGAACTCATCGGCAAGATTCATATTGACGAAGACCACCTCCGGTACGATGTCAACTCCGTCGACCTTGCCTACTGGCTGGGCGAAGAATATACCCGTAAGGGATATATGACCGAGGCACTTTCCGCTTTCATCGACTATCTGTTCGAGGAAAGAAAGTATGACGCCATCACTGCGCAGGCACTTGCGCCGAACACTGCTTCCCGCGCACTGCTGAGCAAACTGGGCTTTGTGCAGGAAGGATATCTGCGTCGAGCAATCAAAGATAACGGCGTGATCTATGATAACGTGTTGTTTTCTTTGCTGAAAGAAGACAAAAGCAAGCAATCTTAATCCAGCTGTCATCTCTTGCTGAAAATGAAAATTACTACAAAAAAAGATGCAGGCAAAATGCCTGCATCTTTTTGTTTTTAGTTGAAGTGTCTGTGTCACAGGGGTTTCACCCACAAACTTTTGTGTACAAAAGTTTGACAAAAAACTCCTGTTTGCCTTCGGCACAAAGACGGTTCGTTTGCTCAAAAGAGCGAGTGTGTTAACGCGAGCGATTTCCGCGTGCTGAAACTACAATTTCGCACTAAACCAGAGCGCGAAACAGCTTTGGTACTTTCTCAGAAAGTACAGGCTCAGCCTGGTCAAAAATCATCCACTGGATAATTTTTGAGGTTGCTCTCTGCTTGCAATCGGCTCATGGACCCCTTTTCACTTGCAAAAGGGGTCCATACTCCCGAAAATGCGCTTCCAAGGATAAGGCATTCCGCCTTCTGCGGAAGGCGGCCAAAGGCACTGCCTTTGGAAACCGCAATTTTTTGAAAAAATTGAGTAAAACTTTCTGTAAAAAAGATGCAGGCAAAATGCCTGCATCTTTTTTTAATCTAAAAAGTCTTTAAGTCTCTTGCTTCTGCTTGGATGTCTGAGTTTTCTCAGAGCCTTAGCTTCGATCTGACGGATACGTTCACGGGTAACGTTAAATTCCTTGCCGACTTCTTCCAGAGTGCGGTTTCTGCCGTCCTCCAGACCAAAACGCAGCTCCAGAACCTTCTTTTCTCTTGGAGTCAGGGTGGAGAGAACATCCTCCAGCTGCTCCTTGAGCAGGGTGTGGGATGCAGCATCTGCCGGAGCAGGTGCATCCGAGTCCTCGATAAAGTCGCCTAAGTGGCTGTCTTCTTCCTCACCGATTGGAGTTTCCAGAGAAACCGGCTCCTGTGCCACACGCATGATCTCGCGTACCTTGTCAATTGGCATATCCAGTTCTGCAGCGATCTCTTCTGCTGTCGGATCGTGTCCGTTTTTGTGCAGCAGCTGGCTGGAAACCTTCTTTACCTTGTTGATAGTCTCTACCATGTGTACCGGAATACGAATGGTTCTTGCCTGGTCTGCGATTGCACGGGTGATTGCCTGACGAATCCACCATGTTGCATAGGTCGAGAACTTGAAGCCCTTGGTATGGTCAAACTTCTCAACTGCTTTGATCAGACCCAAGTTTCCTTCCTGAATCAGATCCAAGAACTGCATGCCGCGGCCAACATAGCGTTTTGCAATGCTGACAACCAGTCGCAGGTTTGCTTCGGACAGACGTTTTCTTGCATAAGGGTCGCCCTGTGCCATTCTTTCAGCCAGTTCGATTTCTTCCTCTGGAGTCAGCAGCGGAACACGGCCGATCTCCTTGAGGTAAACTTTGACCGGGTCATCGATGCTGATACCGTCTACCGACAGCAGTGCATCGTCATCCTTGTCCCCGTCCAGATCTTTTCCATCCAGATCGGACAGATCGATGTCATCGACAATGTCGATGTTGAGTGATTCCAGCGTATCATACAGCTTGTCTACCTTTTCCACGTCAAAATCAAGCTGCTCGAGAGCATCGTTGATTTCTCTTGTGGTCAGTTTGCCGTTGGCTTTTCCGCTTTCGATCAGGCTGCGGATGACCGCCTTTTTGTCTTTAACTGCCAAACTAACTCCTCCTGTTTTTTTTCGCTGCCAGATTTTTGATGTATTCCCCCAGGTCTGCATCATCCATCTGAGCAACTTCCCTGTCTGTTTTTACATTTCTGTGCTCAATTAAGATTCTGATATAATCCTCAAGCGCTGTCTCATCGCACCTTTGGGAAGGCGCGGTCGCCAGAATTGCCGACACCCTTGCCATCGCCTGTTCGGAAAGCTGGGAAGAAAGATCGAGCATCTCGATTCCCTGCCCTTCCTGCAGGCGCGTCACAAAGGTATGATACAGCTCCCTGTTAATATCCGTTACAAAATCCTGTTCCCCGATCTTCGTTTTGAGTGTCCTGTAAAAATCGGGATTTTTCATCAGACAATACAAAATCCCTTCCTCCGCCATGGCGTAGCGCAGCTTCTGCTGACGCTGCAAATCGTCCTTTGCCGCCGCCATACTGCCGATATAAAGGTTCATGTCTGACTTTTGTTTGTTCTTCTCCCGGTAGTATTCCCGCTTGTCCAGATTTTTGATCTGCGCCAGAATCGCCTGCGGGGAGATTTCCAGCTCATTTGCTGTCTGGGTAATATATACCTCGCGCTCAAGCGGATTTTTGATGCCGGCAAACAGCTTGCACGCTTCCTTTAAGAATCCAACCTTACCGTCCGGTGTGCCGACATCGTATGCCGACCGGATTTTGGCAAGCTCAAATTCGACCGCGTTCCTGCTGCCTTCCAAAAGCATCGCAAAGCGCTCTCGCCCGTATTTCTTGATAAATTCGTCCGGGTCCTTTGCCCCCGTCATCGAAAGCACGGTGACCTTGACCCCCACCTCATCAAACATATTGATGGCTCGCTTGGTCGCTGCCTGTCCCGGCCCGTCCGAGTCGTATGCCAGAATCACCTTGTCGGTGTACTGGGAAATGAGTCTTGCCTGTTCATCGGTAAGTGAGGTTCCCAGTGTGGCGACGGCATTGTCAAAGCCTGCCTGATGGATGGCAATGACGTCCATATATCCTTCTGCCAAAATCAGCCCCGGATATTTGGAGGTCTTTGCAAAGTTTAACGCAAACAGATTCTTACTCTTTTTAAAGACCGGCGTATCGCTGGAGTTTAGGTATTTTGCACCCTTATCATCCAGTGCCCTTCCGCCAAACGCAACCACGTTGCCCCGAAGGTCAATGATCGGGAACATCACGCGGTTGCGGAACCGGTCGAAGGCGTTTCCCTTTTTGCCTTTCACCGCAACGTTTGCCTCGATCATCTCCTGCTCGGTGTAGCCTTTGGACTTGAGGTGGTTGACCAGAGCATACCAGTCATCCGGCGCATAGCCCAAACCAAAGTGACGGATGGTCTTGCGGTCACGTCCGCGCTCAATCAGATACTGATAGGCGCCTTTCCCCTGATCGCTCATCAGGCAGTTATGGAAAAAGCGGGCAGACTCGCGGTTGATCTCCAGCACCTTCTTTTTAAGCAAAGTTCTGGAATCGGTCTCACCATTTTCCGGCACTTCCAGTCCGCACTTATCTGCCAGAAATTTTACCGCTTCCATATATTCCAAATTCTCGATGCGGCGGATAAAGGTGATGACATCTCCTCCCGCACCGCAGCCAAAGCAATAAAAGGACTGTGTCTGCGGATAGATGAAGAACGACCCCGACTTTTCCGAATGGAAGGGGCAGAGGCCTACCAGATAACGGCCCTTCTTTTTGAGCTGCACATATCCCGAAACGACCCGTTCAATATCGCTGTATTGTTTGAGCTGTTGAATAAACAAATCTGGAAGCATCTTTTCCCCTCCTTTCGTGCCTAAAGGCAAATGATAAATAATAAAGTTATAAAATTATAAAGTTTTCGTCGGGCATATCTTTTAGATTTGCCCACCTTTTATCAAAAGGTGGTGGGTTTCAAAAGGGCAAAGCCCTTTGGCGCTCGTCGCAACGAGCGAAAACTCGAGTTGAACTTGTTCAACTCTCATCGTCAGGCGCATTTTTGAGAGCTCGAGAACTTTTTGCAAGAGAAAAAGTTCTCGAAAACCGATTGCAAGTACAAACTTCCCCCGAAAAGTTCCCAGTGGGAAGTTTTCGGCAGTAAAGCTTCACTTCTATCGTGCTGACACTTCCATTTCGTACCAAAACAAAGTGCAAAAGATTGTCCAGATTCTACCGTCAAAAATCATCCACTGGATAATTTTTGAGGATGGCTTGTTCAATTCGGTAGATTGTGAAAACCCTTTTTATCGCAAAGGGTTTTCACACTTTCCTAAATGCTCTTGAACGATAAGGCTTTCCGCCTTCTGAGGAAGGCGGACAAAGGCTCTGCCTTTGGAAACCGCGAGCTTTTTGTAAAAAGCTCGATCAAAAACTTTTATTCTTGCCCTCTTGCTACCTGTGCTTAACCTACCGACCAGCTCTTTGGGACAAAAAGCTCTTCAAAGCTTCTGACTGCAAATCGGTCACTCATACCGGAAATGTAGTCGCATACCGCCCGTTCTTTGCCTTCTTCATCGGCAATCATGCGGTATTCCTCCGGCAGGCTGTCAGGATTCTTTTCATAATATCGGTACAGCCCCTCCAGAATATACATGACCTTCTGTTCTTCGTCTTTTGCCTTGGAGCGATAGACCGCCGCAAACATAAAATCGCGAAGCTCGTTGTACGCCTTGAGCACCGGCTCGGACATGCTGATCTCCGCTTTTCCCTGCGACTGCTCCACCAGATCGGATACCAGCACCGTAAAACGGGAGGAGCTATTCTCTCCCAGAACTTCCCGCACCGAAAGCGGGATTGCCTGCTCATTCGGCAGCAGCCCCGCCCGCATAGCATCCTCGATATCGTGGTTGAGATACGCAATCTTATCAGCATACCGCACCACCACGCCTTCAAGCGTTTTTGCTTTCAGGTGGCTTCGATGGCACAAAATACCGTCACGCACTTCCGCACACAGATTCAGTCCCTGACCGCCTTTTTCCAGCCGTTCCACCACCCGAAGGCTCTGTTCGTTGTGGTTAAAGCTTCCCATGATATTGCGCAAAGCTGTCTCACCTGCGTGAGCAAATGGCGTATGCCCCAGATCGTGGCCCTGTGCGATTGCTTCGGTCAAGTCTTCGTTGAGGCGCAATGCTCTGGCAATGGTGCGGGCAATCTGGCTAACCTCGATGGTGTGGGTGAGTCTCGTGCGGTAATGGTCACCCACCGGATAGAAAAACACCTGCGTCTTGTGCATCAGTCTGCGGTATGATTTGCAGTGAACAATCCGGTCGCGGTCACGCTGAAACGGGGTTCGGATGGGACATTCCTGCTCCGGGCGTGCCCTGCCAGCAGTATCTGCCGAAAGACACGCAAAAGGAGAAAGCATCATCGATTCAAACTTCTGGGTCTGTTCCCGTACATTCATCGCACATCACCCCGTTTTCTGTCAAAAAGGCTAAAAACTCTTTCATATATTATATACTGCAAAAAATCCTTTTTTCCTGCATAAAAACAAAAACTTTTTGTTAAGACATTTGTAAATATATGAAAAAGGGGGTTTTACTGGGCTGCAAAGTGGTCAAATCGCTCTTCCAGCACCTGCGGAACCACCAGAGCGGCGCTCAGCTCGGTGACTTCCTTGACAAATTTCTCGACCTGATCCTGCTTGAATAGCACCTTCATGGTCACCACCGCGCCAAAGTCGGTGTCCTCCACGCGGCAGGTATACTGCGGGAGGATATAGTTGATCTTGCCGTAGAAGGAATAGTCCATCTCCAGGCTGAGCAAGGTGCAGGTAGTCATCAGCTTGCGCTTTGCTGCATCCACTGCAATCTTTGCCCCGTGGGAATAAGCGCGAACCAAGCCCCCTGCTCCCAGCAGGATGCCGCCGAAATAGCGGGTCACCACAACAGCGACATCGACCAGACCCTCTTTTTCGATGCAGTCGAGCATCGGAACACCGGCAGTTCCCTGCGGTTCACCGTCATCGGAGTAGCGTTTGACACCGTTTCGCAGGATATAGGCATGGGTATTGTGGGTGGCGTCGTGATGTTTCTTTTTGATTTCAGCAATAAAAGCGAGGGCCTGTTCTTCAGTCTCCACCGGTGCGATGTGGCCGATAAACTCGGACTTGCGCTCGATGAAGCTGTCCTCTGCCCTGTCATAGATGGTGGTATATTCCTGCATGATTCTCCCTCCCTCTAAAATAAAACTTTTGTCCAAAACAAAAGTTTTTGATCGAACTTTTTTCAAAAAGTTCGTGGTGTCCAGAGGCGAAGCCTTTGGTCGCCTTCCGCAGAAGGCGAAACACCCCAAATCAATATAAAAATAAAAAAATCGATAGAGGCTGAATGCTGTTTCGGTGCTGCTGCACGTCAGTGCGCCGGCGCAAGCCGGAACAGATAAAATAAAACGATTCGTCTTTACACCATAGGTGAACAAGTTCCAGACTCAGCCGTCAAAAATCATCCACCGGATAATTTTTGAGAATAGTCTGTATAATTCGGCAGCTTGTGAAAACTTTTTCTCTTGCAAAAAGTTTTCACACTTTCAAAAATGCGCTTCCACGGATAAGGTATTTCGCTCACTGCGGTGAGCGCCCAAAGGCTCTGCCTTTGGAAACCGCGAGCTTTTTGTAAAAAGCTCGATCAAAAACTTCTGTTCGCCTTCGGCGCGAAGCTTCTCGCCGTAAACATTTTTGCATAGCAAAAAGGCAATGCACCAGTTTTTCTGCTCTGACGCATTGCCTTTGGTAGTCTGAACCTTATTTGGTAAGACCGAAACGTTTGTTGAAACGATCTACACGACCGCCGGTATCAACCAGTTTCTGTCTGCCTGTGAAGAAAGGATGACACTTTGAACAAATTTCAACGCGCAGATCCTTTTTTGTAGAACGAGTTTCAAATTCTGCACCACATGCACATTTGATAACGGTTGGCTCATACTGTGGATGGATTCCCTGTTTCATCTTAGCTAGTCACCTCTTTCTGAAATTACATAGGATAACAAAATACATAGTACCATAGAAAAATCAATTTTGCAAGCGATTTTTCAAAGGAAATTCGCCCTTTTTTGAAAAAATTTTCCCTGTCTGCGGTATTCCACAGTCATTCAACAGCTTTCCCCTTTTCTTTAAACAAACTTTCTTTTTCCATTACTATTGACAATCATCGGATTTGCTGTTATATTTTAAGTGTACTATTTAGACTAATACACTTAATACACACTAAAACGGAGGTAATTTTATGATAAAACTTGACCTGCAAAGCAGGATACCTCTTTATGAACAGCTAGAGGAACAGATCATCCGCCTTTCCCTGCTGGGGGTGCTGGACGAACATGAACAGCTTCCTTCGGTGCGGGCACTGGCGCGGGATGTCGGTGTGAACCCCAATACTGTCGCCAAAGCCTATCAGGAGCTGGAGCGTCAGGGCATCATCTACACCGTCACCGGCAAGGGAAGTTTCGTTTCACCGGATGTGCTGTCTCTCGAACAGCCACGTAAGGCTGCCCTTGAGGAAGTGTTTGCTGCGGTGGATAAGGCACTTTCCCGCGGTCTTTCTAAAGAGCAGCTGCTCGATTCCATTCGGGATCATCTGCAATCGCTGCCGGACAATTCGACAAACAGTCAGGAGGGAAATAAATGATTCAATCCGAAAACTTGACCAAACGATTTAACAATACATTGGCGCTCGATTCTCTCACCACCAGTATCGAAGACGGCAAGATTTATGGACTGGTCGGCTCAAACGGTGCCGGAAAATCCACCTTTCTGCGGTTGCTTGCCGGAGTCTACCGCCCAACCGCGGGCCGTATCATGATTAACGGTGAGGACGTCTACGAAAATCCGGCGCTCAAATCCGAACTTTTCTTTATTCCGGACGAGATCTATCAGATGCCGGGGGCTTCGATGGATTCGCTGGCAAAGATCTATTCCTCGATCTATCCAAACTGGTCGGCATCCCGCTACGCTGAGCTGGTAAAACGCTTCCCGATTCCGCCGGAACGCAAACTCTCCGCCTGCTCCAAGGGAATGCGCCGCCAGATTGCAATTATTCTGGGACTGAGCTGTATGCCAAAATATCTGCTGCTGGACGAAGCCTTTGACGGACTGGACCCGGTCATTCGTGTGGCGGTGCGCAAGATTATCGCTGACGATATCCTTGACCGCGGAACTACCGTACTGATTGCTTCCCATAACCTGCGGGAGCTGGAAGACCTGTGCGACCAGGTGGGGCTGTTACATGGGGGAAAAATTCTGTTCCAGAAGGAGCTTGCTGAGCTTCAGCAGGATTTTGCAAAGATTCAGTTTGCTGCAAAACCGCTGCCGGACAAAGCCGCCTTTGAACAGCTGGTTGATATCATCTCCTTCCATGCAAGCGGCAACGTTGCCGAGATTGTAGCACACGGAAATCCGCATGAGGTAGAGCATAAGCTTTCCGCACTCAATCCTCTGCTCTGCGAGAGCGTTCCGCTCACCCTCGAAGAAATCTTCATTACAGAAATGGAGGCAGTCGGCTATGACTACAACAACGTTATCTTCTAATAAATCATCCGAAAAACTGTTTGACCGTAAACTTTTCAGTATGATGGCGGGCTGTCTGCGCCAAAACGGCATCCTAATGGCGATGTATACAGTGGGACTGGTGCTGATTACGGTACTGCCTACCTTTTATGATCTCCGCCAATACACTCCCACTAACACACAAGATGTCGAACTGTTCACCAGTTCCTTCTTTTATGCCGCAACAGGCATTATCGTTCCGGTACTGCTCGCTGCGATTCTATTTCATTATCTGCACAACAGACTTTCGGTTGATTTTTACCACTCGATGCCGGTTTCTCGCAACAAGCTTTTTCTCTCCCGCTACTTTGCCGGTATCGTATTTCTAGTCGTACCAATTACAGTCTGCCGCCTGATCTGCATCGTGATGCAGTGCTTTGCATTCAATGGATTAATGTCTGTTGTCAAGATTGCTAGCTACCTGCTGATGGATCTACTGATCTGGATTATCCTGCATCTGACTGTCTTTACCTTTTCCTGCATGATTGCGGTTACCTCCTCCAACGCGGCAGAAAGCATTATCTACTCCATCGCCATCAACGGCTGCCTAACCGGAATCGTGTACATCTTTTTTAGCCTTGCCAACATGCTCTATGGTGTTGAGCTGAATATGAGCTTTTCTTTTCTCTCTCCATATGGCATGATCAGTTGCTATCAAAGTATGTCATACGCTCAAACAATTCCTAACTATATGATGATATGGTGCAGTATCTGGGCACTGCTCGCTATTGCCGGTGTATTTGTTTCTCTTCATCTCTATCATCGTTTTCACAGTGAATGGGCACAGCAGTGGGGCAGACAGAGCGCCTTTTCCCAGCTGATGAAATTGCTGGCTGGCTTCCTCACTTCGTTTATCCTCTTTGTGTCCCTGTTTAACCCTATCTTTGAAGATCAAGTACAAAGCTGTCTGATCGGTGCACTCGTTGGAGGACCTCTGGGATTTTTGCTGGTGGAAGGAATCACTGGAAAAGGTTTTGGCAATCTGGGCAAAAATCTCAAATACATCGCCCTCACCGTTCTGGTCTGCCTGACCTGTCCTGTCTTTCTGTTCTTTAACGGATTCGGCATCGTATCCCGTATTCCTGACCTTCAGGACATTGAGAAAATCGAACTGACTATCAGAAGTCAGGATGCTACTTATGAGATTCTGGACTGGAATAATCCTGGAACTTCCTCAACACGCAATTATCTGTACATCACCCTCTCCTCAGAACGTTCCAAGGAAATTGTCCGCGAACTTCACCAAAGAGCCATTGAAGAAGGAAAAGATTATTCCGGACTTCGTGGAAACAGCCTGTCTATCTCCTACACGCTCCCACACTCCGAGATGAACCGAGGCTATTCCTTCGCTCTTTCCGACCTTCCGCTCATTCAAGAACTGTTCTGCCAGCCGGAATTTGTGGAACAGAGCCAAGCGGTCTTTTCCTACACACCACAGATACTCCAGTCAGTTTCCTGCTATGACAAGCTCGGCACTTACTGTGATGAGATCGACGCTGAAAAATATCAGCAGTTGCTGACTGCTGTACAGACCGACCTGTTAAATCTTACTCCGGAGCTTTTAAACGACTATGAAAAAGACCCTGTCGTCGGCTATCTGGAATGGGTGCTCAAACCAACCGTTATCACTCCAGGAGAGGGAAGCTTCATCATAGAAAATGGCGATCAGGTCACATTCGGCAACTCCGCACTGGTGATTCGTTCCTCCTATCAGAACACCCTCAGTCTGTTAAAATCATGGGGTATGCAGCCGCAAAACACCTATCTGGACGGCATTCACACTGTCAGCGTGTTCATGCCGGATTCCTATGATATGAACATCAACCTGCGCTCCACTATTGACTACAGATCGTTTGGATTAGGAGAAAAGAACTATCGCGACATCATGCCAAGTGAACACGGAGACACCGTCTTCTGGGATATTACCGATCCTCAGCAAATGGAAGCTCTGGTTGCTGCGTGCACTCCGTTCCCAACTTCTTCTTCCTGCAATCCAATCTATATTCAGAGTGATTCGGAGAAAAACGGAAACTCCTGCCGCAAGATGTATATTGAAAATTCTGTACTGCTCTCGATTGTAAAGGACAGTCAGGAAATTTCATATCTGCTCAACGCCGAAGAACTCGATCAATTTTTTAAGATACACAAAAAGAGTGATTCGGAATACTCAACTGGAACCCTCTCTCCAGGAGATTTTGTGGATACCAGCACCTATCTGAGCGTTGCTGAATTTGCACGTCAGAACAATCTGGACTGGTTCACAGGTAAAACACCAGAACAGCTCGATGCTATGGAACGCACTGGCTTTATTTCTCCTGATGGTCAGTACAGCACCTATGACGGAGTTGCAGGCTATCGCTGGTAAACCTTGATTTCTCCTTTTATAATTCATCCATAAAGAAAGGGCACGACCATTTTGGTCGTGCCCTTTCCCCTTTCTCGAAGAGAAAATTTACAAACAAAAATTGAAAACTTTCCGGTGAATTGTTATGATAGAATTGTTTACGGGAATAGTAACAATATCCTTTCATTTATGGAGGTCAAAAAAGAAATGGAAAATAATCCGATCAATATGAAAATTTATTTTGCCTATGGCAGCAACCTGCACTTGGAACAGATGAAACAGCGCTGCCCTACTGCAAAACTTTTGGGAACCGGCAGAATCGAAAACTACACCCTGCTGTTTCGCGGTCCCTGCCAAGAGGACACCTTCCTCACAGTAGAGCCAAAACAGGGAAGCTTTGTTCCGGTCGCTGCTTTCTCGGTCGAACCTTCGGACGTCAAAGCTCTGGATGATTATGAGGATGTCGAAAACAATCTCTACCGCATCGAAGCTGTTTCCACCGAAGTCACCGGTCACGGCATGCTTTCCGGCTTTTGGTATATCATGAATGATGGACAGCCGCGCCTTCCTTCCGACCGCTACTGGAATACTGTTCTGGAAGGCTATCAGGATGTCGGCTTTGACCGCGCCCTGCTGGATGAAGCCCGCCGCGAGTGCCAGCAAAACGACCGCTAGAAATACGACGAAAACTTTTGTACGGGAAAGACTTGACCTTTCTGCTTTTCTGCTGATATAATAGATAGCGCAGTAAAGCTGCACATGATACGGATTCAGCGTATCCCGGGAACCCTCCTCGCATCAAACAGAGGGCATGAAATGTGCGGATATGGCGGAATTGGCAGACGCGCTAGATTTAGGCTCTAGTGGGTACCCCCGTGCAGGTTCAAGTCCTGTTATCCGCACCAAAATAGATTCTCTCCAAAAAAGAGAGAATCTATTTTTATATGGAATACCATCGGCAGAAGTTTTATTTTGTGCCAATACCAATCGGCACAAAATAAAACTTCAAGAACGAAAACTTGTTTTCGTTTCGTTATCACGCATCATAAAAGGCAGTACCTCTTTCTAGGACAGGGGTGCTTTTCTTTTATTTGGAGTGGTCAGAACCCCAGCCTTTTCAAGT
>PPYF01242650.1_pt1 | contig 12287 bp, 10 predicted proteins | sample 1559871 | NCBI WGS metagenome assembly PPYF01 (sample SAMN08240021, study PRJNA423297) | Human gut metagenome, whole genome shotgun sequencing project. | reverse complement strand
TTTGAACCCTCGCGCCGGTTGCCCGACCTACACCCTTAGCAGGGGCGCCTCTTCGGCCTCTTGAGTATTTCTCCGAATTTGTTTTCGATATAGGCGCTGTATCAAGCGCATAATTGATTATACTAAAGCTTTTTTCAAATGTCAATAACTTTTTTTACTTTTTTGTAATTTATCTTTTACCGGGGATTCTTATTCTAACTTGAACTATTTTTTATGCATTTAGAAATGTGTACAAACGCTGTTAAATTCAGCATTTACATTAGATTTGCTTTCCTTTGATATAATTTATTGTACCACAAAAAGACGAAAAATTAAAGGTTTTTTCATATTTTTCGTCTTTTTTAGCAATATGCACAATTCTCATTTTCCCCATCACACTCTCTTCCTGTTTATCATGTGAATGGAATACTTTGTAAGGATAGCTTTTCCAGTTCTTCCTTATAAACTTCCTCTGCTGTTCTCCATCCAAGGATTTTTCGATACAGTGTGTTAATCCAGTTCTCTATTTCTTCGATTCTTTTTTTCGTTAATCGTTTTGCTTCCATTCCTTTTGGAAAAAAACGTCTGATCAAGTGGTTGGCATTTTCATTTGCTCCTCTTTCCCAAGATGAATATGGATGTGCATAGTAGATTTCCACTCCTGCTCGCTTTCCCCACTTGTGTAGCCGTGCAAACTCCGCCCCATTATCCGCTGTAATGCTCTTAAATACTTGGGAAAATTTGGGCAGTTCCCGTTTCAGCTGGTTTAAAACGCGATGTATGGATTTTGCATTCTTTTTCGGAATCCTACGAATAATCTCTTTTCTTGTAATTCTTTCGGTTAATGTCATTAATGCTTTATCCTTACTTTTCTTTCCAATCACACAATCAATTTCCCAATGTCCAAACTCTTCTCTGTCATCTACTATTTGGGGTCTCTCTTCAATACTTTTCCCTTTTAATCTCTTATTTACTCTATGATGCTTCCTGCGTTTGTTTTTTCTCATAACTTTTTCTGGAAGATCTATCGCCTTCAGGTTTATTTTCCCTTCCTTTGCATATCTGTAAAGGGTATCCACACTAACAACTTCAGATGCTTTAAAAATACCCTGACTCAACGCCTTTGCTCGCGCTGCTGCAAAGGATCGCTTCCCCTTTTTTACTTCGTATTCAACAAATTTTAGAAAAGGTTCACACTGCTCACTTTTCCCTTTCTTTTTAGAATTGCGGCGATTTCTTTCATAGAGCTTTTCTCCGGTATCTGGAAAGTACATCTCTATTTCCTGATATCCATGAATAATCTGTGTAACCGTCCCTCTTCTTAATTCATTTCTAATGGTATTGCTTGACCGTTTCATAATCTTTCCTATCGCATACGGAGATCTACCTTGAGCATCTAATGCAGCAATACTTTTTCGCTCTTCCATCGTCAAATGTTTTCCTTTATTACTCATATATGATGAATCTATCCTTTGCAACCTTTATTTCTTTTCTTTATTTTATTAAACAGTATTGTTTTTTACAAGAATCACACAATTGCTTTCTCGATGCGCTTCTCTTTTACACTCACTCCCTGCCCAATCCCACTCTGCTAAAGGAACATTTTACTACTACCAAAAAATTCGTTTTTACTTGCTTTTCATTTCACTTTTGGATATAATGAGTGTGAACCTTTTAGGTTCCAAACATAACATTTTATTTAGGCAGGTAGCACTCGTCTTCTTCTACCTGCCACCCAAAGAAATTTTATTGAAAAAACTATTTTGGCTGTTCCGAATTTCGGAACAGCTTTTTTGTATTTCTTTTTACGCTTTTATATTCCCTTACTGTGTTCCGAATTTCGGAACGGAAGATTCTGAAACAAATATGCTTTCTGAAGTTTTTCCATCCTTTCTTTTGGTTGGAAAAACATACTTTTTATCTGTTTTTCAGTCAATCCCAATACAAGGCTGTTAATCAGAATCTCCTTTTGCTGTGCTGACAGTTCCTCTTGATATCGTTCAATACATTCTATGATACTTCCAGACAGATCCGGTTTCTCTTGCTGCAGCATCGCCCGAATATCTTCCGGAAGTTCTTCTTCCGTGTTCTGAAATTGGCGCAAAGCATCCTTTTCCTTTTTTGCCTGTTGAAAAATCTGTTCGATTTCTTCCTCCGTTGGCTTCGGTCTGCGGAAATTCATGTATAGGAAGGCATCTGCATCCACTTCCCAGTAATGGAGGTTTTCATCTGTTTTTGCAAGCTGCCTGTAAATTTCCTTTTCTTCTTTGGTCAGAAATTCTATTTTTTCTTTCTGCTGTACCGTAATATAGCTTCTTGTTTTTTTATCAAAAACGACTTCTACCGGATGTCTGTACCCGTTTTTTCCGGCAAGTTTTTCCGCCTCCATCCACCGTTTCGTACGGAAGGGAATGGCTTTCCGGTCAAAGATCGGATACTGCCCTTCAATGAAAATCAGACAGTCTTTTCGTGACATTCTACGGACTTCCGCCGGAGTCATCAATGTTCGCCCACTTTTTCGGTTCTGAATGTTGGAATTTCCATGGCTTCCAAAGCTTCTCCCGTCATCCCTGGTATCAATCGTCATATCTCCAAGTAGCTTGGAAATATACTCATGTGTACTTTTCGCTCCTGGTCCGGATCCCAGATATACCATTACAGCACAGTTCTCGACAAATATTTCCCACTTATTTTGCGGAAATAGCGCCTGCGCCTGTGCAATCGACTGTAGGATTGGAACGATGGACATATTCCTTCCGCGGATCGTCCCCATCAGGACTTCTGTTCTGGTCGGTTTCGGACCAGCATAAAATTCATCTGCCCAAAGCCTTACATGGATTGGCAGCTTTCCTCCGCACTCATGGTCAGCCGTATATAAAAGTACATCATACATTGTTGTATAAAACATGGAAATCAGAAAGTTAAAGGAAGGATCATTGTCCGGCATCACAAGGAAGAGTGCCGTTTTCTTTCCCGGAATATGGTCTGCCCCGGTTCCAAGACTTTTGATGTCAATATCATCTTCTTCCAAAATCCGCTTTAACTCAGGTGTTTCACAGAGTCTTAACATTGCATTTACCATCAAGATTACAGAACTGATCGTTTCCTTTGCTTCTGCAGCACCCTTTAACTTAAAGTAATCCCGGACGGGAGGGTATGCCCTTCCGTGCTTTCCTTCCAGCTCTTCCATTTTCTCCTGAAGTTTAGTGCTATCTTCCCGGCTCCCAGGCTGCATTTCCATATTGGCAAGTTCCACTACTCGAGGAAGGGTTGCAACCTGATAGTGCTTGGGATGCTCTTTCTTCTCTTCTTCCTGCCGGAACCATTCATAAGCAAAAAGGCTCATAAGATATAATCCCGAAGCCTCATCCCAGAACGGTTCGCCTTTCATCGCATCCGGAGGCTTGACAGACTCCTGAAGGTTTGTAACAATCTTGACCAGATCTTTTTCGCTGTGGATATAATTAAAAGGATTCCATCGATCGGACTGTTCCATGTTGATAAAATTTAAAGATTTCACAGCAATCCCATGTGCTTTTAGATAATTTCCATTTTTTCTCAGAAGCTCCCCTTTGATGTCCAGAAAAACATTCGTCATCGCCGCAAGCTGAAGATTTCGCATCACGACAGATGTTGTTTTATAGCTTCCAGCCCCTCCTACTACTAACATGTTTAAATTAGATAACTTATCATTTGCAACCGATACATTTTCACTGAGCAGTGTATTTTTTGTCTCATCTTTATCTGTCAGTGTACGGCGGATCTGCTTTAAATCTGCCCATTCTTCTGCCCCATGTTCCACACCAGCCTGTCGGTTCCTATAGTTATCCATCAGATAAGTAACCATTCCAAACCATGCAAAAAAGGCAATCCCCAAAAAAGCAATGCTTTTTTCATTCCACCAATTTTGGAACGGATGAAGCAAAACCTCCGCAAATCTGTTCTGCCAGTTCAAGAGTGTTACTCCATCCAGTTTCATGAGTCCGGACAGCAAGTAGGCAAGAATCAGCATGAGAACCAATAGGACAGTCAGAAATCCCCACGGCAGCTTTCTTCTCTGGATTGGTCTTACCATGTTATCTGCTCCTTCCTGGAATCTTTGGTATTTTTATTTTTTCTATCTGCGGGACTACGTCTGGAAGAATCCTTTTTTCCGGTGTTTTCACGGTATGCTCTAATTGTTTATAATCCCGCTTTGTCGTATGATAATGACGTTCATATAGTTCTTTCCCACTCATTCGTCGTTCTCTTGGTAAAGGTTTTCCGTTTGCTCCAAGTAGCAACGGCTCTTCTGTTTTCTTCACAAATCCGATAAACGTCTGTCCATTATCAGTGACAAATACTCTATCTGTCGGCAGTATTAATGTTAACTCTTCTTTTCCCCATGTCTGAGGAACACGGCTTCCGAACATTCCATACTTTTCCACAGACGGACTTCCTGCAAATGTGGATTTTTTTACTAATGTTTCCTCGTTAATCGTCAGTTCAATGTATTCTGGATCTTGATGCAATTTCAAATACTGTTCGTGATTAACACCTTTCATTTCACTCTCCTTTTCAATCAGCTGCTTTTCCAGTTCCCCCGGCTCTTTTCCTTCATATTTCTGCAATTGCTCTTTCAACTCTTTAGATGCAGTATCCACATATGCCTCTTCCGTTAATTTCCCGGTTTCCTGATATTCTTCCATGCCTACCACTTTAAAATCTCCTACCTTCTTTCCCTCTGACAGACATTTTTCCTGATACATCTGATACCAATGCTCTACTTTTGGAAGATCTGTGTTTGCCACTACCAACTGTATCTCTCCATCCCCCACATTCAGATCCGGTAGGACTGCATAATTAACCTGCAGGGAAACAAAGTCTTCCCGGATCATCTGCATTTGTCCTTCCGCCGGTATACTGATAATATTCGTCCTTCCGCTTGTAAGATTATTTAAACTTTGCAGATCATGTTCCCCTCCCTGCATTCTGGACATCAGGAACCTCTCGTAAGTGCTGCGGAATACTTCCTTGTCCGCGCCATATACCACTAACTGTACAAATCCATCTTCCTTGTTTAAATCAGGAAGTGCCAGATACCGGATTCCCCGTTCTTCCAGACTCTGTAGCAGACCACTTTTTTCCAATTCCTGTACATTTTTCACCGGCACATTTTCGATACTGAAATTTCCTTTTGTCAGCTTAGAAAACTCCTGAATGGATTGAAACTCTTTCCTGCTTAGCTTTCCCTCCCGGTACATTCTGTAAAAATGCTGCAACAGTAAGATCGTTCCTACTGCCGTCAGTTTAAAAAAAGGATCCATAAATGCCCCCAGTTTTCCCAGGCTCTGTATTGCCATCAAAACTTCCTGTTCTTCCCTTCTGTTATCCATATCGTTCCTTTCCGTTCCGAAATTCGGAACACTTCCATTTTTTGTTTTTCTGCTTTTTATTGACTTTTCATCCATAGTGTTTTATACTATTTAAGACAAGGAGCAAGGTGGTCTTGTCGCAATCGGAGCGGCAATAACGCAAGCTCTGTCCCCCTGACAAGTCAGGGGGACTTGTTTTTTATCTGCATCCTGTCCCGAATTTCGGAACGCTTTACAAATGTCTTCCGATTCTTTTCCCTTTCTCCACAGTCTGTGATGAAATCTGTTTTAAAATCTCCTTATCTTTGAAGGCAAACTGTTCTATTTCTTTTCCAAAGTAACCTAATCGTTTTCCTTTCTCCTGATCGATATAAATCAGTTTATCTTCTTTTATCATCTTTTGTAAAAAGTTCTGGAAGTGATCTTTCCCATAAACACTCATAATAAAATTGGAATCAATCTGTTCCACCTGATACAAAGCCTTTCCATTCGGGCGAATCGCTACAAGAAGAGGGTTTCCATTCTGTTCCCGGTAATCCAGCAGAGCAATCATGGTATCTTTCCTTGTCATGGATTCTGCCAGAATCACTGGACATTCCAATGCTTCCGGGATTTTTTTAATTTCTGCTTTCGTCAATCCATGATAATGCGCATTCTCTTTCTGCTTTGGATGCATACAGTCCAATAAATGCTGCTGGCTCATATGCATTGGAAGTGGCTTACACCCCGCTTTTTGCAAAAGATCCGGAGTTTTGCACACTGAAACCGCCTCTCGCATTGACATCTGCTCTTTGGCTTCCAGGACATCTGTAAGTTGATCCACAGACTCCCCAAATGCAAGGTATTCCTCACATTGTTTTGCATATGCCAAAAGTTCTGCTTCTCCTGCCTCCTTCATGCAGCTTTCCATTCTCCCAATACTCTTTTCATATTCCAAGATCTGTTGCCGTGCCTGCGCTAGCTTTGGGTTTTCCTCACATTCTTTTAGCAATTGCTTCAGATAACCTTGCTTTTCCTTCAGCTGACTGATTTTCTCCTCCAGATCTTCTACCTCTGTCCGAATCTTCTCCCTGGCTTCTAGTTTTCTTGTTCTTTCTTTTCCGGATTCTTGAATCAGTCTGTCATAGGAAATCTGCTTCCAAGCTGGAGTTGCCTTGATTGCTTTTTCAGCCTCCCGGTAAGAGTGGTAAATTTTATCATCTACCGGTTCCACATACCAGCCACCCTCCTGAATACCGACAACTCTGTAATAATCTTCCCTTCCAGATCCCTTGCTATTGTATCTGTTCGGGGTAAAGTCCGGATCCTCATAGTCTTTTGTACTTTCTACTGCCACAATCCTCCTTTTCTGATTTGTTCCGAAATCCGGAACGTCTTTCAAAATAGAATCCATCCTTTCTTTTTCTTCCCTTTGCGGATGCTTTTCTGGCAGCTTTTCCTCCGAAGGAGTATTGCTTTGCACTTCTCCCACCCTTTTCTGATACTCTTCCCATGTGATTCGTTTCCCATGGTATTCCAAATAATTACTCGCCTGTTCTGCAGACTGAATGGCTCTTATCAGACTTTCCGGCTTCTCTCGGATCTGTCGGATCCAGCTTTGTACATAAGCTTGATGATTCCTAATGTGTTCTTCTGTCTGCTTCACCGGAAGTTCGCTGGACAAAAAACAGGAAGTAATCTCAGCAACCAGCTCTTCCTGCGCATAGGATTCCTGAGAAGTACTTCCTGTCAATTTTCGGTTTAATCGGTGCGCTGCCCCGGTGGCATGTGCCAGTTCATGCAAAGCCGTAGAAGCATAATCGTAGGTAGAAAAGAACTGTTCCCGGTTTGGGAGATAGATCCGATCCTCTGATGGTCTATAAAATGCCCGGTCTGTTTCATGGTACACGATCGGCACCTGCATACTATCTGAGATGGTGTCAACCAGTTCTACCGGATCAACTTCCTGCAAAGTCACTTCCAGCGGAGGGATTCCTTCAATCATATCTCCATTAAATACCGGATAGGATTTCGTACGCAGACAGTAATGTTCCGTGATTCCTCCCTGCTCGCGAAATTCTTCCCAGGTAATCCATTTCTTTAATTCCCGGTCATACGGCATCCAGATTTCCACTTTGGATGCCTGTCCCTTTCCACGCTTCAGTTTCCAGTTGTTTTTCTGGATCTGATGGAATGTACACCAACGGGGATCTTGATACCCCAGCGCCTGTGCAGTCAACAGTAACCGGAAACGATTTACTCCATGATAAACCGTGCCGGTTACCGGATTATATGGTCTGGCAGAGATTCCGCTCCATCCTTTCTTCCACTCTAGCTGTTCCGTTTCCAGTAAGGTTACAAATTCTTCTGCCAGCTGTTGCTGCTGTTTTGTCATTTCGTATTCTCCTTTTCTTTTCCTGCCATTTCATAGGTAGCAAGCACTTTTTCAAACACCGCTTCCTGCATCCGTTTTGTTGTGCCATGTACAACATCCCGGTAACCTTTTTTCTCGCTGTAATACTGAGGCATGTTACAAAAAAGTCCGTCCTTACCCTGCTTTACAGTAATACCGGAAACGGTAAGTCCCAAAACTTCCACCGTTGCAACTGCCAGAATTGGAACCGCCTGGTCTTTCCTTACCGGAAGTTTTGTCATATGCAGCACCGTTACTTCTGGCAGATGGAGATCCTTTGTAATCTCATTCTGAATCGCCTGATGAACTGCTTTTGTTACCGCTTCCCTCAATTCCTTATCCGGACGTACCAGATCTTCCCACTTTCCATTTCGCTGTCTTCTTGGATACGTCACAAAAGAAGATTTTTCCCCATTCTCTTTTGTGCAGGTCAGTACCCGCACCTGAAACGTCATCAACTGATCCACCGTCACTTCTCCATATGCCCACACACCGTCTTCCTGCTCTTGTTTCTCCGCAAGATAAATGTCTGCTTCAATCTGCCACCGCTCTTTCATCTCCATGTTTTCTTTCCTTTCTGCTGTTCCTGCAACACCTTATTTTTGTGGTAGTTGCGCAGCTGTTTCATCTGATCCACGCTAAAACAAGATTTCCCGTAAACAAGGATTTCTTCTACTGGATCCCCTTCCTGCAGGCACTCCAGTAGATAGTCTTCCTGCTCAGGCTGCATCTTTGGATCCTGAAAGACTGCTTGTACAAATTTCTCCGTTTCCGCTTCCCGTAACGCCCATAAGGTGTGAAATCTTTTTTCCTCTTTCTTTCGTTTCCAGCGGTTCCAAAACTTTTTAAAAAAGCTGGTTTCTTCCGCTTCTATCGGCACTGGCAGTAAGCCTTTTGATTGCTGGGACTTATATCTTTGTAGTTCCTCTTTGCTGCTTCGGTACTTCTCTTTCAGATTTTTGATGATTTCTTCATCGTCCCTGCAGTTTTTCCGGGAAGCTGTCAGTTCCTCCCGCATTTTCTGTAAGGCTTCTGTTTCTCCCTTCAGTCTTTCCTCCAACTTTTGGATCTTTTTTTCTGCCGTTTCTTTCTCTCCATTGATCTTCCGAAGGAAATCATCCACTTGTGTTTTGATCATACGTTCCAGTTCTTCATTTGCTTTCTGAAGTGCACTTAATTGTTCTTGTAGCTGTCGGATTTTCCCCTCAGACAGTTCTTCTGCTTCCGATGATTTTTGAAACTTTTCCTGAAGAAAGTTTGTCCTCGCTTCCTGAATCTCCGCAAGTTCCCAATCGATCATTTCCTCCAATTTTTCATCCGGAACGCCATCTAACGCACAAAGATACATCCATTCCCGTTTCTTCCATACCATCTCTTTTTCCAGAATATTCCGAATGGTATTGATGTCGATTTCCTGCCAACGGGCAACACAAATCTGGTATGCCTTTAATTCTTCCGGCAAAAACGATTTTATTTCTTCCATACCTTCCCTCTTTTCTCTGGTCTTTGTATCCCGACTTTTTCTTTTGGCATTGGAAGATGCCGTATGCTTAGCTCCTTCCCTTTATGTTCCTCATCCATCTTTTTGATCTGCCGGATCAATCTTTTTTCTTCCCGGATCCCCGCCAGTTTTTCCCGGATTTCCTCTAAATCCTCCATAGGTTCGGGCAAATCTTTCTGCAAGCATTCCAATTCATCTAACACCTCTTCAAATCGGTCTTCCCATACTGGAATCTGTTTTAATTCCTGCTCAAGCTGCTGTACTTTTTGATACGATTCCAGTTCTGCGACATGCTCCTGCACTCTTTGTTTCTGCTTCAGATACAGTTCTTCTTTCACAAGTGCTTTCTCCCGCTCCAGAAGTGTTTCCCTGCTACGAATCTGCATGGACAGCAGATACCGGCAGTCCTCTTTCAGCTTCCGAATCTGGAGAAGATTTTTCCTGATCTGCGCCTGGTTTACGGCATAGATATTATGTCTGGCATAACGGTTCTGGATCTGATACACGTCCCGCACATGGAGTTTCTGGTATCCAGAGATACCCCTGACCATCCGAGACATGCTGCCACTTTCCTGCCTATCCCATCTCTTCAATTTATGGCATCTGGGACGGACAAAAATCTCTTTCTGATTTTGGATCCGCTCCCGGATGGCTTCCACGGTGTATGTTTTCCCAAGGGTCTTTTCCTTCGTCCGCCATGCCCGTTTCTGCCCCGGAAGTTTCAAAGACAGTACTTCCTCTTCCTTTCCATTCTGTCTGGTGATCCCAGTCTTTATTTCATACCCGAAGTGTTTCAAAATCCCCAAAAATTCATCATAGGATGTACTATGAGAAACTGCATAATCGATGTCTGTCCGGATCAGATTTTTAAAACTTTCCTTCCCTCCATTTTTCCACTGGACATATGCCATTCCCTTTCGTGCTTCCTTTTCATATCTCAACCGTGGCAGGTCATATTTCAGGCAGATTTTATCCGTAACCGGCTGAATATACCGCTCCCAGTCCCCGCGCTCATAGCGGTACTTATAGCCGGTAACTCGGTTCACGGAATTAAAGATGATATGCCCGTGGCAATGGTCGGTATCTGTGTGGATTGCAAACACATAATCATACTCTCCACCGAGATATTCCTGGCTAAATTCTTTCAGAACCTGATAGGCTTTTTCGGGATCACATTCCCCCGGCTTCCAGCTGATCACAAAGTGGTACCCCTTCCTCCCATTTAATTTTCCCCAGTCCTGTTTCGTCTGCATCATTACCCGATAAACTTCTTCTGGGTTATCCCCTGCGTTCCCACCAATCCAGAGCGATTCCTCTGTTTTTTCTTCACGCATAATGTATGCAATCGCGTTGTATAGATTGGACTGCGTTTTAATGTTCATCATCTTTGTGATCGCCATACTGTTTCTTCAACTCCTGCCGTATTTCATGGAGCTGTATCTTTACCAACTCCATGCTTTCTTCTAGGCGATTAGCAGCTTCCATTGTGCGGTATTCTGTGTTCAACTGCTTCGTTGCCTGATTGATATTGACTCCGATTTTTCGGATCTGATAGACCAGTTCTTTAAGCTCCCTCTGAAATTTTTCGTCTATCTGATACCCTACTCGCTGCAATACAATCTTTCTTAAATAGGCGGACAAATTTTTTCCACCTGCCCTCATATTTGTTGCGAAATCTTTTTCTGCCTCTGCAAGTAAAAAATCATATTCTTCCTTCGATACCCGAAGACTTAGTATAAACTCTTTTTTCCTCTGTTTTTTTATCATTCTCAACCTGCTTTTCTATTCTCTTGTTACAAGGTAAGTTGCTCTTTTTTTCGTCTTATTTGTTCAGACTGTTCTTCCATGATTTGCTGAAAATCTTTGAAGTTCTCCTCTGTTACTTCTCCAAAATGTTCTTCCACAATCTCCATCACTTTTCGGTTCTTTTTCACCTCATTTTTCGTTTCTTCCAATTCGATTTTCAACTTCAATTCTTTCTCCCGAATGAGCGCGTCCTTCTTCTGTTCCTCCAGTTTTTGTAACTCCTTCTGTACCTTTTCCAATTGTTCTTTTAAACTCATATTTACTCCTCACTTTCTTTTTCAAGCACGAAAAAAAGACATCCTATGATGTCTCTCCATGCTCTTTATTTTTTCAGTTTTCTTCTGTTAGATCACCTCATCCGGCGGTGCACTCTGGTAACTGACGATACGTCTCTGTTCTTTTCTTTCTGTCTCTGCTAGGCAACGCCCGAATAGTATTTCCAACCTTTGCATCTGCTCTTCATTTTCCCTTTTCATTTCTTCTTTCAGGCTGCTGATTTCTTCCTCGAGTCCATCTATTTTATCTACCAATGTTTCAATTGTTGTCTTCTTGTCACTGTGTAAAATCAGCGCTTCGATATACTCTTGAGCAGTACGATATTTACTGCGATCCCGTTCTTCAATAGCACAAATCGCTTCATCTGAAAGACGAAAACTTTTCATAGTTTTAGACATTTTTCTTCCTCCTTTTTCTGCAAAATTTATTATTTTCCAAGTTTATGATACCTCTTTTTTAATCTTATTTCTAGGTTACTTTAGGCTACCTGGATTATGTCATAAATATGACTCATTCTCATCTATTTTCTTGCAAGCAATCGTATTACATCTGTCTACTTTCGTATTACTTCTTGCGAACAACTGTATTACATCTGTCAGCTTTTGTATTACTTTCTGCAAACAACTGTATTACATCTGTCAACTTTTGTATTACTTCTTGCAAACAACTGTATTACATCTGTCAGCTTTTGTATTACTTTCTGCAAACAAACGTATTACATCTGCCAGCTTTTGTATTACTTTCTGCAAACAAACGTATTACATCTGCCAGCTTTTGTATTGCTTTCTGTTTACAAACGTATTACAAATAGCCAGCTTTTGTACATCAAATTGCCCTTTTCCCCTATCTGCAAGCTCCTTTTCCTTCGTAAGTTGCAACCCTTTTAGGGTTGGCAAGATACGCAAAATGTATACATTTTTCCATCTTGTTAGGGGCAACCCCCTAAGACCCCTGAAATAATTATAATTGTATGTAGTAT
>PPYF01269995.1_pt1 | contig 12288 bp, 10 predicted proteins | sample 1559871 | NCBI WGS metagenome assembly PPYF01 (sample SAMN08240021, study PRJNA423297) | Human gut metagenome, whole genome shotgun sequencing project. | reverse complement strand
AACTAGAGCGATTGCTTCGGCAGTCGCTTCCTCTTTTTCTTTGTCTATCTCTGAGTTTAGCCGTTCTATCAAGTCCATATTCCCTGTGACAATCGTTTTTGTGCCCTCAGAGGAAGAAATTGTAAGCTCATAGTGTCCATAACCTATAAACTTTTTAGATAGCTGATAAGTGGTTGGGGGGGGTAATTTTGACATATATGCGAATTTCGTTAGTCAGCGGAAAAAGAAAACGGTTCCGCTTTCCCGTTGCGTTACATTCCGTAATCGAAACAGTGGGTACATTAATACTCCACACGGGGGTCGGAACCGTGTTATGAAGAAGCTACAGGCAATAAAAATCGTCTGTAGCTCAATACGAGACAACGCCTCGATTACTTCAAAATGTAACGCAATGCAAAGATGGGTATTTTATATGACTTTACAAAAAACAAAATGGGAAAATCTCAATAAAGCATAGAGGTGAGAGATTATATAATGATGATGAAAAGATAATCTTATTATATTTGACACCATCCCCGTAGTTGAGTCGCTACGGGGATTTTCTATATTAATTGGTCAATGTCAACTCCCAGCTATCCATAATGGTCATCTCCCAATGTGGAGTTCCACCACTATCTTTGACTGATACTCCATATACAGAAAGGCTCTTACCCAGACTGTCATATTCCAGTAAGGCAGCCTCCTCTCCTTTCCGAATACGGAGATTCATAAATCCAGTCATTTCCTCCCAATCGGTAGACCCAATGGAAAGATGTTCTATTATGCGTCCTCTTACCGATGCTCCAATAGCAAATTCCCTGATACGGTTCAAATATGATTGAGCTTCCTTATAAGTCATAGTACAAAAGTATGAAGTCTTAATGAAAGACAAAAAACGGGCTGCTTACTCAACCGCCCCTTCTATAAATTCCTTTAACCGATACAACCGGTCGATTACCGGATTATATTAAGCATCCGGATAGTGCTGCTTAATATCGCAGATATTCGCATTAACATACAGAGAGGGTGTCAAAGATATGCTCTGCCTCGCTTAAAGTTACCTCTTGGGCTAATTGCGCGGTCTCAGCCCAGTTAATTAAGGCATTCACGCTTTCTTCGTCATAATTGTATTCCATTTTATTTAACTTTATTCCAAACAGGAAGGCTCCCAAATTCTATCTCATATTCAATTAATAGTTGGTGTTCTACAACTACAGGATCATCATTCTCGGTATCATACCATAATACAAGAAGATGATCTATTGCATTTTTCTTCATTTCTAATGGCCATGATCTCTTTCTTGCGATTTTACCAAACTGATGTCCATTAACAATACGGTCTTTTATACCACCCAAGCCAGCTTTACGGTGTACAATAACACCTTTTTTCTTATCTTTTTTGCCAGAACGGCCGATATAGATCAACTCCTGTTCACCACCAATGAAAGCAATCACGATGTAAACTCCACTTTTGTTCGTCGGAGCATTACAAACATCATTAAGTGAATCCGTACTTTTGAACTTAAAACTGCCATTATTGGGGTATTCATTAAGTAGGTCAAACATAGCATTATAATTTAAAGTTTCAACAAACATACAAATATATAAAGAGAAGTCAAAGAAATCTCAATAAAATGATCTGAACCCAATGAGGCAAAGATACTAAGAAGGCAGCTTATTTGGCTGCCTTAGTTTTTTTCTTTTGGAATTCATCATATCCTAACTGCCAAAAATACATATCTACAATCTTCATTGGAGGATAAAAATATTCTAGTTCAGCTTGAATAAGGCTCTGACATTGTCGTATACAATCTCTATTTTTCTCGGAAAATTCAATTATCTGCACCATTAATTTTTCATCAAATGACCTATTTGAATAAATACCTGCTCCTACTTTAAACAAGTTATCAATAGCGGGAACACAACCTATAGTACCCAGCATAATTTTAGTGACCAATGTATCTGTAGCACTAACATCTAATTCTGTACCATCTGCTTTATAATATTTTAATTTACTGTAGTAGCTTTGGATTTCTTTGTATAACTCAATAATTCTAATAATATCTTTACTCACATACCATTTATTTCTCAGATTATAAAAATTTCTTATTGTGTCAATAGTCTTTATATGAATTTTGTAGTCTTTCCAGAAGATGCCACAACTACCTCTATACATTCCCCAACTCGCTAAATAAAAGGCAAGATGAAGCGCCAACTCATCATCTTCCTTCGTTTGATTTCCAAAAGCTTTGTAACAATGTTCCCATGATTTAAAACGATGGTTGGAATCTACTTTCATATTATCTAGATATTTTCTCACAATCTTTTTTCTCAAAACAAAATCTAATGCTATATTTTTATCCATAGTGTTGATTGTTTATTTTCTTTGTTAACAAACTGAGTCTTTCGGATTATAAAAGATGTGTCCTAATCATTTTCTATTTTTATTTCTCTTTAAAAAAGAGTATTATTTCACCACTCAATGCATCTTTTAGTATTGCTTTTGTTATATTCTGTGCATCAAGAGTTATTAATTTCTGTTCATGCATTTCGCTGTTGACATATTTTAACGATTTAATTTTAACTTTTCCCCAATTGCGGGTATTGACGTAAACATCTTTGAATTCAAATATTCGTTCTGTCTGTTGAATGGCCTCCTCTGCCAACTTATCTAAAGTTGCGACAACCTTCCCTTGTTCATCGAAAACGTTATTTTCTATAGTTTCCAAAGGAAGATATTTTTCTCCCCATTCATTGCCGCGTCCCGACAAATGCGCACTGAAATTCCTATATGATAGCCAATCTATATTATTTTCTTTTACCCAATCTGCATCAAGTGAAAAAAGCTGCTGGGTTAGAGATATATTTAAATCAAGCCTCGTTTCTGCTATTCTACAATCATCGTCTTGACAAGGGGTCCTTAATTCTTTTAGATTAATTCTATAATAATCCGCATATTTTTTTGCACCTTTCTGATATCCTACTTTTGTTATCATAATACCGGAAACATCTGTCAAATCAGACAAAATTCCATAAAAATCCCGAACTTTACCAATAGGAATCTCTTTCTTATAATTTTTACATTCAATAGCCACTTTGTGTTGAATGCCGTTTATGCTATATTCCCAGTAGACATCAATCTGATGCTTTTGTCCAGATCTACCTATAAGTTTGACATCATGCTTTACGCTAGTACTAATACCACGAGCATTGATTAACTCCTGATAGATTTTTTGTGTAAATTTTTCATATTCGATGTTTTGATTCATAAGATTATGACTTTTATAATAGATCCAATTCATTCAATAATTCCAGCAGACTTCAGTAGGCCGACAAATGGGCTTTGCCTTCTATCAATGTATGGCTTGACATTTTTAGTATTGATACATTCCATATCATGGATTTGTCTAAATATGGATATAAATTGATTCCTACTGATAGATTCACCATTCATAGCCCTAACGCTCCCGTTTTTACCACCTTTGTATTCTATAAAATCAAAAGTAGCTATTGCATTGTATTTAACGGTACCAGTAGAAGATAAAAATTGTTTATTCTTATCAATATAAGCTATTACTACATTCCAGATTTCATTAGCTGACATTCTCTTGTATTTATTTTTGACTTTCATGATAGATATTTTTTGCAAAAATACAAAAAATATAGAAACGAAAAGATTATCGCATAAGAGTCATTTATGATGATGCGAATCTTGTAACTCCTTAGATTTTGCTTTGCTTGTGTAAATATGAACTAAATAAACTCTGTTTTTTCATTTTTAGCCTTAATAATGCCTGATAGCATATATAATACATAGAAAGATTTTGATTTATTTAAGCACTTTAATAAATTTGCACTTATCAAAATTGTTATTAAAAATGTGATATGAAGAAAAAAACGTATTTTGTTTTGATGGCATTATTGCTGTTGTTTACTTTTAATGCCTGTTCTTCCGATTCATCGGAAGAAGTTCTGTCTGAAAAAGAAGAGCCGGAAGTTCCCCCCGAAAAATATGAAAACGATGTTGTTAATCCTGATTATGTACCTATAGATTGGAAGAAAACAAAATTGCATGAGGTAGATGAAGAGAATGGAAGATATTCATTTGATGCTTCGTCTGAAACTAAAAATTTAAAACCGGGCTCGATACTTACAATTAATGCTGATACGGTGAGTTATATTGTTATTATAAATAAGCTAAAACGTGATAATGGTAAAATAAGTATAGAAGCCAGAAAAGGTGACTTATGCGATATATTCGCCAACACAGAATTTACGTTATCAACCGGAGGACAATCTGCAAAGAATTCAAGCAAAAATGTAATTCTTCCTCAAAAAATATCTTTTTTGGACATAGATGGAGAATGGAAGGAATATAATTTTATGAATTCAAGAACCCCTTCGCATTTGACGGGTAATTTGTGGAAATGGGACAATGACAAACTTGAAGGTCGTGTATTATATGATCATCCAAAGTTTAGAATTTATCTGGAAAAATCTGATTTTCATATTGATATTGATTTAAATATGACCTTAAGTTTTAGTGGGCGAACACTTCAAGAAGTGAAAGATGATATAGAAAAACAATACAGAAGTAAAGCCTTGTCTATTGATGCAAATATAGAAGGGCGTTTTGAGACAAACCAACAACTTAGACTTGATGCGTGGCATCAATATACATATGATAATGATGAACGTATAAAAGAATTGAGTAAATATCTACCTAAGATTAAAGTTGTTTTTCCTGTATTTGGAGTACCTGTTGAAGTATCATTAAATGCAGATGTATATCGTGCGGTTTCGTTTAGTGCAAATGGTGAAATCAGTGCCTATATGGGATTCACAGACAAAGCCAGTGGTACACTAGGCTTTCAGTGGAACCAATCTGATGATAGACTTGACCCTGTTAAAGACTTTAAAAATGAACTTAGTGTAACTTATCCGACAATGAAAGGGAAAGGGGATATGAATGGGAAGGTATGGCTATACCCACGTATAAGAGTTATCTTATATGAATTATTAGGGCCGTCCTTTGATATCAGACCCTATATGCGGACGAGTATCCATGGAGGGTTTTATGAAGAATTATTGTCTTCTTCAAAAGATTTTTGTGCATGGGATCTTTCTAATTATGTAGGATTAGATGCTAGGGCTGGATTAAGCTTAATGTTTGTAGGACACGAAGTCAAGAATATTTCAACAGGTGATATGAACGTATTTGATAAATGTATTTATCATTCTCCTTATGATATTCGTTACGTGTCTTCTACGTCAAAATCTGTGCAGAAGAATGTTCCTAATACCGTAAAGTTTGAAGTTTATGATATGGACTCAATTTTCAATAGAAGTATTCCTACTATCCTTAGTCAGATAGTCAAATTTGAAGGAAAAGGGGAGCTCTCTTCAAAATATGGCATAGCTAATCATGGGCAGGTATCTGTGGAATGGATTCCCACTTCTTTTAAAGATACATTATATGCAAGACTTTATAATGTGGATGGTAAAATAATGAAAGAAGCGAAATTTTATGGAGATACACAAATCAATGTTATGACAGAAAATGCTTCTGTTGAAAAGACTAATGTTGTATGTTTTGGCAAATTGGAGGACATGGACGATTTTTCAGAAATGGAATACGGTATTAAAATAAATGAAAACCATATAGCATCTCACAATATCAATAACTTGATATATTCTGTAGAATTATCAGATCTTTCCGAAGGTGCCTACAATTATTGTGCTTATGCAAAGATTGGAACAGAAATATATTATGGAGATATCAAGACATTTGTTATTGAAGCGGATAATAAAGAACCCACTCCGGGACAAGTTGTAGACTTGGGACTTAGTGTTAAATGGGCAGGTTGGAATATTGGAGCCAACAAACCTGAAGATTTCGGTAGTTATTATGCTTGGGGAGAAACAGGAGAGAAATCGGTCTATGAATACAAAACTTATAGTTATTGGAAAGATTTAGATGAAAGTGGAGATTATATTTTACCTGATTGCAAAGGAGGAGATTGTATGAATTACGCGGAGTTTGTCAATATCGGCAATAACATCAGTGGAACGAATTATGATGTGGCACATGTAAGATGGGGAGGCAATTGGCGTATGCCAACTTATGATGAATGTGCAGAACTAAAAAAATGTAAGCAGAAATGGATTGAATATCATGGTGTTGGAGGGCTGCTTATAACCGGTCCTAATGGAAACAGTATATTTCTTCCTGCTGTTAAGTATAAAGGTGAGAATGTATTAGGTGGATGGTCTAAAGCTTGGTATTGGACAGCATCAATACACGACGATGTATCTTCCAATGCTTATTATTTAGGATTCAATAATGACAAATATGGAACAATGATGGGAGGTATCTTTCGTTGGGAGGGTGCAGTAGTTCGTCCTGTTTGTGATTAATAGTCAACAAAGAGACTGATCCAAAATTGAAAAGGATCAGTCTCTTATTGTAAATGCAAATTATTTTTAATCAATCTTTCATCATTCTATGCATAATGCAAATAATTCCAAAAATAATCGTAGCAAATAAAATGTTTGTTTCCATAATTATCTATTTATTTGTTATGGTACAAACATCGGGAAATATTCTTTGCTATTATAACAATTACTTGCTTCTAAAGATAACGGAATAATATTGGTCGGATTTATCCATAAAAAAGCTCCGACTCATCACGAGCCAGAGTATTCAACTTATGAATTTCAAGTTTTATTATGAGGAATCATTATTACGCCAATGTTTTTTTCGCCAACAGCGCAACAATAATCAGTACGGTTACACAAACACAGGCAAAACCGAATTGTTCATGGAAATAAAAAAACTTCCCGACTTATCACAAGCTGGGAAGTCTTAATCATAAATTTAAAGTCTTATTATAAGAAATCGTTTCCACGTTGTCGCCTGACCACCGCCAGTACGATAACAACAAGAACTGCCCCACTAACACATGTCAGAACTATTTGTTCAAGCAATTTGGATTCTCTTTTATCCTTCATCATTTCAGTGTACTCTTTCTCATGGATATCGGAAGAGCGTTTCTTGTCGGCATTGAGTTTTATAGTATCGTTTATAACCGATTTCTTGTCTTTTGCCTGATTGAAATTTCCCTCTATTTGCCCGTCCGCCAATAACGGAGGTTTCCCGGTCAGGCTATCGGGCGGTTTTCGGGTATCATAGATACGGAAATCAATCACATAGTTACCATTAGTGGTAATGAGTTCGCTCAAAGAGATGCTTGATCCGTGTACGATGTTGACCGTTTCACTGGCACTGTCCTTCCTGATTACTTCTGTGTCAGATTTGACAGCCTTATGCGAGCTGCCACATGATCCGAACAACAGGAACAAACACATGAAAGGAGCCAGCAATATATGCCGGCTTACCCAGTTCATAACTCTAACCAACATAGTCTACAACTTAAGAACTTGCATCCTGTTATCCCCGTCAGCCCGATAACTGACGTGCACCCAAGCGAAGTTAGACTCGTCAATCAATTGATCATAGGGCAGGTTCTTGCGGATATATTCAAATAACAGCTTGTTTTGCTGTCTGTCTCCAGTGTCAATATCAGCAGCTTCCCCCTTCATATGCTGCGAGGTCTTGCTTCCCTTGACAGCCGCATTTAGTTCCGGACAGCGATAACCACTATTCACTGTTATAGGCTTTCCCCACCATTCCCGTAACGGGTCAAGCACATTATCCACCAAGGCAGTCAGAGCAGTCACATGCTCCTGTCTGCATTTGTTGTTGATACCCATAATCACACTCATTGTCTTCTCTGCCTTGCGCAACTCCGCTTTTTCCCACGATTTTTCGCGTACCGATTTAAACTCACAGAAAATACAGTAAACCGTCCAGATCATGGAAAAAACAGGAAAGGGGATAATCACACAGCATAACAGATCAATGAAGCACAATTCTATGAACGGGGTGAAATACTTTTTCGCCTTGATGGCTGTTTTCTTATACCCCGTGGATGTTCTTGCCTCCCCGCGTTGTTTGGCCTTCATTATTCCTGAGACCAAATCCACAAACATTGCACCGATAGTGGCTGCGATACACAGGGCTATCAGTACAATGTGTATCATCATGTGCTCATTTATAAAATTGTAAATTACATCTCTCATATCATCTTTCAATCATTAATATTCTCTTTACGGCAGTAAACCGATACAAACCCTTGTCTGTATGCGGGGACACACTGTATCCCAGATTCATAAACAGGATTTGCGACAATCTCGGTTATCACTTATCGGCTGTGACTTCATTTATTATATCAACAAACTCTGATACATACAGAGTATATTTATTGGAAAAAGGAAACTGGGTTGGTACCATTATTGCCGTACTGCATTTCAAGCTTTCCTATAAAATTCTCTTGTTTTACTTGGTCTTCAAGTGTCTGCAACTCATAGACGTCAGCAGAGACAGACTGAAGTTGTGCATTTTCAGACGATGCATCTTTGATAATTGAGTAAGATACATCATAACGAGCATTGGCTGTTGTTTTCTCAGCACTCACGATTGTTGTAACAGATTTTACTTCCATAATTTTATTTTTTTAAGTTGTTATACGTTTTTAGCTATTTGTATCATTATCGTAAGATTATTTTTGTCTCGTATGCCGAATACAATTTTTGTAAAATCATTCAGGTATAATTGCTGTGTCAAGTCATTGATAGAAAAATTCATAGTATTGACATAACCATTTTCGTATGACAGCTCTCCTAAATCAGTACCAGCTATTTTTACCTTGGCTATGACTTGCACCAACAAATCATTTTTTACTATGTATACCACAGAATAATCCGCATTATCAGTACTAATATTCATTGTATATTCTTGCATACTAGCATCTTTCTTTATTTCTTTTATTTCTTCTTTCATAATACTTTATCTCCAATCATTATCATTAGAACCTCCAAACAATAAGCCTCTACCTAGAAGATTTGCAGTTGGTTGCGGATTCATGAATGGCAAAACATTCCATGCATAATGTACAGAACCGCCTGGCAATCCAGGATAATTTCCATTGCAATATATAAGCACATTTGTATAATTATTATTGCAGTTTATCATGTTCACTTTTTGTGTTACTGCAAGTTGCAATTCATAAAAGTGTTGATTTGATGATGTTACGTTAAATACAATTAGATCTACAGGCATACCAGAATAATCTCCTTCTGTACCATAACATGGAAGTTTATAGTATGTCCTACCATCGCTCGCTGTACCTCTTTCAAAGCTTTTATAGACACCTGCTTTATCCGCACCTTTCGGATAAAAATAGCCGCTGCTTCCCTGGACAAGAAGCGTGGTTCTGGTACGTGCTCCAAAATTACCACGAACCCATGCGTCAGACAGATAGTAACGCAATGAACGGCCATCTTTTGTACCTTGCTGATATTGGTCACCATCATACCATAATCTATCTCCATCAAGTCTGAGTGTTCCTTTTACGCTTCCATCGCTACCGACAGCTTGCAACTGTTTGAATGTACCAGTCGCACCACTTAGTTTACTTACTATTATTTCATCTGCTTTTATAAGGCTTGTTTTAATAAAGCCACCAGATATTACAGTCGTTCCAAGTTGTGCCAGTTCTATCTTTTTATTATAAGCAGCATCTGCTCTACTTTGTGCATTTGCCGCTGCTGTCTTTGCGGCATCAGCTGTAGACTTTGCCGTATTAGCCGTATTCTGTGCTGTTGTTGCTTTTGAATTGGCACTATCGGCTGTTGATTTAGCGGTGTTTGCAGTATTCTGTGCAGTCGTTGCTTTTGAATTAGCTCCATCCGCAGTAGACTTAGCTGTTTCAGCGGCTGATTTAGCTGTGTTTGCAGTACTCTGTGCCGTATTAATCTTCCCCTGTGCATCGCTGGCAAGAGAATTGAAAGTGACCATACCTGTCAAGGATAATTTCTTTCCGAGCATGGATATACCGCCAGTATCAATCGTAAATGATGATTTTACATCTTGAGTGGTTGGAGAATCATGCGGGCTTCTTGTCCAATCAGTAGCTTTTTTACCAACTTCAAGTTTTATGCCGTTTACCCATATTCTGCCATTTCTCACGTTATACCATACTGCACTGACTTTCACAGTACCGGCAGGACACGTGCCTGTACCTGTAAATCTGGTCCAAGTGTTATTTGTGCTAGGTTTTATATTAAAACCAGACTGCGTTATTCTGCCGCCGGATGAGTTATAATAGCGTATTTCCATACTAGCCCCTCTGTCGAATGAGCTGATATTGTCTGTACGAGAGAATAAGCTTATGGTAAACACATCTCCTTGTTTTGCAATTAAATAAGGTGTATTGATCTGTTCTCCACCTCGCCATGAATCACCCGTAAGGCCTGATGTTATCATTCTTAAAGAATTTCTTCCTTGCAAGGTTACACTTGAATCCACATCACCGCCAGACCAATAATCCCTATTGTGCAAAAAGTCTGTGTTAACCAACAAATTTGTTCCGCCAATCTGTAAATTGTTTACAGCATTATTCGCGATATTTGTGGCTTCAGAAGCTGTAATCTTTAATGATATACTATTGGCATTCTGCGTAATTTTAGATTCAGCGGTAGTTACACGTCCTGTCAAAGCGTCAACAGTGGACTTCGTCGCTCTCTGTTGAATTTCATTGGCATTTTGGGTGATTTTTGTTTCTGCATTAGACACCCTTGTTCCAAGTGCATTGAAATCTGATTTGTTGACTTTCTGCTCAATATTATTTTTATTGAGCGTTATCTGTGACCCCTGCTCAGTTACTTTTTGATTCAAGGCATTGAAAGTTTTACTATCAACCTTCAATGCAATTTGGTCTTTTACAACTTTTATCTCGGAGTTCGTATATGCCTTAGATGAAGATATAGCTTCTTCTTTAGCTGTTTTAACTGCCAAAGTTATTTTTCCATCAACAGCGGAAAGTTCAGTTTTTACACTTTCTATTTTATTATTGGCAGCATCCACTAGCTCTTTGGCTTTTGCAGATATAGCATTAAGCAAATCCGTTCTGGCATCATAATAAGCCTTGAATTTAGCACGAAAATCGGTACCTACTATATCGCTTGTAGTTGATAAAGAGGTTAACAATGGTGTAATATAACCGCTCAGTGCGTTATATGCATTGCCATATGCCGATTTTGATACACCATATTTATCAGCGGAAGCGTCATTCTTAGGTTTTTCCGAAACAATAATATCCCATTCTTTTTTTGTTTCGTGCTTTTCTTGTGCTGTAAGTTTATTATCATTTGCAATATCAGCTAATAAACTATTTGCCTTTTCTGATTCGCTTTTTGCCAAATCAGCATTTTTCTTCGCCTCTTCTGCAATTTTATTTGCGGCAATAGCAACATTATTAGCTGAATTGGCTGTATTTTTTGCGCTATCAATTTCATCTTTTACATTTTCACCTGTTTCAAAATGAAATTCCCCTGTAAGAATATTTGTTTCTGGAGATATCCTTGTCTTCTCCGTTCCTTTAAGACTATATGAATTAATTCCTTTATGTTGCGTAAAGGACGGTGATCCTTCTCCGTATGCAGAAATAATAATGGCATTTTGTCTGCCTTTATCACTACGATTACCTAATTGTACAATAGAGTCACCTGCCTTTGGTGCATCACTCCCGGAATCGCAATCTGTTTTACTTAAATCTATATAATTATCACCTGCACCAACAACAAGCCTCCAATAATATCTATTTGATACATTTTGACTTGTTCCTGTTTTTACATTAAATTCTTGGCATCTAGCTTGATCTCCAGCTCTAAACTCATTTTCTACTTCCTTTTCTGCATCTATGGATGGGAAATAGCATCTGTAAACATCTTCTAGTTCTTCAACACGTTCACAGGTCATACCGGCCGCACTGAATATCCAATTTCCGCCAGCGTAAGTAAGTTTTCTTATTTCAAGTTCGGTGAACAGGGCGCGTATGCGAACAAACAACTCATCCACTTCTAGGTACGATCTTCCTGTTTTCTTATCTGTTTTCAACATAAATCCCGTACCAAGGGAACCGGCCTTGAAATTGTCTGACTTAATCATTGTCCGAAGATTCAGTTCTTCTAGTTCGGCACGGGCGTCCTCACCGATGTAACCTCCGGAAACGCCGGGGATAAAGTCACCGAACTTGGCATAATTCTTAATCAATACTCCGCCTAGCAAGGATAGCAGGAAATTCGTAGAATCCTCCTTGTCTTTGCGCAAAAAGTATTTGGTGAGCTTTTCTATATCAGAATTATCCATGTTTTCTAGAATCCCGATAAATATGCGCCCAATTCTTT
>PPYF01028891.1_pt1 | contig 12288 bp, 16 predicted proteins | sample 1559871 | NCBI WGS metagenome assembly PPYF01 (sample SAMN08240021, study PRJNA423297) | Human gut metagenome, whole genome shotgun sequencing project. | reverse complement strand
TTTCTGTACAGAGCAGTGGTATTGCGCCCCCTCCTTCATTTTTCCGCTGAGCAGCTCCTCGCTGAGCAGATCTTCAATTTGTGATTGTATCGCGCGCCGCAGAGGCCGCGCGCCATAGATCGGATCAAACCCGGCATCGGATATTTTTTGAACTGCCTCTTCGCTAAAGGTCAGCGTAATCCCCTTCTCCCGCATTCGACGAGAAACCTGGGCAAGCATTCTGCACGCGATTTCCTGAATCTCCGGCTTTGTCAGCTGATGAAAAATGATGATATCGTCTACGCGATTAAGAAATTCCGGGCGGAAAGTCCGCTTCAGCTCCCCCATAACCGCATCCTTAATGTGCTTCTCCTCCCCTTGGGCGCCGCTGTCACCAGAGAAGCCAAGGCTGCTTCTCTGGTTGGAGATTCGGGTGGCGCCGATATTGGAGGTCATAATAATGACGCAGTTTTTAAAGCTTACCTTTCGGCCCTGAGCGTCTGTCAGATGGCCGTCCTCCAAAATCTGCAAAAGCATATTGAATACATCGGGGTGCGCCTTCTCTACCTCGTCGAACAGCAGCACAGAATAGGGCTTGCGGCGAATCTTCTGCGTGAGCTGGCCGCCATCGTCATAGCCGACATATCCCGGAGGAGAACCTACGAGCCTCGAAACAGTGTGTTTTTCCATATACTCTGACATATCTAACCGGATCATCGCATTTTCATCGCGCATGCACGGCTTCTTCCTGCCCAACAATCCGCCGATGAAGCTCTTCCTCCAAATGCAGCAGGCGCTCACCCTCTTGCGCGGTGAGCTCCTGGGCGGGGATTCCCGTCCATATAGATACGATCTCGGCAATTTCCGCCACGGTCACTTCTCCCGCTGTGTGGGAGGAGCGCTCCTGCCAGGCGCTTTTATCACGTGTTAAATCAAGCCGAAGCTGTTTTTCTTCGTCCCGCAGGCTGGCGGCCCGTTCGAATTCCTGTGCATTGACTGCGGCTTCTTTTTCCGCTTGTAGCGTTTCCAGCCGATCTTCTAATTCTTTCAAATCAGGCGGCGCCTTATATGCATGCATGCGCACATGCGAGGCGGCCTCATCAATCAGGTCAATTGCTTTGTCCGGGAGGAAGCGGTCAGCAATGTAGCGGGAGGAAAATTTCACCGCAGCCTGAATCGCTTCATCCGTGATCCGCACGCGGTGGTGCGCTTCGTATTTATCCCGTAGGCCTTTGAGGATTTCGACTGCCTCCTCCTGTGAAGGCTCTGCAACGGTAACCGGCTGGAAACGGCGTTCCAACGCAGCATCCTTTTCGATGTGGCGGCGGTATTCCTCTAGAGTTGTCGCACCGATGATCTGAATTTCCCCGCGCGCTAGCGTGGGCTTTAGGATATTGGCGGCGTCTACCGCGCCCTCTGCTGCGCCGGCGCCGATGAGATTGTGCATTTCATCAATAAACAGGATAACGTCACCCGCCTTGCGGACCTCTTCCAGCGCTGTTTTTACACGTTCTTCAAAATCACCCCGGTATTTGGTGCCTGCCACCATAGCGGTGAGATCCATGGAGACGATGCGCTTATCCCGCAGCATCTCCGCCGCCTCTCCACGCGCGATTTGCAAAGCAAGGCCCTCCGCCACCGCCGTTTTACCAACCCCGGGCTCCCCGATCAGGCAGGGGTTGTTTTTGGTGCGCCGGCTGAGAATCTGCATCACGCGCTCAATTTCGGTTTGCCTGCCAATCACGGGATCAATTAGGTTCTGCGCGGCAAGCAGAGTGAGATCGCGCCCATATTGATCAAGGGTGGGGGTGTTGCTTTTGGCTTTTTTGGCCGCCGTTTGCGATGCGGTTCCGGAGGGGAGGCTTCCGCCCACTGCGCGGGTTAAATCGGCCAGTAAATCCTGGGGAGAAACGCCGAGTTGATTGAGAAAGTGAACCGCAAAGCTCCCGCCCTCCTGAATGATTGCAATCAATAAATGCTCTGTGCCCACATAGTTGTGGCCTAGGCCGCGCGCCTCCAAAATTGCAAGCTCACTTCCACCTGTGCTGCGGTAACGCCGCGCCCGGCCAGGGCAACGCAAGCCACGCCTCCCGTATCCCGCAGCAGGCCTATCAAAAGATGTTCGCTTCCAATATAGGTGTGCCCTAAATCCTCTGCGGTTTCCACAGCGATGTTGAGCGCGGTATTCGCCTTTTCCGTAAAGCCTGTGAATTTATACATACAGCTCCTGCTCTCCCATTCTATTCGCGGCCGATCAGTCCCCCAGGGGCTCCGCATCCTCCGACTCCTGGGGAATCGGTTGTTTCCGGCCTCTTTTTCTTTGCTTTAGGTTTTCAGCCCGTAGGGATTCTCGCCCAGCATGCCGCATGGTCTTAATGGGCTCCTCTGAAAAGGGATCGGGCGCTAGATCGTCTGCAATTTCAAAATCAGATAAATACGGTTTTGTTCCACCGAAGCTTTCCATTTTAGCCGTGCCTCCCATCCGTTTTGGTTTCAACTGGATGCAACCAATAGTTTATGCCGTTTCCCTGCGCTGTATTCAAAAGAAGTTTTTCGCATCAGTCACACATTCTTCTTGCTCACATAATATGGGAGTGTAAGCAAGGAAAGGAGGAAGCTTAGATGAACTGTTTTGGTGGTTGCAATTCTTGGATCATCATCCTGATCCTCATCTGCCTGTTCTGTGACAACGGCGTTGGCTTTGCCAACAACGGCTGCTGCGGTAACAACTGCGGCTGTGCTACGCCGTTCGGCGGACGCGGCTGCGGCTGCGGCTGTGACTAATTTCCTTTAACCCCAGGGCGGGAACAGTCCCGCCCGTACATAAAACCGGGGGCGCCGCAGTTTTTTCTGCGGCGCCCCCGGGCTTTTCGCCTGAAAGCGCGGACAGGGCTCCAAAATAATCACTGAAGGGTTACCAAATGAATAGAAGGTTCTGCGCTTTTCCCGCGGGAAACATGGACAACGACTTGTTTTTTCCTGGGCAAGTGGGTTATAATAAATAAGACTGCTCAATTGACAGAAAGGATTCAGACGGGAGGCGCGCAAATGGGCCGTTTTCGCCGTGAAAAGAAAAATTCTTTGAAATTTACCACAGAGGAATATCAGAAGAAGAAGCGCATCCGCCTTTTTCTGCTTGCATTTTTTTCTTTTGTGATTGTGTTTGGCGGACTTTCCCTCTTCATTTTGGGGTATACCTCCGGGTTTGACCTGGAAAAAATGATCGGCAAGCCGGAGGAATCCAATACAGGCGTTTCTGGTGAAGCGGAAACCGTATTGCCGGAGATCAGCGGCAAAGCTACATTCCTGCTCGCCTGCGGATCGGATGACGGCCAAACGCTTCATCTGGCTGCCTTGGTGGGAGCCGATATGGAAGAGCAATCCTTTTCCATCTATATGCTGGACCCGGACGCGCGGGTAAACGCGGGCCTTCGGAGCGTTTCTTTGCAGGAGCACTACCGGTTGGGCGGAAGCGGGGAGTTGAAACTAGCGGCAGAGGAGCTCACCGGAATTAAGGTTGACCGCTATCTTTACACAGCAGAAAAAGGCTTTAAAACAGTGCTCCGCACATTGGGGAATGGGCTTGTGCTGAACGTCCCCTCCAAAATTGATTATCGCGGGGAGGATTTTACCCTGCGCCTCCAGCCAGGGGAGCAAACGCTCAACGCGGATACCCTGCTGAAATGGGTCAAATATACCGGCGGCGGGCGGCAGGCACAGCAGGATCGGCAGGCGCAGATGCTGTGCGCAGCGTTTGACCAGCTTATCACCATCGACCATGCACGAGATGCGGAGAAGCTTTTTAAAACGATCATCAATGAAGTGGATAGCGATATCTCTATGCTGGACTTTACAAACCACCGGGTGGCGCTGGAGGTTTTGGCGCGTTCCGGCCAGAGAAAAGCATCGGCCCGGGTGGCGTCTGCTGCGGCGCTTGCGAGGGAGTAAAGGCGAACGGGGGTGCAGAGAGCATTGAATCATTGGGGAAGACGAGCTTTTTGCCTGCTGCTGTGTATGCTAGCTGTTTTGCCTTGTGGTTGTACGTATCAGGATGCACCGGTAGCTCAAGGGCTCTCCACCACAGAGCTCAAGGGGCAAACATATTTTTATTACCACCGCCTCACTGAAACAGAGCAGGAGGCATATAGCAAAATCGTTCGCCAGATTAGAAGCCATCCGGAACGGATTGAAATCCCGCAACTGGAGAATGAAGCGCTGTTGAGGGTGTTTCAGGCAGTTTCTTATGATAATCCACAAATTCTCTGTATGGGAGACACCTGTAGGTTGGCTAAACAATCGGGGAAAAGCTATTTCGTCCCTTCTTACCGATGCAGTGTGGAGGAATGTGCCGGCAAGACAGAAGCTCTCTTAGAGAAGGCTCGGCAGGTTTGTGACAATGTGAAGGGAAAAACGGATTATGAAAAAGAGTTGTTTTTTCATGATTACTTGATTGAACACTGTGCTTACCATGAGGATACGGGCAACTGGCAGGCCTACACGGCCGCCGGCGCATTGCTGAATGGAAAGGCGGTGTGCGAAGGGTATTCACGCGCGTTCCAACTGCTTTTGAATCAAGAAGGAATCGACAATTATCTGATGACAGGCTCGGCCCGCGACCCAAGCGGCCGCGTGGACGGCCACATGTGGAATCTTATCACCCTTGATGGCGCGCCCTATCATGTAGACGTCACGTGGGATGATCCGGTGGGCAACGAGCAGCTTGCGCCAAGCCACGCTTATTTTAACTTGACCGATCAAATGATTGCTGCAAACCACTTGACCTTTCAGCCAGAGGCGCCTGGGTGCAGGGAAACTGCCGCGAATTTTTTTGTGCGGAATCATCTCTATTTTTCTCGGTATGGGGATGAGACAAGAGCGCGGATTGTGGAAGAAATTGAGCAAACCATTTCCCTAGGCCGTTGGAATCTAGAGTTTTGCTTTTCTAGCCGCGCGGCGTATGAAGAGGCGATTGCGGATCTTTTCGACAGGGAGCGGATCTATCGCCTGTTGGAACGGGCGAACCTATCCGGCGGGCAGAAGCTCCAAACAAACGCGGTGCAGTATCAATGCAGCGACGAGATGTTTGTGATAAACCTGACCTTAGAAAAAGGGTGATGAATATGGATCAAAAAAGGATTGAAGCCGCTGTGCGCGAATTGCTCCTGGCCATCGGGGAGAATCCGGACCGGGAGGGCCTGCTGGAAACGCCGCGCCGGGTCGCGGCCATGTATGAAGAGGTGTTTTCCGGCTTGCAGGATGATCCCCGGCGGCACCTGAAGCTGTTTCAGGAGGGCAACAATGATGAAATGGTCATTGTGCGGGATATTCCAATGTATTCCATGTGTGAGCACCATCTGCTTCCTTTTATCGGGCGGGCTCATATTGCATATATCCCGAGTGATGGCCGGGTGATCGGCCTGTCAAAGCTTGCGCGGATTGTGGAATGCTTTGCAAAACGCCCCCAACTTCAGGAGCGACTCACCTCACAAGTGGCGGATTTTCTGTTTGAGGAGCTTTCCCCGCAGGGCGTAGCCGTGATTGTTGAGGCGGAACACCTGTGCATGACGATGCGAGGGGCCCGGGCGGCCGGCGCTCTGACGCAGACCTCCGCCCTGCGCGGCAGAATGCGCAGCGATGCAAAAACACGAGCGGAAGTGCTATCCCTTTTGCGGGATGGACGTTCTCTTTAAATCAATCCGGCAAGGAGTTTTTGAAATTGGATAGATTTTATGGGGAGGGCTTTTGCCTCCCGTTGGGAAAGCGTACTTACACGATGGGCATACTGAATGTAACGCCCGATTCGTTTTCAGATGGCGGCAAATGGTTCAACCCGGATGCCGCGGCTGCCCATGCGCTTGAAATGCAAGCGCATGGAGCGGATCTGCTGGATCTCGGCGCGCAATCCACACGCCCGGGGCATGTAGAGATTCCACCGGAGCAAGAGCTTGCCCGGTTGGCGCCCGTTCTGGAGCGGCTGAAAGGAAATTTACACATTCCGATTTCCATCGATACGTATTACCCCCAAGTTGCGCAGAAGGCGCTGGAGCTCGGCGCCCAGATCATCAATGATGTTAGCGGCCGTTTCAGCGAACAGATGGCGCAGGTGATACGGAGCCATGGCGCGGGATGGATTGTGATGCATACGGGTGGCGGGACGGCCGACACGCAGGAGGCCTATCCAGAGGGGGTCACGGCTAACGTTCGGGCCTTTTTTCAAACCATGGCGCAGCAGGCGGAGCGCTTCGGCATTCCGGGGCACGCCCTATGCATGGACCCTGGCATTGGATTTGGAAAATCGTATCAAGAAAACTTGACGCTTCTCAGAGATACGGCGCACTTGCGTTTGCCGGGATATGCCCTGCTGGTGGGCGTATCCCGTAAGCGCGTGGTTGGGCAGGCCACAGGCGTAGAAAAAGCGGCGGACCGCATGTTGGGCACAGTAGCTGCAAACGTGGCGGCAATTGCGGGCGGATGCGACATCATTCGCGTGCATGATGTATTAGAATGCGTGGAGAGCGCCAAAATGGCTGACGCTATTTTTCGCCAGTCTGCAAAAGGGGAGGGCCCGGCAGATGGATAAAATTTTGATTCGCGGACTGCGCATTTTTGCCTTTCATGGCGTAAATCCGGAGGAAAAAGAGGACGGGCAGCTTTTTATTATTGACCTAACGGCGGCATTGGATTTGCGGGAGCCATGTGAGACGGATCGCTTGGAAACCACGGTAAGCTATGCGAAGATTATAAAAACCATTCGCCGTGTGATGCAGTCCGGCAAGAACGATCTGCTGGAATTTACCGCACAGCAGGTGATCAATGCTATTTTTGCAGAATATCCGCTGGTTCAGCAGGTTGAAATCAGATTGAAAAAGCCAAACGCGCCCATTCGGGCGGATTTTGATTATGTTGCGGTTGAATTAATAAGGGGGAGAAATGAAAAATGAATACGGCGATTATCGGCATGGGAACGAATCTTGGTGACAGGATGGACAATCTGAATCGTGCGGTTCAGGCCTTGAAGCGATTGCCACGAACAAAGGTGACCGGCGCCTCTCATCTTTATGAAACGCAGCCTGTGGGCTACCTGGAGCAGGGGCCGTTTTTGAATGCCAACCTAATGGTTGAAACAGACCTCTCCCCAATGGCTTTACTCGGCGGATGCCTTGGCATCGAGGCCGCATTCGGCCGGGAGCGGACCATTCCAAACGGGCCGCGTATTCTTGATTTGGATCTGTTGCTCTATGAGGGGATGCGATCGGATTCTTTTGAACTGACACTACCGCACCCGCGGATTCTGGAACGGGCGTTTGTAATGGTCCCTATGATGGATTTGTATCCTTCCGGCCGTGCGCCCGGCCTTTATTTCGCGCCGCATCTTAAGGAAATCGGCGCCGCGGGCGTTGAGCGCTTTCAGGCGGAGTTGACACTGTAAAGGGCATATCAATGTTTTTTTACATAACCGGAGCCGTACCCGCACGGCTTCGGTTTCTTTGCATATCAGGTGATTGATTCAGGATAAAATTGGACTTGTAAAAAAATAAAACTTACATTTTTGATAAAAATATGCTACAATAGATTCAAACAGCCCGCAAAGTTTCAAGCTTTGAAACTTGGAATCATTAGAAAAATGCCTTCCGCAGAGCGGCAACGCTTTTCGCAGGAGTTGGCTTTGATAGTAAAAACAAATCAACGTGTTGTTTGCCTCGCGAAACGTAAGTCCGGTTGAGGGAGACAATGCGTTTTTTGATTATGAGCAGAAGCTGGTGAGAGAAATGTTTCAAAAAGATGATATGGTTCGGTATGGCGCGCATGGCGTGTGCAAAGTTGAGGATATTACGGAGAAAAATTTTAATGGCGAGGCAATTCGATATTATGTGCTACGGCCTATCTATAATGATACCAGCACAATTTATGTTCCCATACACAACCAGGCGTTGACACAGAATATGCGTAAGGTTTTATCCAAGGAGGAACTCCAGTCGTTGATTCAAACAATGCCGCATGAAGAATCTCTTTGGATTGAAAACGAGGAAGTGCGCAAAGCGCAATATCAGGAAATTCTTACCAGCGGCAATCGTACCGGTTTGATTGGGATGCTGAAGGCTTTATATCTTCATCAGCGCGAGCAGCAGGAGAAGGGGAGACGGCTGCATATGTCAGACGATCACTTTTTTAAGGAAGCGGAAAAAATGTTGCATGAGGAGTTTGCGTTGGTGCTCGGCATCCCCAGAGATCAGGTTGTTCCCTATATTTTGAAACAGCTTCAGGGGGAGCAAAAAAATTGTGGATAACCATCTCGCATGCGCTTGTTCCACGCGATTGAAAACCACCCTGCTTATGGATCGCTTTGAGCGGCGGGATGAAAATGGCCAGCCTCTTTACCGAGAGCTCCATTTGACAGATTGCTTTTGCGTTTGCCGGCAGGGGGGATGTTATGCCGTCTCTCTATGGATTGAGCGATGGGATTGGCGCGGCCGTTTTCAAAACGATTTTATGACCTTTAGCCGGTTTAAGCAAAATATTGCAGGTAGATGCTTTTCCGTGTGTGGAAAGGGTTTGCCCGCCGTGATCCAGCAAATATTTTTGCAGAAGGATTGGGAGGTGGGGCGTTTTCTCTTCCCGGATGCGGTTCTTCTGCACGCACAGCGCTCAGCAGATCGAGCGGGGTTTGGCAGCAGTATTCGTACCGGCATTAAGCGTTATGGGGAAACCGGGCAGTATCTGATTACCGGCGCTACGCTGCGCAGAGTATCCTGTGAAGGCCGTAGGCATTCTGATAAAAATACAAGGGCGCGTTGCAAAACGCTCCTTGCGGAAGCGCATCATGAGACAAACCGTGGTTTCGGGCGCGCAAATCCTGAATTTTGCCTGCGTGAGGCAAAAACGGTTTTTTAAAAGGGGCTGTTGCAAAATGCATTGCATTTTGCAACAGCCCTTTTTAGGACGCTCTGTGGAGAACTTATGGTTCAAACGGCCGCAGTTTTTGCTCGGCCTGCTTCATGCACTTTTCATAGTGCTCAATTTTGCGGTCCAGCCGGTCCAGCGTTTGCTGCATCTCTTGCATACGGGCAAAAAGCTGCTCCCGCTGCTCAATCAAAATTTGTTTCCTAGCCTCCTGTGTACTGGCCCCCTGCTGGAACAGCTCGACATATTCGATCAGCGCCTCTACCTGGATCCCTGCGCCGCGCATGCATTTGATGAATTCCACCCATCCGCAATCCTGCTCCGTATAATCCCGGATGCCGCTTTGATTGCGATGGACGTGCGGCAGCAGGCCGACCCGCTCATAATAACGCAGCGTATCCGCGGTTAAACCATAAGCCCTGCTCACCTCTGCAATGGTCATTGCAATCACCTCCGATTGTTTTTGGCATGATTGTAGCACCTGGAGTGGACTCCAAGTCAAGCCCTTTCTGGCTGATATGATTTTATTTCCATCTTGCAGTGTTTATTCGGCCTGAAAAACAGGCTGCGGCGCTCATAGCCCTGAGCGCCGCTTTTTCGGTTTACCGTTAGTAAAATTTTAAAAGAGAACTACCTTTATTCTGCTTTGCCGCTCTGAAATACAACAGCAACCGCTGCGCGACCGTTGCCATACACTGTAGAGGCGCCCATCTGGCAGATCATCTCCGGCGGATAGCCCAATGCTGCCTCCAGCGTTTCGGCGGCCTCCTTCGCCTCCTTTTCCCGCTTGGCATATGTGATAAAATAAGGGGAGCGCGTTGCAAAAATTGCCTCGCGACAGTATTCCACAAATTTTGTAAAGGTATTCTGCACCCCATAGGTGCCCTCAAGCGGCTCCATTTCCCCCTGCGAAACGCGGACGATTGGAAAGGCGCGCGTGATCGCTATTGCGATAGAGCGCATGATTTCAAACGCCCCATTGGCGGGAACATATCGCATGCTGAATGAAGTGATATAGATCTCAATGTGCCGGAACCAATCCTCTAAAAAGGCAAGGATATCAGCACACGCCATGCCTTCTCCCGCCTTTTGTGCCGCTTGCAACACTGCCGCGCCGAACGCGATGGAATACGTTTTGGAATCGATCACATGGATGCGCAGCTGTGCGTCCGGATGCTGTGCGTAAAACAGCGCCCGTGCCTGATCTGCTGCGCGCCAAGTTGTCATAAAAGAGCTGCCTGCCGTAACGGTGACCACATCTGTATAGCCATGGCGGCAGGCCTTATCGTACCGATCCAGATACACAGCGGCCGGGATCTGCACAGCCGTCATTTTTTCGTACTCCGGCATCATTTCATAGAATTCTTCATTGGTGAAATCAATGCTTTCATAGCAGGGCTTTCCGTCGATTTGGAAAAGGACCGGCAGAAGCTCGATATCCCAGCGCTCGGCGTCCTCTACGGAGATGTCGCTGCTCGTATCGGTGATGATGCGGATTTTATCCATATAGAATCCTTCCTTTCTGTTTGGCCTGCGGTAACTCCACAGCCCGGCGGTTATTCTTCCCAACAATACTGCGTCAGGTTCCCTTCCCACTGCAAATCGGGAAAATCCCATTGCCTCAGCGCCTCATAAACGCCGATTGCCACGGAATTGGAAAGGTTTAGGCTGCGCAGGCCTTTTCGCATCGGCAGGCGTACACAACTTTCCGGGTTTTCGTGTAAAAGCGATTCCGGTAATCCCTTGGTCTCCTTGCCGAATACGAGATAGGCGCCATCTGGATAGCTGATATCACTGTAACGGTTTGGAGCCTTTGTTGAAAAATAATAGAAAGGCCCGCTGTTTTTTCCAAAAAAGCTTGCAAGGCTATCGTAATAGGTGATATCCAGCAGGTGCCAGTAGTCAAGCCCCGCGCGCTTTAGTTTTTTATCGTCTATTGTAAAGCCCATCGGGCCGACCAGGTGGAGGCGCGCGCCTGTCGCAGCGCAGGTGCGGGCTACGTTGCCGGTGTTTTGCGGAATTTCCGGCTCCACGAGCACAATATTTAAGGATGCCATTCTTCGTCATTTCCTTCCGGATCAATTTTCAATGCAGCTCACAAGCCTAAAGCACGGATAAAGTCGGGCAGCCCCTCCTCAAAATTCACGCCAAAGCGCAGGTCGGTTCCCGCCGCTTTCGTGCGCAGGATGCTGCCGCAGGTCAGATCGACCGCTATGCGCGCAGACTCCTCCAAAGAGCGGCCGCGCATCCGCGCCGCAAGCAGTGCGCTGGCAAACACATCGCCCGTTCCATGATAGAATCCTTCCACTTTGGGGGAAAATATATAATGCGGCGCATGGTCGCCAAGCGTGAGGCTTGCCGCGCCATACTGCTTTTCATCAAACCATACGCCCGTAAGCACCGCCTGTTTCGCACCCAGCAAAAGAAGCCCGTGCAGCAGGCGTTCGATATAGGCCTTGTCATACGGGCCCTCCCGATAGGTTTCCCCGGTAAGCATGGCGGCTTCAGTAATGTTGGGAACGATCAAATCTGCATGCATGCAGAGGCTTTTCATCTCCTCCACAAAAGGCGGATCAAACGTTTTATATAGCTTACCGCCATCCCCATAGCGGGATCAACAAGCACGAGCGTGCCCTCTGAACGAAACGTGCCGATAAAATCCCGGACGATTGAAACCTGCTCAAAGGAACCCAGATAGCCACTATAGACCGCGTCAAACTGAAGCCCCAGCCGCTTCCAGTGTGCCATAATCGGCCGCAGGTCAGCGGTGAGATCCCGATAGGTGAAATCTGCAAAGCCACCGGTATGCGTGGAGAGCACTGCCGTGGGGATAACAGCCGCTTCGATTCCCGCCGCGGACAAAATCGGCAAGGCCACTGTTAAAGAGCATTTCCCAAAGCAGGAGATATCATGAATGGCAGCCGCCCGTTTCTGGCGATTCATAAATGTGCATCTCCCTTTCTACTGGCTCAAAATGAAAAACGGCGGTTTACTTGGGGCCCTTCCCTGCAACGTCCGCCTTACCATACCCTTCCTGTTGATCAGATTGTGGGAAGGCTTTTGACACGTAAAATTATTTTACCTATTCCATTGCGCGAGGCGCAATGGGCGGCGTAGCCGCAGGGCGTCAGCCCGAATCAATGCTTCAATGTTCTCCGAAGTTTGAGATTCGTGAGGTTATTTAGCAGAGAACCGAAAGCGTAAGCGCGGTTCGAAAGCCAATGTTCTCCGAAGCTCTTGGAAGCTTTGCTTCCTTAGAGATTCGTAAGTTATTATACCATTCAACCTGCCGTTTGAAAACCAGAAATTGCTTTTTCATTTATTTTAAAAATTTTGAGCTGTAAAATCTGTCATCAATATCTCACTTTCGGGCAGACATACTAAGAGAGAATTCAATAAGGATGGAGG
>PPYF01196318.1_pt1 | contig 12290 bp, 10 predicted proteins | sample 1559871 | NCBI WGS metagenome assembly PPYF01 (sample SAMN08240021, study PRJNA423297) | Human gut metagenome, whole genome shotgun sequencing project. | reverse complement strand
CACATACATGGGGAATACGTAGTGCTAACAAAAATTAACTTAACAAGGTGAGGATCACCCCCACATACATGGGGAATACTGGAAGCTGCTGTTGATAGTCTTAGCAAAGTAGGGATCACCCCCACATACATGGGGAATACATCCCGAACATATTTATAAATATTTATAGATAAGGATCACCCCCACATACATGGGGAATACTAATGCTGGATTGAGTGTGCGTGAAGAGCTAATGGATCACCCCCACATACATGGGGAATACGGATTGACGATGCTTATAAGGCACCAGACAAGAGGATCACCCCCACATACATGGGGAATACTGCAGAACGAATCGAAAACATGACGTTTAATGAGGATCACCCCCACATACATGGGGAATACGACTGGCTTACGACTCTTAACAACAACTCTGCAGGATCACCCCCACATACATGGGGAATACCTGGACAGATTGGCGCCGGACTACGGCATGGAAGGATCACCCCCACATACATGGGGAATACATTATTAACTATCGTACTAAGTACGGTCTTTCAGGATCACCCCCACATACATGGGGAATACTTCCCATGCCATTTTAAGCGCACCTCCGATGTAGGATCACCCCCACATACATGGGGAATAACATACATGGGGAATACAAGCACGAATTACGCTATCACCCAACCGTCGAAGGATCACCCCCACATACATGGGGAATACAGCCCGACAGCATAGCTGACGAAGTAAAAACAAGGATCACCCCCACATACATGGGGAATACGTGCAGTAAATTCTACTTCATTTGTATACTCTAGGATCACCCCCACATACATGGGGAATACTAGCTTCGTCAAGAGCTTCTTGCTTCTTGCTCAGGATCACCCCCACATACATGGGGAATACGCTTTCATCTCTTGGCAACAATGGATAGCCATCGGGATCACCCCCACATACATGGGGAATACAATGCCAAGCGTCTGTTTATCAAGCAGGTTGCTGGATCACCCCCACATACATGGGGAATACCGCTCTTGATCGAGCCGTTCGATAATATCAACAGGATCACCCCCACATACATGGGGAATACAGTAAATAGATCCCTATATGACGCCTTTTTTAGATCCTTAGTTTGTCATTTTTGATTAGTTTAAGCGCTAGGTTCAAAGTAGCCATTGCATCAGATATAGATTTATGCGGATGGTCATTCTTAATTTCATACTTTTTAAGAACTGTCGCCAACCGATAATTATCTAAAAATTTTTGATCCTTCTTTATAATTGGCATTAAATCAATCATACGATTTGAAAGAATTTGCTTATTAGCTTTTATAAATGCAGCATTAAGAAAGCTTTGATCAAAAATCAAATTGTAACCAACTATAGCATAGTCACCAATAAAGGTCTGAAATTCATCTAACGCTTTTTCTAGGGACTCACCCTCTGAGTCTAACAACTGATTGGATAGGCCCGTCAATTTTTGAATGTTAGTTGGAACTTCTGATTCTATTTTAATATATCGATTAAATTTCTCTACTTGTTGTTCATTGATTCTTTTTACTGCACTGATTGAAATAATCTCACTGTTTGTAGGCTTTAAGCCCGTTGTCTCTAAATCGATTGCAACCAAATTAGTTATTCGTTGTCTAGCCGAAGTTGAATTTGCCTCTGAAAGCTTTGATTCCTGTATTTTTTTAGCTCTGTGAAGCTTGGCAGCTTTACTAAATCCATGTTTGACTGATCCTGGACTGTTTTTTAAATGCTTGATGAATGGTAACCCATCAAAATTAATAACTTGTTTGTCTTTTCGTGTAGTCCTGAACGTATAGCCAAGTTCGTTATTAGTACTATAGATAAGCGTTGCTTCACCGTTTCCAATTGACTTAGTAATACGTTCCCAGAGCAGGTCTCTGATACGAGCACTAAAATTACCTACATAGACTCCTGTTTGTACTTCTTGACACCATTTAGTCAAATCTCCTCGTAACGACATTGGAACTTTCGAAAGAGTTATCACAATCATGAATCATCATCCCCAAATTCATGATATTGAACACCAAATTTTTGCAATCCTTCTTTATCATCCCAAAGATTAATAATATCTGCATTGCGAGTATCATCATCACCGAGCAAGTCCTTTAAGTCGGCAACCATTTTTAAGATTAGTTTACTTTCACGAATCCTATCTCTCATTGCCCATCTCGTTCGATCGGCTATGTTATCGTCCCCATATACGGCAACTGCTTCAAAAGCAGTTGGGATTGAAAACTCAGCTTTATAAAGATCAGCAAAATCATAGATAAAAGCTAGGTCATGACCCGTATGAATAAAGCCAAGCCCAGGTGAAGCACCCAATGCAGCGACCACGCTATAGCACAACCCATACAATGCCTGATGAGCTTCAGTCAAAGCCTTGTTGATCGGTGTGCTTGATTCAAAATTATCGTGATTGTACTCTCTTCTAGTCCATTCAACACCTGTTTTCTTGGACCATTCTCGGTAGACTCGTCTGATTCTGGAACCCTCTTTACCCCTAAGTTCCTGCATAGTAAGCTGTGAAACGTCTTCAGTTGGAAAACGTTTCTGATACATCTTGCGAGCAACTGCAATCCTGGTTCTGGTGTTTGAAACTAACTTTGCCTGTAGTTCTAATAACTTTGATGAATGTCCCAGTGCTCGTCCATGAGCATATTGACGAACCCCATGCTCGCCAACCCATAAAACGGCAGCTCCAGAATCGCCAATTAATTCCATGGCACGATGAGTCACGTCAACACCCGGTCCTAACAACAAAACACTAATGATTGCAACCGGTATATATATGATACCAGTACTGTCTTCAACTTTGATTGCACTATCTTGACGATTGATAACCGCATGTTCTAAATATAAAAAGCTTATTCGATCACCAATTCTGCCAAGTTCTTGCAATTTTGGCTTATCAGCTCCTATTTTTTTCATACCATTACCTCATCTATCTGATAGGAATGACAGTTAACATCCCCATGCCATAAGCCTTTTCTCGCCCCAGACCATAAATCAGCGTATTTTGAAGTATAGTAGAATCTATAACTTCCAATATTCCTTCAAAAGCAACCCTACTAAGCCTTATTGGACGATTTCCCTTATGATAAAGCGGTACAAAATCACGTTCCTTAATCTCAAAACTATTTTCAGAGAGCTTAAATCCAGCACGCTCCGATCTTTTAAGTAACCACTCTTTCTGCTGGTCAATTGTAATATGTGGAAACGTCCGTTCACGTTCACCATTCTTCCCAGATCCCATCCGTAATACTGGATTAGCTACTAATCGAAAACGTAACCGTTGTCCATTTCTTATACTGTTAATAAATGGTAAGTACTCTTTAGTAGCTGCCGTGTTAGCAACACCATACCGTGATAATATTGTTAAATCTGGTTTATCCTCGCTCACAACGAGTAGGTATTTTCGATTGGCTAACGTATCGATACGCCATAAATGTCTTTTTCTGACACCTTTTTGAATTTCGTCTGGAAAACTTTGCTCTATCCAATTATGGTATGCGCCTAGATTAGTTAAGTCTTTAATTTTTCGACGATTTTTGGTATCGATTTCTACTCTTGATAAATATACCATCGCAATCTTTCTCCAATCTAAATCGATGCCCATATATCATGATCGGTATTTTTTCGTTGGACGTAATTACTGTTTTCTAAAAAAACATTATCTTCGGCAACTGACCGATACTCATAATATCGACTTTTTTGATTAAATGAGCCAACACCATCTTTAATTAAGCGATTAGGTTTGTCTGGAACTAATTTTGCATCAGCATAGATACGTGCATTAAAAACATCTTTCTTGTACTTTCTTTGAAACCATACTGATGCTTGCCATGGCAACTCTTTTAAGACGTTTATAGCAGTTTTATCTGGACACATTTTTATTTTTAAAATACCAGCAGGCGGGTTAGATCGCCTCCCAAAATAAAGTTGAAATTTTGGATGCCGTAATGCATACTCAATTTCTTCCATCAAAGCGTCTTGCTTGCTACTAAGTGCAACCATAAAAACCGCATCCTGCAAATATATTCGATGAGAAAGTTTTCCTGGTTTCTTTAAACTATAGTGGGTAATTTGAAAATCACTTAACACTTCGCCAGGTTGATCAACACGAACGGCAAAATCCAAATCGTTTAAACATTTGTAATCATCGCTTTCCCTGCGAAAACCGAGAGCGGCACCAATCATCCCTATAACTGCACTTTTACTTGGAGCTCGAAAAGTAGTTCTTTTTTCAAAAGATGCCGGATCTCCATACGACTGTAAAGGCGCAGCTATTCTAATCACTAATGTTTTCATCGTTCATCATCCGTTCTAAACATTCTGCAACGTTGGTAAGTAGTGATGAGATGTCTTTAACTTGATTATCAATTTTAGATTCTTTAGTGGACAAAACAACCGTTGTCTGTGGTTTTTCAACAAAGCTCTGGGTTACATCATACTCATTTTCAAGTTTTTCAATTGACTTTTTAATGTAACCATTATTTGAACGAACTGGTTCTTCAAAGGCTGAAACTAAGTTAACCGGCGTATCGTTTCGAATTGTTACCATTACGTATGGAGGAATTGTTTTATTTGCAAAGCTATTTTGTTTACCAGTTGGCATTGACAAAACAAATTTCTTGATAAAAAGCTCAATTCCTTTCAGCGTTAATTCCGCAGAACCCAGATTGTGAAAAAGTTCTTTAACATTAACGTTGGCATAACGATAAAGTGTTGAAGAATTAAATTCCAATGTATCAATCATAGCAGCTCCTGCACTATCTTGTTCGTCATCCAAGGCAGTAAAATAGTCAAATTCTGGCACGATCTCGTGAGTTGAGATTGCATGAGCAACTTGCGAAGCTGCATCAACGTTTAATTCAGGATTATCAGCAACCATCCGACCAAAAAGTGCTAAATCAAGTGAATTTTTGTCACTAAACACCTCTTTAAGCTCTTTTTTATCATAGGAATCATTTTGTAAAGCATAGTCTGCTAATTTATCAATCTGGCCATCACTAAGCAAAAACAATGCACCAGTAGTATTCTCATCTTTTTTTACTTTGATGCCGGCCGCTTTGAAAACCTCAATTGCTTTTTTAGTTGCTGCATCTAAATCTAGGGTATTATCCTTTTCGGCAAGCTTGGCAGCCAAAAGCTGAATACCTTTTTTCGTCCGATGACTCAGTAACCATTCCGCACCATCGCTATCTTTCTTAAAAGCTTCTCGCATTGCATGTTTCCAACTCTGCGACGATACTCTTGCTCGCGTAACTCCGCCATAAAGAGCCGTCTTAGGAGCCCCTGAATCATCGCGGTTGATGTTTGAAGCTGGAACCGTTTGTAGTACATGAATATCTACGTATAAATTTTTAGTCATGGTTTTTTCCTTCCTTATCTTTTGTATTAATTAGTTGAAACTGATTGCCAATAATACTGGCGTCCCCATTTTAAGAAAACCTTTCTTGAGTACTCATAACCCATTTGAAAGAAAAATAGATCCTGCGCCAACTGCGGAAAATCCAATAATAAATTTCTATCGGCAGATTTTAAAATTCTAACCAATTGAGTAACACTCTTGGCAACACTATCAATATTAGTCGCAGACAAAAGATTTTGTATCCGCCGATCAAGAGCTGCCTGTTTATCTTGATTTTTCCTTAAATCAGCCAAAGCGACAAACAACTGCTGCCCTTTATCTTCAGTACTTACTTGATTAGAACTTGCGTAACTCAATTCGGTAAGGCCTTGCTGATAAATAGCAAAACACCTAAGCGCAGTGTAGATAGCCGTTTCCTGTCGCGTTTCTCTGCCTTGTGGATCACTGCTGATATCACTTGCTGCCATTTTTGAAAACATAATCGGCCAAACATTCTCCGCCCGATTATCTTTAATTGTTACGGCATGCCGCAAACTTGCTAAGACCGCTTTATCCAAATTGCCGTTATTATAAAGGCTATATATTATCTGCGCAGTTACCTTTGCGATTTCATTTGCCATATGCTCACTACCTCAATTTCTTTCGATACTTATTGATGCTTGCGCGGAGGATATTGACAAGGATAAAAATATTTTTAATCGATTCGTTATCCTTGCCCTTGTGATCACCAATGATTTCTTTGGGCGATGCTGTTGCCATAACTGACTTGACTTGTTCGTCAACCTGTTTAAGTAAAATCTTATCTTCCCATCGCAAAATTTGGGGAGTCGTCGGTTGCATTGGATCCAAGTCCATCAGCCAATTATTAAATGGCTCATTTAGGCGATTATAAAAGTCTTCACTCAATCTGTTTGCAAAGTCTCTTTTATCGCCTATACCTCGTAATTCAGCCAACCCATTGGCAAATCCCCAATAGTACTTAATAATTTGTTGAGTATATTCAATAGCATCTTCAATCTTAGTTGTCCAATGCAAATCAAATAAAATATCGGCATTGATATAAAGGTCATCGCTAATTTCTGCTGCCGGCAGTTGAGAAGTAGCATTTCCATCACTGATTAGGTTTGCCGTTGCCAAATTCACATAATGGGCATCCGGAATCAGCTGTTCATCTTTTAATAAACTCAACCAGTTGACTATTCCAGGCTTCATATCGGCATTTTGAGTATCAGCTTCAGTAGGAACATATAACCCAAAATTTCGCCACATTTTCTTACCCAGATCACTTAAATGTTTAGTATTATGATGACGATCCTTCACGCGCCAAGTAGTCATAGGTTCAATTTCGTTATTGATTGCGTCATCATCAAATTTTGGCAGACAAGTTGAAAAGACAGTCGGCTCCTCATCCCATCGTACATAAATCATACGCGACCAGTTGGTGTACAAACCTGCAATATTGTCAGGGGCCTTTTTTTCTAGCAAATATTTAACATAGTCTGCTTGGCTTGCAAATTCCCAATTAGGTTTTTGAATAATGTTTCCATACTCACCAGAAAAATCAGATATCAAGACAAGATTAAGCATTAAGGTTTCAAAAAGCGTTTTTCCTTGAGCATAAACGGTATCTAAACCATATAGCCAACCAGCTGATGCTGAATACTTTTCAACGCCTTTAATTTTCGTCTTATCAGTAGTTCCCGTGAAATTCTGATAGCTAATCAACCACCTGACAAACTCCGCAGTTCCAATTTTGTTTTTTTGTGAACTGGATTTTGGCGAAAAAATATCCGGTGAATTATTACTTTCCGAAATTAATCGATTCATCTGTTTAATTGCAACAGTACCTTTCCCCGATGCAATTTTTTTACTGGTAAGATCATCATAAATCTCAGCCGTTACTTGATAAAATGGCTGCTTGCCAAACACATCAAAACGTGCTGCATACTTTTCCAAATACTTTACAACGATATCTGAAAAACTACCTCGTTGGAAAAGATCTTCCCACGTTGCCAATAAATCTTCTTGGATGTCATCAGTATCATCATCTAATGAATTTTCAATCGGGCGCCAGCTTTTCGAATCAAGTTCCAGCCATTCATACGGATTGCCATTCGCATCAAACCTTGTATAAACCGTTGTTAAGATTGCTAATAGAAAACGTAAAATTGCCAAATCCTGCGACCGCATCTCTCCTGCCAGCCGACGATAATTTTGCGCATTTTGAAAGAGATCCTCTAAAGAAATCTGTTTTTCTTCATCAGAATCAAGTCCAATTACCTTTATCCAAGGACTGGTCAGCAGATTAAAACTTTCTTCAGCCATGCTTCTCCTCCAATCTTTCATAGCATAAACCTTTATCAGATGAATAGCTTAACCTAAAGTCAAAAAAATCAGTCGTTTGTTTTGATCCTAAAATCAAGGCCAAAGAATCGTGCAGCCAAATACTCTGTTGCCATTGTGGCAGATTTTTAAATGTAACGTCTTCCAGTTTTTTAATAATCTCATCTAATTTCCATTCTGGAGTAACAACACTTGGTAAGCGGATAACTTGATCAGAGATAGTCTTATCATCAACTTCAGCCAATTTTCTTCCATCTAGCAGGTAAAATTGATGATCAATTTCTTTAAGTAAAATAACTTCTAAAGTCTCTTGAATATCACGAACTGCTGCCTGTGCTTTAATCTCACCTTGCCTATCATCTGGGAGATCCCAATCAAGCCATTTATGAATTGTCCCTCTACGTTTATGCTGTTTAGGCTCAGCAATTTGAAATACTTTTGCTTTATTCTTGGAATTTTTTTGATCTTTATCAAATTTTGCTCTAGCTTCTTTTAGGCCAGAAACTTCGCTGTCGGTCGCTGTGTCATAGACCTGCTGAACCAACTTTGAAATATCATCAGGTAATGCTATTTTATCTTTTAAAAAATGATCCGTTTTCATTAACAAATACTTTTCGTAAATGTACTCATTGCTTTTTCCATAATCACCATAGTCATTAATCCCTAAAATGTATAACTGAGGGGTTTGCAAGCCTTTAGGACGCTTAATATTATGACGATGCAATCGACCAACCCTTTGCAAAATCAAATCCATTGGTGCGATATCAGTAAACAAAACATCGAAATCAATGTCTAGCGATTCCTCTAAAACCTGTGTACCAATCACAACCAGTCTTGGTGGCCGAGCAGCATTTTTTCCAATCATGCTTTGAAGCTTTTCTTCAATTTTTTGACGATCTGGTGCCAAAAAAGCAGAATGCAAGACAATCTTTAAAACGTCTTTTGGCATTAAGTCAGCAATTTCCTGTGCTCTTTTAACCGTATTAACAATAATTCCGGCTACGCCACCATCCTTTATCTTGTCATTTACAATATCAACCAGCTTATCATTTTCAACATTGATTCTTTCAACTTGTACGCGTTTAGATTTTTGTGATACAAAATTCGTTACTTGTTTTAGGCGTTTGCCATCTAACATACTTAGTAATGGGTATGCCTCATTGTTTTCCCAACCAGGCTCTGCTTCAAATTGGTCACTACCAAATTTACCTTTCGCATAACTTTTCAAAAGCTCATTTCTTTTTTCCTTTGGTAAAGTAGCAGAAAGGGCAATTACCGGAACATTGTATGCACCTAACCATTGCAGAACTTTTGCTAAATAAGAAGACATATAAACATCGTAGCCATGAACCTCATCGATAACGACTACTTTTCCGCTCAATCCAAGGTGCTTTAAAAAAAGATGTCGTTGTTTCAATCCCATCTGCAGCAAATTGTCAATTGTTCCAACAGTAAACTCCTCAAGAATTGATTTTTTGCCACTAAACCACTCATTGACAACCACTGCTCCCGAACCTTGTACATTTTCTGCCCTTGGTATTGCTTGGTTTCTTTGATTAAACTTGGCTTTTCCATGCATCAACTTTATTGAAAGATTGGCATCTTGTTCCTTAGCTTCCTTTGCCAACCAATCTTCAACTCGATCAAACATTGCATTCGACGTTGCTTGAGTTGGCAGCCCCATAAACAGGCCATTACAGCCACATCGACTAGCCAGCTGTTCAGCTACTGTTAAAGCAATCTCAGTTTTACCAATTCCCATTGGAGCTTCAACAATCATTATGCCAGGATCAAGAGCCTTACTAATTTCTTGACACATTGCCAATTGAACCTCACGTGGATGAAAGCCCCAGTGCCGAACGTAATATTCATCAATATCAGAGACATGCTCGGCACTCCACTCATCAGTTATCTGCCATGTATTGATGGCATTTTGATAACGCTCTTCAGTATTTACATCAGCAGCAGATTCATTAATGTCGATAAGTGGAAAAAGCGGTTTTGATGGATCATCATTCAAATACTCACTGGATGCCAACCAGTCAGCCATTATCAATAGACCCTCTAAAAGTACTGCTTGAATTTTATTGACCCAGGGAATTTCTGATGATGTATGAAACCCGCATAAATGTAGACCATATTGGAATAGATCCTCTTGAACCTTTTTCCATCGATTCTGTTCTTCTCCCGGCGTCTCTGGCCAATAGTTTTCTGAATTATACTGTGTATCTTTTGCCACTGGATTGCTTAAAGGCTTACCATGATGACCACCTATTATGGCCGCAATAGATTTATTCACGCCATATACTTCCAACAACGCTTCACCAGCCAATGCATGGGGTGATGCACTGCGTTTCAGAAATGATAATTTATCGATGCCTTTGAACCCACCTCGAATCATTTTTTCCATAATATCTTCATCAAGCGAGTCATTATGGGCATATGATTGCTTGGTTTGAAATGCAGTTGTTGCCTTTCCAATATCATGAATATAGCCAAGAAATTTAACTACATTTTGTGTTAAAGTTTCTGAATTTTCAATCATCAGCAATGACCTTTGATTATCAGTCAGCCAATGATTGTACAGCCAATTAATAACATTTTTGGCATCAATCAAATGTATAACCAATGGCAACCAAAGTTCTTGATCATCACGAATTGCTTTCTTTCCCCATAAAGAAAGTTCTTCTGTCGTTAGCTCTCCCATTTTTTCACCTTCTATTTCGAATTGAATATTAAATGGTTCGAATAATCTCTGCTTAGGTATGAAATTAAAATCAATCGAATAAAGCATGTATCAGTCGCCGAATTCTAGATTTCATCGCCGCCCTTCATTACTATAACGTTCGACCATAACAAAAATTTTCATAAAGAGCATTTACTCACCCCCACATACATGGGGAAAACCAGCTATAGAGCAATATCCCTAATATCAATATTGGGATCACCCCCACATTCTTATAATTGATGGGGATCTTATATCTATATTGTTTATTATAATCACAAACCACTAAAATTCAACGCAAAATTGAAGCATTGATCACACCAAACTATTGTCACCTTGCCACAAACGAATTATTATTTAATTAATTACTATACTATTGGGAAAATTAACTATGAATCCTCGCAAACACAAAATTCTGTTACTCTATCAGCTGTTTATCGCGCTGATCGCCTTAATTTCAATTCTGCTGCTATTGTTTGACTGCGCTCATGCCATTAATCTCAGCCAGTCGCCTTACGTTTGGATCGATCGCGGTATCTGGGCAATTCTGGTAGTTGACTACTTTGCACGTCTGGCAATCGCAAAAGACAAAATTCAATTTTTCAAGGAAAATATCTGGGATCTGCTCTCAATCATCCCGACCAACTCAATCTTCACGCTATTCCGTTTTGTCCGTGTCGCCCGCGTCTTTCACATGCTGCGTGTCTTGCGGCTTTTACGCCTGGTTGGTCTGACGGTCCGCTTAAAACGATTCTTTCACACGGATGGTCTGATCTACTACCTTTACCTCAGCTGTGGAATTCTGTTTATCGCAGCCGGCATGTACAGCATCTCAGAGGGCGTTTCGTTTTCAACGGCCTTTTGGTGGGCTTTGACGACTGTTTCAACAGTGGGCTATGGCGATGTCTCGCCGACTACGCTCTGGGGACGGATTGCCGCAGTTTTGCTGATGGTCGTAGGCGTCAGCATCATTGGGCTTTTGACCAGCACGATCACGACTTATTTTGAACCAACCAATCCGCATGAGGTCACCAAAAAAGAAATCGCCAAGCTGCACGCCGAAAATAGGCAGCTGCATCAGGAACTGTTGGAAATCAAACAGATGCTTAAAGAACAACAGCACCATGACGTTAAATAAAAAACAGTACCGTATTGAACATTTTATAGGCACTGTTTTCTTCTAAAATTGCATGATAAATCAAATTCATTGATACGGTTTGGCAGCAGACTTTCCTGCGGTCAGGCCGTTTTTTATCTGAGTTCATTTGAGATATGATTGCTGCTTTGTTTCTTATCATTATATGGATACCTTTCTTACCAGATCTGCTTAAAATCGTTTTATCAGGCTTCCAACACAAGTTTTCTTGAGGCACTAACTATGAATTGCCACTTTTTTACTCTCTCGTTATAATCAGCATCATTTTCTTGGTCGCTGTCATTATTTTATTGACGCCAAACATTCACTTAATTATTGGTTCGCATTTGATCTATTATTTTTAGTTAATGTAAATTAATGCTGTTGCTATTTAGTTTAACATTACGAAAAGTTTGAATCATAATCGGGCGTAACTCATCACAGAGCAACTGATGAATCTTGCACGAATGCTAAGATTTTCTGCACCCATTTTGCGAAAATATAAAATCGTCGGTACCAATTCAATTTATCAAAGACATCAAAAAAGGCCATCCAAAAGTGATTGCCTCACTAATCAGATGACCTCAAATGGCTAATAATATTGTCAAGCTCAGTGCTTAATGACATTGCATTGATCGAGCAGGACATTTTTGACATTATTAACTGACTACCAGTATAAATTAATTATACGATATTTAATGT
>PPYF01305885.1_pt1 | contig 12292 bp, 12 predicted proteins | sample 1559871 | NCBI WGS metagenome assembly PPYF01 (sample SAMN08240021, study PRJNA423297) | Human gut metagenome, whole genome shotgun sequencing project. | reverse complement strand
GAAATGTATAATACGGATCGTTTTCTACTGGTCCGCATTTTCCTTGGATAGACTGGATGATCCCCCTTTTATCCCGGATGGAACGGATAACCCCTTTCCATGTCCGGTAAAGAGTAGGAGAGTCCAAATCGTGTGTCAGATAGATATGTTGTATCTCTTTTGGAATTTCCGGTATGCGGAGTCCATATTGCCGTAACCATTTGCGTAAAAGTATACGGTATTCATCAACGATTGGACGATGGAGAAATCCTGCCCGATAAGGTAAAGAATTCTTTCCCGGAAAACGTCCGTGCTCATCCCTTACATTTCGTTGGATGATTTCCTCATAGCGAGTGATGAGAAAGTAGGTACTGGCAATAATATCCGCATGAATAACTAACGTGTCGCCTATCTGTTCTACAAGGGGAGAACCGAATAGCAAGGGAGTTCCTTCTATTTCTTGAAGCGGTAATTCCGGAAGCGAAGATGCCGTTCCATATATATGATTGGTGAAAAAACCGGATGGAATGATCACAATACTGTAACGGTCATAATGTTTGCTATTGTTCGTATATCCGATGGCAGCCACAATCTCTTCGGAAATATCTTCCCCAAGAAGGAAACGTATTATATAATGTATAGCATGATTATTCATATCCGTTCTTTTATCTTTAACCAAGCTCTATATAATAAACTGAGATTTCCTCTGGTTATTGTGAAGAAGGGGGTTTGAATTGCTCCGAATTCACGGAAAAAACGTTCTACTCCCGGAATCATAGAACCTTCAAAGTCGAATATTGGCGTGTATTGGGAAACGTGGCGGATACATTCCCAAAGAAGTAAGCTATGCGCCCCCGATGCCCTTAATGCCGGGTCGCCGCCTCCGGCCAGATAATAAGCCGAACTTTCCTGCCAGGCAATAAATGCCACTGCATGTAATTCCCCTTTCTCGTCGTAGGCTCCCCATAAGTCGCCTTGGTTACGTTGACGGCAGGCGGTGATCAATTTTATTAATACGTCCTGTCTTTTAGGAGTGGAGAGATGTTGACGTTTAAACGTCATGGATTGTATTTTCAGAAAATCTTCAATAGAAATCCCTTTCCTGATTGTGATGAGAAATTTCTCTTTTGCTTTTGTAATGTTCCGGCGGATATTGGGACTCATGTTCTCCCAAAGTGTATGCTCGTCCCGTATATTGTTCAGCAGGTACGTATAACGGGTTGTCTGTTTGTAACCTTCCCAGTAAAAAGGCAACCAGTCCGTTATCCCATAATTGAAATTTTGGAGGAAATGCGGATAGGATTTTAACACATCCGTAAACTCTTTGCATATTGCTTGCCGTTTTCCTAAAGTCCTGGTGTATTTGGTATCTTTGGATTCTGGAGCAAACCAGGGGCCCATTGTCTGGGTGTAAGGAGGCATTGATATGACTCCTCGGTGAGGAATATATACCGGTAAAGCTGCTAGTATTTTTCCTTTTTCTTCTGTTAGCAAAACTTCCCATTTGGTTTCGCCACAGGCGGCATCCAGCCACCAATCGCGTGAAAAAAGAGGAAAACTGTTTTCTGTATTGCATAACAGGCGGTATTTGTCTTTGTTTAGTTTATAGTTTACAGTTGACAGTTGACAGTTTTCTGAATTAGAATGTGTTTGTAAATCTGATATGTTATTCTTTTCAGTATGTAGCATATTCTATAATTATATATTAAACTGTCAACCGTCACTTGTCAACTATTACCTGGGTTACCCTTTCAATGCTTCGAATATCAATCCGGATAGCTCTTCTGCCAGTTCGGGGTTATCGCTGATGCATTGTTTGGCAGCATCGCGTCCCTGTCCCAGTTTTGTGTCGTTGTAACTATACCAGGAACCGCTTTTCTTGATAATATTCAGCTCCGCACCCAAGTCTACGATCTCGCCAGCCTTGGAAATACCTTCGCCGAACATGATGTCGAACTCAGCTTTGCGGAAAGGAGGTGCAACCTTGTTCTTTACAACTTTCACACGTACCTGGTTACCTTTCATTTCGTCACCGTCTTTCAATGTTCCGATCTTGCGGATATCCAGACGAACTGATGCGTAGAACTTCAATGCGTTACCACCGGTTGTTGTTTCCGGGTTACCGAACATGACACCGATCTTGTCACGCAACTGGTTGATAAAGATGCAAGTCGTATTGGTCTTGTTGATCGCCCCGGTCAGCTTACGCAATGCCTGAGACATCAGACGAGCTTGCAAGCCCATCTTGCTGTCACCCATATCGCCTTCGATTTCAGCCTTCGGAGTCAATGCTGCCACAGAGTCGATAACGATGATATCTACCGCAGAAGAACGGATCAGCTGTTCGGCGATTTCCAAAGCCTGTTCACCGTTATCCGGTTGAGAGATCCATAAGTTTTCTACATCGACACCCAGTTTTTCCGCATAGAAACGGTCGAAGGCATGTTCTGCATCGATAAATGCAGCAATACCACCGGCTTTCTGTGCTTCGGCAATAGCATGGATTGCCAGCGTTGTCTTACCGGATGATTCCGGACCGTATATCTCGATTACACGTCCTTTCGGGTAACCGCCTACGCCTAAAGCTGCGTTCAGGGCGATGGAACCTGTTGGAATAACTTCGATACTTTCAATGCTTTCGTCGCCCAGTTTCATGATAGAACCCTTTCCGTAGTTCTTCTCAATCTTATCCATTGCGGCGCGCAACGCTTTTAACTTGTCGGCATTAACAGCCGGCTTTCCTTCCGGGGTTTTTCCCTCTTCAAATAAATTGTCTTCTTTTGCCATCCCTTTTTATGAATTAAGGATTTGATTAGCATGGTCTTTTGTTTTCACCTCTTTCGGACCGATTATCTTCTCGATGATACCATCTTCGTTGATAATAAAGGTGGTACGGAGAGTCCCCATGTATGAACGTCCGTACAGTTTCTTTTCAGCCCATACGCCAAAAGCTTGTTGCAGGGTTGTGTCCGTGTCAGCGATCAGGTTGAAAGGCAGTTCCTGCTTGGCGATGAATCCCTGATGGGATTTTGCGCTGTCTTTACTAACCCCGACCACTTCGTAACCGGCTGCCTGTAATTCCTTGTAGCCGTCACGCAGGCTACAGGCTTCTGCCGTGCAACCGCTGGTGTTGTCTTTCGGGTAGAAGTAAAGTGCTAACTTCTTACCTTTAAAATCGCTGAGTCTTATTTCATTTCCGTTCTGATCAAGCCCCAATACGTCGGGTGCTTTGTCTCCTACTTGTAATGCCATATTATAATTCCAAATCTACATTAAACATTTCATGCCAGGGCAGTCCTTGTTCGTTCAACTCTTTCATGAACGGATCGGGATTGAATTCTTCCACGTTCCATACACCCGGTTTCTTCCAAACTCCCTGCATAAATAATTTGGCACCGATCATCGCCGGAACGCCGGTGGTATAACTTACACCCTGAGCGCCTGTTTCTTTGTAAGCTGCTTCGTGGCTACAGTTATTATATACATAGTAAGTTTGTTCTTTGCCATCTTTGATACCGCGGATACGGCAACCGATCGATGTTTCTCCCGTGTAATTCTCGCCCAGATCGCCCGGATTAGGCAATACGGCTTTCAGGAACTGGATCGGGACGATTTCCTGTCCGTTGTACATGACCGGATCGATGCGTGACATACCGATATTCTGTATCACCCGTAAATGAGTCAGGTATTCTTGTCCGAAAGTCATCCAGAAACGGGCACGCTTGATCGTCGGGAAGTTCTTTGTCAGACTTTCCAGCTCTTCATGGTACATCAGGTATGATTCACGAGGACCTACATTCGGGTAGTTCAACGGCTTATGTACCGATAACGGGTCAGTATCCTTCCATTCTCCGTCTTCATAGTATTTACCACGCTGAGTAATTTCACGGATATTGATTTCCGGGTTAAAGTTCGTAGCGAATGCCTTGTGATGGTCGCCGGCGTTGCAGTCGACGATATCCAGATACTGGATTTCATCGAAATGATGTTTCGCTGCATAAGCTGTATATACTCCCGTTACACCCGGATCGAATCCGCATCCCAGGATAGCCGTCAGACCCGCTTTTTCGAAACGGTCTTTATAGGCCCATTGCCAGCTATATTCATATTTTGCCTCGTCCAGCGGTTCGTAGTTGGCAGTGTCGAGATAGCTGACACCGTAAGCCAGGCAGGCATCCATGATGGAGAGGTCCTGATAAGGTAGAGCCAGGTTGACGACCAACTCGGGCTTGAAGTCATTAAACAATGCAACGAGCTCGTCCACGTTATCCGCATTGACCTGTGCTGTCTTCACCTTTACATTCTTAATATCGGCAGCAATCTTGTCGCACTTGCTTTTCGTGCGGCTGGCCACCATGATATCGGTAAAAACATCAGCATTCATCGCGATCTTTTTAACAGCAACGGTGCTTACGCCCCCTGCACCAATAACTAATACTCTTCCCATTTACAAATAGAATTAATCTTGTTAATATACAGTTTACAAGGTTTTAAACCAAAGGACAAATATACGATTTATCTTTGAACATATAGCAAAAGAGGCGAATTCATTTTAATAGTTCCCCGAATGTATTTACGATACTGTTTCATCATAAAGAAACAAATGTTTCTACATAATGAAACAACTGTTCCATTACTATGAAACAGATTTTACCAAGGATGTGTTTTTATCATTGATTCGGAATCGGTTTTGCAGCGTTTGTGTCTTTTGTTGCATCTACTTAAGTATATAAACCATGTGCTTTTATACAGAATGGTTATTTCTTGTTGTCTGTGATTCCTATTTTGTAGCATTGTTTCAGAATAAGTTGTTTTTTATAGTTAAAGTATATATAAACGCTTGTAACTTATTGGGAACGCGTTATATTTGTAAATAGAATGCGTAGTTTTTATTCTTATTTAAGGATATGATCTTAAACCCGGCAACGGATATGTAGTCTAAACAGTAGAATAAATATATTAATGTAGAGGAGAAACGAATATGAAACCCATGAAATTAACATCTTTAGTGGTGATGCTTCTGGTCGGCTTCAGTGCCGCAGCCCAGGAGGAGTTCTTTGATGATGTGTATTTCTCTTCAAGTAAAGAAAAAAAGAAAGAAAAAACAGAAGAGAAGGTTATACAGCCCAAAAAAGAAAAAGCAACGGAGTCTTCATCTGCAATTGTATTGGCATCGGCTTCGGATTCACATCCGGCGTTTGATAAAGATAGAGATGTGGATGAATATAATCGTCGATATACATCTGTTGACGTTGAGGAACCTTATGATGAGGATCTGGACGAAGCGGACGGTACTTATATCGAAGAGTTACCTGATAACAATCAGAAAGTAACGAAGAAAGCGGAACGCCGTTCGGATAATGAATATACCGAACGTATCGTACGTTATCATTCACCGAGTAAGATCACGATTGCCGGTGCAGACCAAGTCGATCTGTATCTGAGTGACGGGTATTACAGTTATGGTTATGATACCGATTACTCGGACGGTAATACCAATGTGAATGTAAATATAAACATGGGTAATAGTTGGGGATACTCTCCGTGGTATTCCGGTTGGTATGATCCCTGGTATTATAGTTACAATCCCTGGTACTCTTCCTGGTATGGTCCCCGTTGGGGATTCGGTTGGGGCTGGGGTGGCTTCTACGCCGGTTGGAGCAGTCCTTGGTACGGTCCGTCATGGAGCTATTACGGCCCGGGTTACTGGGGTGGTTATTATGGCGGATATTATGGAGGTTATTGGGGACACCATCACCACCATTATTATTCCAGTCCGTACAATTACAGATCATCAGGACGTTCGACGTCAAGCCGCTATACAGCAGGAAGAGCATCTTCCAATCGCTACAGTTCCGGTTCAAGCAGGTCGTCGTCTTATAGAAGTTCCAACCGTGCAACATCTTTGAGAAGTGAAAGTAGTCGTACAAGTTCCAACAGAACGAGTTCGGATCGTTATTCGCGTCCTTCCACATCTTCATCTTCAACTAGAGGAGCAGCAAGCAGCATCCGTTCAAGCCGGGGAACAACTTCGAACCGGGTACAGTCGGAAGCAACAGTTCGTACACGTCCTTCCACTCGTAGTAGTTCAAGTGGTATAGGAAGTTCGTCGTCTCGTTCTTCGGGAATACAGTCTTCGCCAACAACCAGAAGCAGTTCTCTGCGTTATAATAGTAGTAGTCCTGCTACAACCAGAAGTCAGAGTACCTATTCTGCACCGTCAAGAAGCAGCAGTAGTAGTCGCAGTTCCGGTTCCTACAGTAGTGGTGGCGGAAGCAGTAGCCGTTCAAGTGGCGGTGGCGGCGGACGTTCATCCGGTGGACGTAGATAAATGAAATGAGATAATATTTAGTATAAGGGCCGGTATTCGTACTTGTGCCCTTATGTATTAATGTATTAGAAAAATAACAGAAACGATGAAAAGAATAACGTGTTTATTTATATCGGCATTTTTTCTAGCCGGTGGTATTGCATATGCACAGGGTGAAATGGATGCGTACAAAATGTCTCAGACTGATTTGAACGGAACTGCCCGTTATTTAGGTATGAGCGGAGCTTTTGGTGCATTAGGTGGTGATATATCGTCTATGTCTACTAATCCGGCAGGGTTGGGGATATATCGTAGTTCGGAAGTGGTGACTACGGTAAGTCTTTCCTCTATTAAAGCGAGCACGGACTGGAACGGCTCGAAGGTTGATAAGAACAAGACAAGATTCAACTTTGATAATATAGCTTATGTCGGTTATTTCCCGACGGGTAATGATGAAGGAATAGTTGGATGGAATATCGGGATTTCTTATAATCGGGTGAAGAGTTTCAACCGTTCTTACAGGATGAATGGATCGCAGCCTTTTTCGGTGGCTGATTATATAGCGGATCTCGCATTCGGGTATTCGGAAAAAGATTTGACTTATTCGAAAAATACGGGTTATGATCCATATAATCCTAATAGTGGGATGCCTTGGTTGCCTGTATTGGGATATAATGCAAATATTATTGATCCGGCTGGGGACGGAGTGTATCGGTCTGCTTTTGGTGGAGTACAAGAATCAGGCGAATGGGCTCCTTACAGTCCACAAAATGTGGATTTGATTGTGAATGAGAAAGGGTCGATCGGCCAATATAATATTTCATTTGCAACTAATATCTCTGATCGTTTCTTTTTGGGAGCTACTGTGGCCATAACTGATATGGATTATAATCTTACTACAAAATATCAGGAAGATTTTACTCAGAAAGATTTATTATGGTTGGATAATGGATTGTCGACTGACGGTACCGGCTATGCTTTTAATATCGGAGCAATAGTACGTCCGGTAGATTTCCTGAGGGTGGGGGTTGCTTATAATTCTCCTACCTGGTATAAATTGACGGATTATTTTCATGGTTCGGCGCAAGCTGTTATAAATGATGTGGAGATGAATGTGCAAAATACTCCGGATTATCAAGCGGGAGATTATCATTTTCGTACTCCTGACCGTTGGATATTCAGTGTCGCAGGTGTAGGTAAAAACTTTCTGATAAGTGCAGACTATGAGTTGACAAATTACAAGAGGATGAATTTAAGTGATTTGGATGGATTTGATTTGTCTGCAACCAATGATATCAAAAAAGATTTTGGAATGTCAGGAACTTTAAAAGTAGGTGCAGAATATAAGGTGACTCCTCAGTTCTCTGTTCGTGCTGGAGCTTTATGGAAGACTTCTCCGATGAAAGATCATTTAAAAGATGGAATTCCTCCGTTAAATGAAAAGGGAGAGTTTTATACTCAGGCAGTAGGTGTTGCTGGTACCATCCCTAATTATACAGTAGATAAAGGAACCAATTCCTATTCTATCGGTTTAGGCTATCGTTTTACTCCTAATTTCTACATGGACCTGGCTTGCGTTTATCGGGTGTATAAAGAAGATGCCTATGCTTTTTCTAGTACTTACCAGGCAGGGGTTAGTAAGCTTGAAGAGTTGCTGGATAAGGGGGTAGTTGTTAAATCCGATCCAGCCTCATTAAAGACAAAAACAACGCAGGTTGCTTTAACTTTGGGGTATAAGTTCTAAAAATATAGTTTGTTACCAAATGTCCCCTGTTTGTACATAAAACGTACAGGCAGGGGACATTTTTGTATAAAAATAACAGAAATATTTGTCTGTTTAAAATACTTTTTGTTCTTTTGTTTTCGAAAACAAAATTGTCTAACATTTAAAACCTCATTGCCTATAGCATAAACATTACTCAAAGAAACTATAAAACATAGAAGTAATGAAGACTTTAAAATCGATGACCGACGAAGAACTGGTCGTCCTTTATGCGCAAGGTGATAATACTGCGTTTGATGTGTTGTTGAACCGTCATAAGAGCAGTATCCATTCCTACATTTACTTTATAGTCCGCAATAAAGAGTTAACAGAAGATATCTTTCAGGAGACTTTTGTTAAGGTAATCATGACTATTAAACAGGGTCGTTATACCGAAAACGGTAAGTTTAAAGCCTGGATTACACGTATTGCACATAATCTGATCATTGATAACTTCCGTCAGGAACGCAGTGAGAATACTGTGTCCAACGATGAGGTAGAAGTGGATCTATTCAATAATATTAAACTTTGCGACGGAACGATTGAAGATAACATCGTGCGCCACCAGGTTTTGTCGGATGTGAAGAAGTTGGTGAAACATTTACCCGACAGCCAGCGTGAAGTACTGGAAATGCGTTATTACCAGGATCTGAGCTTTAAAGAAATTGCCGATATCACCGGTGTCAGCATTAATACGGCTTTGGGACGTATGCGTTATGCTATCCTGAACATGCGTCGTATGGCAGATGAAAACCGTATTGAGTTGTCTATGGCATAATCAGATAAAAATATTCTTCGGTTCATATAATAAGTAGAAAGTTCTCCCGTTTTATTATCAAACGATTAAAAAGGGGATGCCTATGAAGAGATTTTCTACTCAATGTATGGATGGATTGAAGGATAAAACTAAAAAGAACCGGAACGAGAAGAAGAGTACACCAAGCAGACAAACGCTTGATTTCCTGTCTCAGTTTGCACGGAGTTACCATGTGGAACCTGTGCTGCAACCGGAATTCGGTGGTTATGTGATGAACTAAGAAATTGAAGGAAAGAGGACACTTGCGCAGTGTTCTCTTTCTTTTTTTTGTACCTTTGCACAAAAGACTTGAAATTATGAAACATAAGATTGCTCCTTCTTTGCTGGCTGCCGATTTTCTGAACCTGCAAAAAGAGGTCGAAATGATAAATAACAGTGAGGCGGACTGGTTGCATATGGATATTATGGACGGTGTTTTCGTTCCGAATATCTCATTCGGTTTTCCGGTGCTGGATGCGGTAAAGCCCATCCTGAAGAAGCCGATGGATGTGCATCTGATGATCGTCGAACCCCAGAAGTTTGTCAAAGAGGTTGCTGAGGCAGGCGCTTATATGATGAATGTCCATTATGAGGCTTGTACCCATTTGCATCGTACCATCGGTGTGATAAAGGAAGCCGGTATGAAGGCGGGCGTTACCTTAAATCCGCATACGCCGATCAGCCTGCTGGAAGATATTATCCAGGATCTTGATATGGTATTGCTGATGTCGGTCAATCCCGGTTTCGGCGGACAACGTTTTATTGAACATTCAGTCAATAAAACGGCCCGTTTAAAAGAAATGATCCGGACAAAAGGGTTGGATACTTTAATAGAAGTGGACGGTGGTGTGAATCTGGAAACTGGGAAACGTTTGCTGGAGGCCGGTGCCGATGTGCTCGTTGCCGGTAGCTTTGTTTTCAGTTCTCCTGATCCGATACGAACGATAAAAGAGTTGAAAGAAATGTAGAGAATATAGATAACCAACCAAAACCGACCTTTGTATGATAATAAAAGAAATACAAAAGCGGCCGTTTATCAGGCCGCTTTTCATATGGATAACCGGAATCTTGTTGCAAGCCTTCTTCGATTGTAGCCTTGTCTCGCTGTTGTTGATCATCATCCCATTATTGATTGTGGCGTTTTCTTATCTGGTCCCAAAGGTAGAGTCCGGAGGCGGTAATTATGAATTGCGCTGGGTTTGGGGCGCGGTGTTTCTGTCCTTATTACTTAGTCTTTCCATACAGCGGACAGCTTATTGGCAGGAGAGGGGAGATAGCAATGAAGTATCGCTTTTAATGGAACTGGGTGGGAAAGGACAGGAACGTTTGCTGGAGCCTTTTGAGCGACTGAATTTGTCGAAAGAGGAAAAGTCGGTGTTGGCCACTATTACCCTCGGCTATCGTAAAGAGATGGATCGCGAGGTGAGGAGGCGTTTTTCTGTTACGGGTGTAGCCCATTTGTTGGCTGTAAGCGGTTTTCATGTGGCTGTTGTTTGCGGATTCCTTTCTTTGCTGTTTTCTTTTTTACTAAAGAATAGTTTTTACAGTTGGCTGAGATACCTGTTGACGCTTTGTCTGCTTTGGAGTTTCGTGGTTATTACCGGGCTGGCTGCATCGGCTGTACGTGCCGGTTTGATGCTGACGCTTTATCTCACGGGGCGGGTACTCAGGCGAATGACTGACGGTTATAATACGTTGGCTGCCGCGGCTTTCTGTATGTTGGTGTTCAATCCGTTATATCTGTTTGATATTGGTTTTCAACTGAGTTATCTGGCTGTATTGTCTATTTTATATCTGCAACCTCGTCTGCAAAATCTTATCGTAGTGAGGAATCCGGTTATTGCAATGCCCTGGGGATGGATCACGGTGACATTGGCTGCCCAGGCTGGGACAGCCTTGCTGTGTTTGTATTATTTCCGGCAGTTCTCGTTGGTTTTCCTATGTACCAATTTACCTTTGACGTTCCTGGCTACCTTTCTTATTCCGGCCGGACTGATCTGGTTATTGCTTCCTGTAGGCATTCCGGGTTACGGATTATTACAATTATTCGTAGAAAAGCTAACGCATACATTGTTTTGGATTGTCGATGCTTTTAGCCGTGTAGAGGAGGCGGTTTTTTACGGGCGTATCGATTTACTATTGACTATATTGGGGTATGGTTCCATTCTTTCCTTCTTGTTATTTACGAAGACCAAACGTCCGGGAGTCCTTTTTGCCGGCTTGCTTCTATTGTTATTTATATTGTTTGATTTGCTTATTGAACGTTTTTTTACTGCACAGAACACTAATTGATTTTTTGGTGCTGAATACATTAATAGAAGTGAATGGGGGAATCTATAAACAGGGAAGCGTTTGCTGGAAACTGGTACTGATGTGTTGGGTGTCGGTAGTTTTGTTTTCAATTCTCTTAATCAGAGATGAATGATAAGAGAATTGAAAGAAATGTAGAATACTGGACAATAAATTGAAGCCATTATAAAAAATGCAAAAACGACCTCATAAAAGGTCGCTTTGCTTATGGGTAACCGGATTCTTATATGGTCTATTTTGTTGTTTTTACAAACAAAGTGTTCTTTATAATTACTTTTTGTAGCTGTAATTTTTATAATTTACTAAATCTCTATTACCAATTAGGTAAGTCCTTATAGTTTATAAATCCAGCTTTGAAAGAACAAGTTCTGTCTCCCCAATTTCTTTTTGAGCCAGGGTATAAAGGATAATTTTTCAAATTACTTACATAATTTATGAAATTTCCGATTGTTGCATAGAAATAGATAGAACTGCCTCCAAAGGACTTGTCTTCGAATAACTTGACAGCACCTACTATTGCACTTGTTTCATTTGGATAATCCGAACTTCCTATTAACATTAACTGTAAAGAGGAAATTCTTTCATTTTTACCACCTAATGCTATTTCTTCAATAGTATTATTAAAAGGAATTTGTCTATTAATAACCCAGCCCCCTTTATTTTTATCTTCGTATAAGTTCACTATAAGATTGTCTAATCTAACTGCTTTTGTTGTTATACTATTAGATGATGTATCATCTATCCAGTTGAAGTATTTATCAGCATCTTCGGGTGTGTCAAAATACATAATTGGTTTTTCTGGATCAGGTGAAACGATAGTTGTTAATCTAGGCAGTTTACTTAATTTGTCTGCAATCTGTTTAGTTGATTTATCTAAAATTATAGTAGAATCTTTCGTTTCTATACATTGGGACATGTATAGTTGTCCGTCGTAGATAAATGACATTTCTGTTTCTTTAGAAGAATTTAATTGGTTATTAGATTCTTCCAAATCATTGTTGCATGCACAAAAAATGCAACAAGCACTTACCAAGTAAGTTAGTTTTTTGATTGTTGTTTTCATATGTAAATAAATTGCGCTCCCTATCTCAAGAGAGCCGTTTAAACCATTAATAAATTGATTTTTTTAGAGTTC